>ERZ1034427.319-NODE-319-length-9817-cov-2.987605_pt1 | contig 9817 bp, 11 predicted proteins | sample MGYA00520607_ERZ1034427 | MGnify/ENA primary metagenome ERZ1034427 (study PRJEB33736, sample SAMEA104288489) | Azolla caroliniana | place: Brazil | collected 1987 | study: EMG produced TPA metagenomics assembly of the PRJEB19522 data set (Is there foul play in the... | reverse complement strand
CGCCTCCGAGCAGACCGGCGGCGACGCCGGCGGGCCAATCGAAGGCGGCGGCGTGACCACGCTCGCGCACGCGCTCAGCAGCAGGGCCGCCAGCGCGCCAAGAACAGGTAGACGGGGGGCGATGGCGGTCGAAACGGTCCCAAAGCCGCGCATCACGCCTCGGCGGCGGCGACGAACGACAGCAGCCAGTTCGGATTGGCGCTCTTGACCTCGCGCTCGAAGGTCCAGAGCTCGGCGGTGCGGCGGTCATCGACCCCTTCGCCGCGCTCGTCCTTGGTCCGGGTGCGCACCTCGGCCAGGATGCGCACCACCGCCTTGGCGGTGTCGCCGACCAGGTCGACGCTTTCCAGATCCAGGCGCGGCGGCGCCATGAACTCGACCTTCTCGGTGCGTCCGGCGGCCTCGCGGGCGGCCATGGCATGCTCGAAATTGGCCATCACCTCGGGCGCCAGCAGGGGCTTCAGCGTCTCGCGGTCGCCTTCGGCATAGGCCGTGACGATCTGTTCGTAGGCCGAGCGAGCGCCGGTCATGAACTTGGCGGGGTCGAAGTCGGGCTGGCGCGCCTTCAGCGCGGCCAGACCTTCCGAGCGCAGCACGGGATGCGGATCGGTCGTGACGGGCGCGGGACCGGCGGCGCCGGCCTTGACGGCCGCGTCCTCCGGCTGGCGGCCGACCCGGCGACCCAGGGTGGCGTACAGCTGATAGAGGACGATGGCGGCGACCGCGGCGAGGAACAGGATCTGAAACACTTCAAGGTCCGGCGACGAGCCTTGTCGGCCCAGGGATTGTCTAGGTCGGCGGCCGCCCGTCGGTCCCGGAAAACGCTTTCCGAGCCGGGCGAACACCCCGTGTCTTTCCTATATAGGCGAGACACGCTCTCCCGTCAGGCGCCTGACGTTGCGCCAGACCGGCCCTCATGGTAGCAGCGCCCACCTTACTCCAGGCGTTTTTAGGCGCCGATCACGGATTTTGTCCTAATGACCGACACGACCGCCCCCAATGGCGCCCCCGAGGGGACTCCGGAAGAAGCCGCCGGCCAAGCGGGCGTCCGCATCCTGGCCCAGTTCGTCCGCGACTTCTCGTTCGAAAACCCGCTGGCTCCCGACAGCCTGCGCGCCGGCGCGGCCCAGCCCGCCATCGACATGGGCGTCGAGATGAACGCTCGCGGCCGTCCCGACGGCCTGTTCGAAGTGGACCTGAAGCTCTCGGCCCGCGCCCTGCGCGACGAGCAAGCCGTGTTCCACGTCGAAGTGGTCTATGGCGGCCTGTTCCACATCGCCGGCGTCCCCGAGGAAGACCTCGAGCCGGTGCTGCTGATCGAGTGCCCGCGCTTCCTGTTCCCCTACGCCCGTCGCCTGATCTCGGACGTGACGGCCGAGGGCGGCTTCCCGCCGTTCCTGATCGACCCGATCGACTTCGCCGGCGTCTACGCCGCGCGCAAGGCCCAGGCCGAAGCCGGCGGCGTGGTCGGCAACGCGTAAGCGTTTGGTCTCCATGAGATTTTGAGAAGGGCTCGGCCGAAAGGCCGGGCCCTTTTTCTTTTGGCCGTTTCGATTGTCATCCCGGCCAAGCGCGAAGCGCGCCGAGCCGGGACCGCCAGAAACGCCGAGTTTGCCGTGGTCCCGGGTCTTCCCCCGGCTTTCGCCGAGGTTCGCCCGGGATGACAGTGTTCGCTGCCCTACGGCTGCAGCCGGTAGCCGCCCATCTCGGTGATCAGGATCCGCGCCACGGTGGGATCGGGCTCGATCTTCTGACGCAAGCGATAGACGTGGGTTTCCAGGGTGTGGGTCGTGACCCCGGCGTTGTAGCCCCAGACCTCGGTCAGCAGCTCCTCGCGCGACACGGGCTTGGAGCCGGCGCGATAGAGGTACTTGAGGATGTTGGTTTCCTTCTCGGTCAGCCGCACCTTCTTCTGCTTCTCGTCGACCAAGAGCTTGGCCGAGGGGCGGAATTCGTAGGGGCCGATGCGGAACAGCGCGTCTTCCGAGGCCTCGTAGCTGCGCAGCTGGGCGCGGATGCGGGCCAGAAGCACGCCGAAGCGGAAGGGCTTGGTGACATAGTCGTTGGCGCCGGACTCCAGGCCCAGGATCGTGTCGCTGTCGCTGGCGGCGGCCGTCAGCATGATCACCGGCGCGGTGACGCCGTTCTTGCGCATCAAGCGGCAGGCCTCGCGGCCGTCCATGTCGGGCAGATCGACGTCCAGCAGGATCAGGTCGGGCTTGAGCTCGCGCGATATCCGCACGCCCTCGCCGGCGCTGGCCGCCTCATTGACCGCGAATTCCTCATGGAGCGCCAGCTGCTCGGCCAGGGCGCCGCGCAGGTCGTCGTCGTCGTCGATCAGCAGAAGGGTCTTGCGTTGCGCCATAGGGCGAAACATGCACCGCTGCGGGCCTCGGGGACAACCCCGGCCAGGCCTTAATGTCCGGGAGTCGACGTCTCGATGCTGTTCCGCGCCCATGCCGATGGCCGTTTTGAACTCGAAGGCCGAACCCTGCGCTGCGCGATCGGCAAGGCCGGCGCGATCGGGGCGAAGGATAAGCGCGAGGGCGACGGCAAGAGCCCGCTGGGCGTCTGGCGCATGCGCGAGGTCTGGTATCGGCCGGACGTCTACACGCAAGGCCCGGCGACCGCCCTGCCCACCCGCGCGACGCGGCCGCAGGACGGCTGGTGCGACGCCCCCGGCGATCCGAACTACAACCGCCCCATCAGCCTGCCCTATCCGGCCAGCGCCGAGCGCATGTGGCGCGACGACGCCGTCTACGACCTGGTGGTGATCCTGGGCCATAACGACGACCCGCCGGTATCGGGGATGGGCTCGGCGATCTTCATGCACCTGGCCCGCGAGGGCTATCCGGGCACCGAGGGCTGCGTGGCCCTGGCGCGCGCCGACCTGGAGGCGGTGCTCGCCGTGGCCAGGCCGGGGGACGCGGTGGAGATCGTGGCTTAGCCGTAGTTCCGCGCCCCAAACAGCGCCGACCCCACCCGCACCGAGGTGGCCCCCTCGGCGATCGCGATCTCGAAGTCGTCGCTCATGCCCATGGACAGCTTCTCGACGCCGTTGCGCTCGGCGATCACGCGCAGCGCCGCGAAGTGCGGGGCCGGATCGACGTCGAACGGCGGGATGCACATCAGGCCCTCGACCGTCAGCCCATAGGTCGCGCGACAGGCGGCGATGAAGGCGTCGGCTTCCGCGGGCGCGATGCCGGCCTTCTGCGGCTCCTCGCCGGTGTTGACCTGGACATAGAGGCGCGGCGCCTTGCCGGCGCGCTGAATCTCGTCGGCCAGCACCCGAGCCAGCTTCTCGCGGTCGACGGTCTCGATCACATCGAAGAACGCCACGGCCTCGCGGGCCTTGTTGGTCTGCAGCGGCCCGATCAGGCGCAGCTCGAGGCCCTCGCGGCGGTCGCTCCAGCGCTCCATCGCCTCCTGGACGCGGTTCTCGCCGAACACTTTCTGTCCCGCCTCCAGCACGGGCGCGATATGCTCCCAGGGCTGGGTCTTGGACACCGCCACCAGCGTGACCGAGCCGGGAGCTCGGCCAGCGCGGGCCTGCGCGGCGGCGATGCGGCTTTGGATGTCGGCGAGGGCTTGGGACATGGAAGGAGCGGCCTTGCGGGGCGACAGCGAACTGGAGGTCCTGTCTAGGACGGCGGCGGCCTTTCCGCCAAGGACCGTGCGCGATCGCGTCCTTCCGAACCTGCTGTTCTTCACCGATCCCGCTCGCATCGCCGCGCCCGAGACGGTGGCCGAACGCCTGCCGCGCGGCGCGGGGATCGTCTTCCGGGCCTTTGCCGCGGAGGACGCGGTCGAGCAGGGCCGCCGCCTGCGCGCGATCGCCGACGCGCGGGGCCTTTGGCTGCTCGCGGGCGCCCACCCTGGCTTGGCCGAAGGGATTCGCGCCGATGGCCTGCACATGCCCGAGCGCTTGGCTGGCGAAATTCCGAAACTGCGGGCCGAGCACGGCCGCTATCTGATCACGGTCGCCGCGCATGATCTGGCCGCCGTCCAGGCCGCGGAGCGGGCGGGCGCGGACGCCGTGATCGTCTCGCCCGTCTTTCCCAGCAACAGCCCGTCAGCCGGACGGCCCTTGGGCGTCGAGGGCTTGAAGGAAATGGTCGATGCGACGTCCCTGCCCATCTACGCCCTCGGCGGCGTGCGCGCGGACACGGTGGGTCGGCTCGCGGGAAGCGGGATTGTCGGGATCGCGGCGGTCGAAGCCCTCGCGGGCCGAGCCGAGCTTAGAACTTGAAGGCGGTCTCGAGGCGAACGCGCGGGGCAGCCTCGGGCTGCTGGGCCTTGCGGGCGGCCAGCGCGGGGTTGGACTCGCCCAGGCTGACGGCGCCGCCGACGCGGATCGAGGGCGTGACCTTGAAGTAGGCCCCGGCCTGCACGTCCTGCATTTCCATTTCGCGGCTGGAGGGCTGGTCGAGATCCAGCTTCAGGCCCCAGCGGCCCTTCTTGGCGTCCCAACGCAGGGTGCGTTTGTCATCCTGCGGATACTGGACGCCGGCGGCGGCGCTGGTGAAGTCGTTCTTGGCGCTGAAATCCGGAGCGACCGCGTGCGGCTTGGCCTGAGCGAACGCCATCGACGCCGATCCCGTCAGGATCAGCGCGGCGGTCCCCGCCAGGAAAAAACGCTTCGCGACCATCGCCACTCGGAGCCCAACTCGGTTGTACCACCCATCCTATATAGGACGGGCTCTTTGCATTTCGATTAAAGGCTTGGCCGAAACGCGGTCAACCGACGTTTGGTCGCACTTCCGGCCGTATTGTACGATTCAATCGACTCGTGTGGCGGTGAGGTCACGCGATTCCTGTTTTGAGGCAGCGCGGCCATGCTATAGACCGGCTCCCGGCCGCGGGGGCGCGCCAGGAGTGCGCAAGTCGCGCCGGCGAGACATTGGAGCGAGGTACTATGGCGTTTGAGCGTGGGTCTGTGATGCGCGGCGTCGCCGCGGGCGTCCTGGCTCTGTCCATGCTGGGCGTGTCGGCCTGCAGCAGCAACAAGCCCCCGAAGACGTTTTCCACGCAAAGCGATGAGCCGGGCCTCAACCCGTTCAAGCGCTTTGGCGGCGGCGGCAAGGCCCCGGCGAACGAAGGCTCGATCGGCGTGAACGGCTATCTGTGGCGCGCCAGCCTCGATACGCTGGCCTTCATGCCGCTGGCCTCGGCCGATCCGTACGGCGGCGTGATCATCACCGACTGGTACGTGAACCCGGAAACCCCGGCCGAGCGCTTCAAGGCCACGGTCTACATCCTGGACACCCGCCTGCGCGCCGACGGCCTCAACGTCACGGTGTTCAAGCAGTCCAAGGACGTGAACGGCAACTGGGTCGACGCGCCCGTCGCCGACCAGACCGCCACCGACATCGAAAACGCGATCCTGACCCGCGCCCGTCAGCTTCGACTTTCGAACATCAAGGGCTAAGGCCCTAAGGGTCTCCGCTTCGCGGCGGAGACCCTGATTACCCATATTCCTGCGCGCTCCGGCCGCGAAACCGCCTAGTCTTGCCGCGGATCGCCTCACGGGGCGCGTTCCCGCATCCAAGACCTGGTTTCCGATGGCCCGCTACAATCCCAAAGACACCGAGCCCAAATGGCGTGAAGCCTGGGCCAAGGCCGACGTCTTCAAGACCGGCGAGATCAACGACGGCCGTCCGAAATACTACGTCCTCGAGATGTTCCCGTATCCGTCGGGGCGCATCCACATGGGCCACGTGCGCAACTACGCCATGGGCGACGTGGTGGCTCGCTACAAGCGCGCCCAGGGCTTCAACGTCCTGCACCCGATGGGCTGGGACGCGTTTGGCATGCCCGCCGAGAACGCGGCCATGGAACGCGGCGTCCACCCCAAGGGCTGGACCTACGACAACATCGCCGCCATGCGCGAGCAGCTGAAGTCGCTGGGCATCTCGGTCGACTGGTCGCGCGAGTTCGCTACCTGCGACCCCGAATATTACGGCAAGCAGCAGGCCTGGTTCCTGCGCCTGCTGAAGCGCGGCCTGGTCTATCGCAAGGAAGCCTCGGTCAATTGGGACCCGGTCGACATGACCGTCCTGGCCAACGAGCAGGTCATCGACGGCAAGGGCTGGCGCTCGGGCGCGACGGTCGAGAAGCGCAAGCTGACCCAGTGGTTCCTGCGGATCACCGACTACGCCGACGCCCTGATCGACGGCCTGAAGACCCTGGACCGTTGGCCCGACAAGGTTCGCCTGATGCAGGAGAACTGGATCGGCCGCTCCAAGGGCCTGCGCTTCAAGTTCCAGTTCGACGGTGAAGCCCCCGATGGCCTGGCCGAGGGGCTGGAGGTCTACACCACCCGTCCCGACACCCTGTTCGGCGCCAGCTTCGTCGGCATTGCCCCCGAGCACCCGCTGGCCGAACAGCTGGCGGTCGAGAACCCGCAAATCCAGCAATTCATCGCCGACTGCCGCAAGGGCGGCACCTCGGAAGCCGAGATCGAGAGCGCCGAGAAGCTGGGCTACGACACGGGCCTGCGGGTCAAGCACCCGCTGGACCCGTCGATCACACTGCCCGTCTGGATCGCCAACTTCATCCTGATGGACTACGGCACCGGCGCGATCTTCGCCTGCCCGGCCCACGACCAGCGCGACCTGGACTTCGCCCGCAAGTACGACCTGCCGGTCAAGCCGGTGGTGCTGCCCAACGGCGAGGATCCGGCGACCTTCACGGTCGGCAAGGAGGCCTATGTCGGCCCCGGCAAGATCTTCAACTCCGAGTTCCTGGACGGCATGGACGTCGAGACCGCCAAGGCCGAGGCCGTGGCGCGTATCGAGGCCGCCGGTCAGGGCCAGGGCGCGACCGTCTATCGCCTGCGCGACTGGGGCGTCTCGCGCCAGCGCTACTGGGGCTGCCCGATCCCGGTGATCCATTGCGAGGCCTGCGGCGTGGTCCCCGTTCCGGAAGACCAACTGCCGGTCGCCCTGCCCGACGACGTCACCTTCGACAAGCCGGGCAACCCGCTGCTGCGTCACCCGACCTGGCGCCACACGACCTGCCCGTCCTGCGGCGGCAAGGCTGAGCGCGAAACGGACACGCTGGACACCTTCATCGACTCTAGCTGGTACTTCGCCCGCTTCGCCGACACGAAGGCCGCCGAGCCGGTCGGCAAGGCCGCGGCCGACTACTGGCTGCCGGTCGACCAGTATATCGGCGGCGTCGAGCACGCGATCCTGCACCTGCTGTACGCCCGCTTCATCACCCGCGCCCTGAAGGACGAGGGCCTGGTCTCGGTCGAGGAGCCGTTCGCGGGCCTGTTCACCCAAGGCATGGTCACCCACGAGGCCTACAAGAACGAGGCCGGCGAGTGGGTCGAGCCCTCGGACGTGGTGATCAAGGTCGAGGGCAATAGCCGCTCGGCCACGCACGCCAAGACCGGCGCCCCGATCGTCATCGGCGACATCGAGAAGATGTCGAAGTCCAAGAAGAACGTCGTCGCCCCCGAGGACATCTTCGAGGCCTACGGCGTCGACAGCGCGCGCCTGTTCGTGATGTCCGACAGCCCGCCCGAGCGCGACGTCCAGTGGACCAATTCGGGCGTCGAGGGCAGCTGGCGCTTCACGCACCGCCTGTGGAACGAGTTCGACAGCCAGCCGGCCGGCGACTTCGCCCACGACGCCGGCGACGAGGCCGCCCTGGCCCTGCGCAAGGCCGCCCACAAGCTGATCGGCTTCGTCACCGACAGCATCGAGGGCTTCCGCTTCAACAGCGGCGTGGCGCGCCTGTACGAGTTCCTGAACGCTCTAAAGGCCGCTCCGGCCGAAGGCGCGTCCGACGCTGTCCTGGCCGCTCGCGCCGAGGCCCTGAACATCCTGGCGCGCCTGGTCGCCCCGTTCACCCCGCACCTGGCCGAGGAAGCCTGGGCCCGGATCGGCGGCGAGGGCATGGTCGTCAACGCCCCGTGGCCCAAGGCCGACCCGGCCCTGGCGGCGGACGACGAGCGCGTCCTGCCCATCCAGATCAACGGCAAGCGTCGCGGCGAGGTGAAGGTCAAGGCCGGCGCCGCCGAGAGCGAAGTCGAAAAAATCGCGCTAGCGGATCCCCACGTCATGGCCCACCTTGAGGGCCTCACGGTCCGCAAGGTGATCGTGGTGAAGGACCGTATCGTCAACATCGTGGCTAACTGAGACCGATGAAACGCTTCCTGCTGATCGGCGCCCTTAGAACATCGCTTCTGGCGCTCTCGACCCTGGGCGTTTCGGCCTGCGGCTTCACGCCCCTCTATGCCCGTCCGGGCGTGGAGAGCGGCCTCTCGGGCATCGAGACCATCGCGGCCGAGGGGCGCGGGGGCTATCTGCTGCGCGAGCAGCTGGACGACGCCCTGGCCCACCGCCAGGGAACGCCGGCGGCCTACAAGCTGTCCCTGGCGGTCAACGAAACCCGCTTCGCCCGCGGCGTGCGCCTCGACAACGTCGCCAATCGCTACGAGCTGCGGATGAGCGTCAACTGGCGTCTCCTGGACGCCAAGACGGGTTCGCAGGTCCACAAGGGCTATACCGAGGTCTCTGTGACCTACGACTCCGCCGACCAGCCCTACGCGGCCATCGCGGCCCAGCAGGACGGTCAGGAGCGCGCGGCGACCGAGGCGGCCCGCAAGATCCAGCTGGACCTCGCCACCTGGCTGGCGGGCGGCAAGAAGAAGGCCTAGAGCGCGTGAAGACGCGCTCCAGGAACCTGAAGACGGAGCCTGCCTGTCGCGTTCAGATGCAGGCATCCGGACACGGCGGGCTCCAATGATCCTCTCCAAGCGTCCGGACGTCGAACGCTTCCTGAAGGAGCCGACCCCGGACATCCGGGCCGTGGTCATCTACGGCAAGGACCGGGGCGTCGTGCGCGACCGCGCCAACGCCCTGGCCAAGCGCGTGGTCGAGCGGCCGGACGATCCTTTCGACACCGCCCAGCTGACCGAGAGCGACGTCGAGGCCGATCCAGCCAAGCTGGAGGACGAGCTCTCGGCGATGTCGCTGATGGGCGGACGCCGCCTGGTGCGCCTGCGCCTGAACGGCGAGAAGGCCGGCCCCGACAAGGCCGCGGCCGAGGCGGTGACCCGCCACGTCGAGGGCCATCTCAATCCGGACGCCTTCTTCCTGATCGAGGCCGGGGCGCTGGGCCGTGACTCCCAGCTGCGCAAGGTTGGCGAGAAGGCCAATGGCTGCGCCGTCATCCCCTGCTACGAGGACGAGGCCGGCGATCTGGCCCGGCTCACCCGCGATACGCTGGCCAACGACAAGGTCAGCCTGAACAGCGAGGCGCTGGACCTCTTCGTTTCCCGCCTGCCCAAGGAGCGCGGCGTGGCCCGCGCCGAGATCGAGCGGCTGGCGTTGTTCCTCGGCCCGGGTAGCGGGATCAACGCCACCGCCGCCGACCTGACGGACTTTCTGGGCGTGGAGCCCGAGGCCTCCCTCAGCGACGCCGCCGCCGACGCGTTCGGCGGCAAGGTCGGAGCGGCCCAGGCGGCTCTCCGTCGCGCCGCCGCCGAGGGCGAAGGCGGTCCCGCCGCCGTCCGGGCCATCAGCTACTATCTGGGCCGCCTGAGGCGGGTCCTGACCCTGCACAAGAACGGCGTCGACCTGCAGGCCGCCGCCAAGGCCTCCGGCGTCTTCTGGAAGCAGGAGCGCGAGTTCCTCCGCCAGGCGCGCGCCTGGAACCTGGAGGCGATCCTCGAGGTTCAGGGCGAGGTGCTGAACGCCGACCGCGCCTGCAAGACCTCCGGCTCGCCCGATCAGCTGATCGCCGAGCGTCTGGCGCTGGGCATCGCGGGACGAGCGCGGCGGCTGGGGCTGTAGGGGCCCTCTAC
>ERZ1034427.317-NODE-317-length-9911-cov-31.964692_pt1 | contig 9911 bp, 13 predicted proteins | sample MGYA00520607_ERZ1034427 | MGnify/ENA primary metagenome ERZ1034427 (study PRJEB33736, sample SAMEA104288489) | Azolla caroliniana | place: Brazil | collected 1987 | study: EMG produced TPA metagenomics assembly of the PRJEB19522 data set (Is there foul play in the... | reverse complement strand
TCATTTATTGCGGGCGTGTAATCGCGCCCCTTGGGTGCTCATATCTTGCACCTACCAAATAAACCCAGAAATAGGAGATACAGATTACAAAGAAATAACACTATATAAATGGTAAGTATCGATAAGTCTGTAGTAATTGAAATAACGAAGGAAATAGTAATATCACATAAAGGAAATAAAATGTGGAGCGCAGCGCCTTCTTGCGATCGAGGACATTGAATCAATGTCAGGGTTTGCAGTTAAGACTCAAAACATGAGAGAAAGGGCGTGAAATATCATTCGTTTAAAAGCCAGAACAATGCTTGCCCACACCCAGGAGCTAGTCTACACCCTATCTGAGTTGATGCCTACGCATTATGAAAAACAGAACCTAGAAGCGATGTTTGGTTTATTCTTGGAGGCACAAGGACATCCGTTACCAGAACACTCAAAAACTAAGTCAGCAAGCGCCGGACAGCCGATTTCTCAACATTCAACCCTAGTCAACAAGGGAAAAGATACGGACAGGTCTATTATGCAATTAAACATGAAGTTAGTAAAGGAGAATGTAATATAGTTGCCCAACATAACATTCTCACAGTTCCATCTGACATTTCAGTTAGATTAAATAGTAGTTAAACAATTTTTTAAAAATTTCAAGCAACTTATAAAATTGCTTTTACCTGAACTATTAGACCCTATAAAAATATTGAGTTTATCTAACTCTACTGGCTGAGGTGGCTGAGGTAAAGACAAATCTTTATAAATTTGAGTAACGATAAATTGTAGAATAGCTTGATTCATAATTTTTTAAACTTATCTCTATCTCAATGTACTGATCTAACTACTTACCTAACTACTTGTACACAAACTTACCTCTTATCTGCCTTTCTCCCTCTAGAATATGGTAAATAAGGCTGGTTGTTTCCGTCAAAGATATCTCCTTTCAGATAGAAGCATGGGAAATCTTTAGTTTCCTTGCCCATCCTCCCATCCCCATCTATATAGATATAATTTCCCCTTCACCCCTTGGAACAGTCAAATAGATGTAACCCCAAGCGTTGCGATAACTCGTCGTACACCTTCACCCCCCGTACACTGTTACCCCACCCACACATCTAATGGCCAGGAACAACAGCAATAATTCCCCCACAAAGGCCGCTTTTGGCTGGAATTCCCACTTTATAAACCCATTCACCTGCAAAGTTATACATCCCACAGGTGTACATCACACTCAATATATCTTTGATATAACAATTATCCACCGCTTTTTCCTTTGTAATGGGGTTAATCCTTTTATTAGCGAGTGTAGCTGCCATAAGTGCCAAGTCTCGACAATTAACTATTACAGAGCATTATTTAAAATATGAATCCAGATATTCTTCTATATTTTGGTCAATCATGCCAAAATTAAGCATTAAATGGGCTGTAGCACGGTTACAGTGTCCTGTGCTGCGTTCGGAAGTATATACCGAAATATCCACAAACACATCCCGACCAATATAGCGCGGATACATATCTAATCTAATAACCAATTCAGTCATTCAGTAGGACCCGAACCTTCGATTAAGCTGGTAATAGCTGTAGCCCCAGCATTTACCATTGGATTATATGGGCGTTTTGATTGTTCATTAAGGATAATGGGGTTAAATGCGTCTCCTGTCCGTTCTATCCCTACTCTAGTTAACACATAATCCCGTCCACGATCTTCTAAACCTTGTCCATATACAAATACTTTGGAAATTGACTCAATTGTAAATAGTTGTTCATAATCGCCAACTTCGTAAATTTGACCATCTACTGTAACAATACAAATGCTAAATAAGTTGGGGTTTACCTTAGCTAGTTCAGGAATATAGTTCGCTACTGTACCTGCTTGCAGAGATTTGTACTGGTATGCAAATCTTTGAGAACTTCTGAAAATGGTGGTCAAACTATTTCTAAGTCTCCTGAGTTTACCATGAAGCTGATAACTTGCTAATAAATAGCATACTTGATCGATGAGTGGGGGCACAGGAAGTACTGGGTTATATTTATACAGAGACGAATTGCTTTTTCAAGTTTGCGAGTCTTTTTTATTGTCTCATGAATTATTTTTTTGTGAAGAGACAAAATGCTAATGGGGATAAAGGCTGATTCGGCAATAGAATAACTACTACAGTAAAAACTATTTTCTATACAAAAGTTCTGCGTAACTTCCATAAACCTAACTAAATTCTACTTATTCAAAAATCAATGCTTGTAAAATTGGATGATTCTGCCCATAAATCAATTAAATATGATGATTGTGGGAATTGTAATAAGTATTTTTCAACTCTCTGAAACCGGAAAAAAAGTTAATTTTGACCAAAACAAGTATCAACTCGAAGTTAAATCAATTACAGAAGAAGTAGATCTCATTACTGAAATATCAAGATATTACTCACCTTAAACAAATCTGACTTTATATTAAACCTTCATAAAAAATTATTGATATCCCGAAAAAAAATGTTACAAAGCCAGAAACCTGATTTGAAAAAGCTTTGACCCTAGAAATGTGAATGGAAATTTGAGAGCCTGACTCAAGACTTACGCTAAAACCCTGATCCCCAACCCAAAAGGTTCGTGTTACTCTGTTGCAGTTATAAACAAAAAGTGAAAGCGGAACAAGTTCGAGTTTTCCGGGCTATCACTATCACTAGTGAAAAACCCACACATTATAAAACTTAAGTTCTACAGTCGCTTTAAAATCGGACGCATGAATCAAAGACATTTGTGGACTATTGTCGCCCTGTCTGTGGCTATTTCAGGTTTACCTTCAGTGGGTCGTACTCAAACCGCTAAGGACAACCCTCCCGTTTCCCAAGCATCTGTTATGGCTGATGCAGTGAAAGTAGGAGAGTATCAATCCCCTGAACAGAAACCTACCTTGGATGCTGTGAAGACAGAGATTCATCCTCACAGCGTTGAAGGCAATCAGGCCGTAACCCTTTACATCCGGGATATTCCCGTTCTCACTTTTCTGAGTTCTACCCCAGTTGCTAACACAGATACAAAAATGGGAGCAATTGGAAAAGCTGGAGGCGTAAATTCTTATGCCCTTGTTGCTAGTAATTCACCAAAGGCCCCAAGCATGGGGAATATCATGGATCTGGGCAAATCTTTCAGCCCCATTGCCAATGATCCAGTTCAAAGAGCCAGCGTAGTAGCGTCTAGAATTAATCAGCTGATTCGCGAAAACGCAGACGCAAGCCAAATTACCGTCAGCTGGAAAACAGAGGAAAAATCTTCAGTTAACAATAAAGCCCAAGATAAAGGCTCCTCTGTTATACAGCAATTAGATCGCTACACCATCAAAATTGACGGTAAAGAATTGGTGGAAGTCAATGAAGGTACGCGATTAGCAGATACTACCAGAAATCTTGCCCAAGATGCCCTGCAAGCAACTAATCGTCTGCGGAGACTGATAGGTAATGCATATCCCATCAGCGAAATTGCTAATTTACCAGCAAGTACATCAGGATCAATACCAAAGCTACCCCAACAGATTGCGATTGGTGGAGTAAAAATTAACTTCAAAGGCATGGCTTCTTGGTATGGCTATGATTGGTCTGGTAATAAAACTGCCAGTGGTGAGAGATTCAATCCCGAAGCAATGACAGCAGCCCATCGCAGTCTACCTCTGGGTACAAAGGTGCGTGTTATTAACACCCGTAATGGTCGCTCGGTAGTTGTGCGAATTAATGACCGAGGTCCATACATTGGTGGTCGAATTATTGATCTTTCTGCTGGTGCAGCACGACTTCTAGGGATTATTGGCAGTGGTATTGCGCCAGTGCGGCTTGAGGTGTTGGGAAGATAATATTCAGGAGTATGGCTTGCGCCACCCTGGGCTATCAGAAGGCAAAAGGCAAAAGGCAAGAGACAGAAGGTAATAAATACATTTTTTTCCTCTGATCCCCTACTCGGCCCCATACCCTACAACTTACACCCATACCCTTCTAAAATCTCTGCTCTTTTTTCGCTTTTCACTTAAATACCCCTAGTCGATTAATCCCTAACCCCAGTTTCAGATATAAACTAACGGGTGAGAGGATCAAGAACTAGGGGTATTTTGTGCGCCTGCTGACTACAGTTGCAGCTTTACGCTGTTATTTAAATCAACGTCGTTGGGAGAGCAATCTCAAGCTTTCAGACGAGTTATTATTTGACGATCAGACTACTTGGTATCCCGCAGAGATTGGTCTAGTACCGACTATGGGAGGGTTACATCAAGGTCATCTTAGTCTGATTGAAAAGGCTAGGCAAGAGAATTCTACGGTGATTGTGAGTATTTTTGTCAATCCTCTGCAATTTGGACCGCAGGAGGATTATCAACGCTATCCCCGGACTCTAGAGCAGGATCAAGAATTGTGTGTACAAGCTGGAGTTGATGCGATTTTTGCCCCTACTCCGGAAGAAATGGGAATTCCTCAGAAGAATATACAAGAAACTCAAGTTACACAAGTAATCCCTCCATCTGGTATGATAAGTAGCTTGTGTGGTAGATATCGGCCGGGTCATTTTCAAGGTGTGGCGACAATTGTCACCAAGCTTTTCAATTTGGTACAGCCTGACCGAGCCTACTTTGGTCAAAAAGATGGCCAGCAACTGGCAATTATTAAGCGTCTGGTAGCTGATTTAAATTTGCCAGTTGAGATTGTTGCTTGTCCAACGGTGCGGGAAGCGTCTGGCTTGGCTTTGAGTTCTCGTAATCAATATTTGACTGCAACAGAAAAAGAGCAGGCAACAGTGTTATATAAAGGCTTGCAGCAAGCTGAAGCGGCGTTTCGTGCTGGCGATCGCAACAGCAGCCAGCTGATGGCATTGGTGTGGCAAGAAATCGCAAATATCAGCACTATCTATGTTGAATATATTGAATTGGTGGAACCAAATACATTGATGTTTTTAGCAAAAGTTGAGGAGGAAGGAATGCTAGCGATCGCAGCCCGTCTTGGTTCTACACGGTTAATTGATAATACCATTTTGTGCGATGTCTACGACGGGCTACGCCAACCTATCATCGCTATTGATGGGCCAGCTGGTGCTGGTAAATCTACGGTAGCTCGCCAAGTGGCAACCCAGTTAGGTTTAGTGTACTTAGATACCGGTGCTATGTACCGTGCAATCACCTGGCTGGTGCTGCAAAAAGGCATTGCTATTGATGATGAATGTGCGCTCGCTCAATTAGCCAACCAGTGTAAAATCGAACTTACTCCCAGTCATAATCTGGAAACTCCTGTGCGAGTGTGGATTAATAATACAGATGTGACTCAAGAAATTCGCACCATTGAGGTAACATCACAAGTATCTGCGATCGCTGCTCAAAGTGCAGTCCGCAAAGCACTGGTAAAACAACAGCAAAGCTGGGGTAAACGAGGTGGTTTAGTAGCTGAAGGAAGGGACATTGGTACTCATGTTTTCCCTGATGCAGAAGTCAAAATCTTCTTAACTGCTTCTGTTGGGGAACGTGCACGCCGTCGTCAGCAAGACTTTACAAAACAAGGTCAACCTGAAGTGAGTTTAGAACAACTTGAACGGGATATTGCAGAACGCGACTACAAAGATAGCACTCGCAAAATTTCTCCCTTGCAAAAAGCAGCAGATGCGGTAGAAGTTGAAACCGATGGACTTAGCCCCTCTGAAGTAGCAATGCAAATTGTTAATTATTACCAAAAGTGTGTATCTCAGTTGTAATTGCAATAATTTCTTGTTGGTCTAAAATCTGAATAGGCAGGAAGCAGGAATTTTGAATTGTTCCCTATTCCCTGCTCCCTGTTGTAGATATTCAAATGGACATGAGATCAGGTGAGAATTAGAAATATTCAATAGCCTATAAATAAGTGTTGTATTCAACAATACAGAGAGTTTGAATTATCCTTCATCTAACCAAAGATAGATGAAGAAAATTCCCAAAATCAGCAACTATAAATAAGTCTCCATCATATAAGTTGCGATTAACTGTCAAACATTCAATTCCTTCCTAAAGTTGGTAAAATTCCAAAATAACAAGAATGTGCTTTTGCTCTTTAATTAATTTTTAACCTATCCTTGGCAAGAAGTGATTATACTGGATATGTGCATTTCTGGGAATCATTATTTATGAACAAAATCCTGCAAAAGGCTAGTTGACCGTGCCAATTTTGGATTCTATCCCAGCTGTAAAAAAGAGAGCAGCAGATTAAAAACCGCCAACCCTAATGAAATCGTACTCTCTCAATCATTAAGGATGTAAAACTGCTTTTAATTTTTAATTGGTATTGAGATTTTAGATTGAGGTGGTTCAATTTAGTAGTAAAATAACCATGTTAAGTTTTATATCCCAGCATTCATTAAGGATGTAAAACTGCTGAATACAAAACCTGTAATTTCCTGAATTTCGACAATAGCTTTAAATTGGAAAACAGTAAAGAGAGGACTTCAAAACATGGCATTTACACAGCTTCCCCTACCCTTTGATTTTAATGCTCTAGAGCCTTATGGCATGAAAGGTGAAACCTTTGAGTATCACTATGGTAAGCATCACAAAGCTTATGTAGATAACCTCAACAAACTCACCGATGGTACAGAACTTGCTGATAAGTCCCTCGAAGAAGTAATCCAAATTTCCTTCAAAGACTCCTCTAAACCTGGTATCTTCAACAACGCGGCTCAAGTTTGGAACCACACCTTCTTTTGGAACTCACTCAAACCCGCAGGTGGTGGCACACCCACAGGCGAACTGGCTGCTAGGATTGACAAAGATTTTGGTAGCTTTGACAAATTCAAAGAAGAATTTTCTACCGCTGCTGCAACCCAGTTTGGTAGCGGTTGGGCTTGGCTGATTGATGATGGTGGCACACTCAAGGTGATCAAGACACCCAATGCAGAGAACCCCCTAGCCCATGGTAAAAAGGCACTTCTCACCCTAGACGTTTGGGAACACGCCTACTACATCGACTACAGAAATGCTCGTCCAGCATTCATCAAAAATTTCTTAGATCAATTGGTTAACTGGGAATTTGCAGCAGCAAATCTAGCTGGTTAATCCACTTTTGATGTAAGGCTATCCATTTACAGTCCCCATGTCTATCCAGGCAGGGGATTTTTCACTCTGGTACAATTTAGGAACTGCAACTATACTAAAAAGGGTTTAAAAGTTTCATTCTGAACGTTTGCGGAGCGTCTCTGAAAGAGATAGTGAAGAATCTCCAAGATACTAGAGCCTACGGCACGCTCCGCGTTCACGCACTGTCCCGAAGGGATACGCTTTAACCTATGTGTTTCTTTTTGATTCTCTTCAATGTAGTTCAGTATAGCACTCATTTTTAGGTGTTAAAAATCTATCCTCATTTCCTTTTACCATAGATAGATTATTACTATTTTGGTGATGTCTAATGGGTGTTCCCAGAGAAGATATTGTATTGGGTTTACATCCACCTTATAAAGGTCCATACACAGATTATGGTGTGGCTTAAAATTTTTAAACTTGGGTCAATTACTGTAGCATGGATGACTAAATGATTGTGTCAGCCGCACCATAATTGAATTTCCAAGATGGTACAGACTAATAGCTCAAAATCCCCACGCGAACGTTTCAATATTTCCAAATTGGCTATTGAGTTTTCGTGGTTGATGGTATGTTTTTGCGTAGGTGTAACGGTAGCTGGAGTTTTGGCCTTCAGTTCCCTCAAATATGCTTTGTTTCCAGATATTACCTTTCCGGTGGTGGTGATAAACGCCCAAGCACCCCTGACATCAGCCCTGGATACAGAGAACAAACTCACTAAACCAATAGAAGAAAGCCTAAAATCACTGGCAGGACTAGACAATATTCGTTCTTCAAATTATCCTGCTCAAACTGCCGTTAGCTTGTCATTTGCTGTAGGAACGAATTTAGAAACATCGACTAGCAACACCGAAAATATAGTTAAGCAGTTGAAATTGCCTAAATGGGCAAATTATAAAATAATTCCTCTGAACTTGAATGAGTCAGCAGCTGTTAGCTATGCGATTGAGAGTAAATCAGGAAATTTAAATGATTTACAGAAACTGGCAAAATATAAAATAGTGCCAGCGATCACACAAATACCAGGAGTCCTGAACATCTTCACTGCTAGGAGATGGGAACAGCGCACCTCCACCTACAGCTACGGCTGGACTCCCATCAGTAGGTACATTAATCAGACTTAACACCAAAGATACCCTAGCATTTCAAGTCATTAGAAAAGGTAATGCTAACACATTAGAAGTGGTGAGTCGGGTAGAGAAAGAAGTGCAGGAACTGAGGACTAGCCTCAAAGATTTCACCCTCACCCTTGCTGCTACTCAAGCTAAATATATCCCCAATGCTACCCATTCCACCATAGATGCACTGATCGAAGCAATGATTTTATCTGTGGTGGTGATATTTCCATTTTTGTGGAACTGGCAAGCTACTCTAATTTCTGCTTTAGCAATTCCCATTTCTTTTATCGTCATGGCAATCTATGGCTTTAACTTAGAAACAATTACCCTTTTGGCTTTAGCTTTGGTGATTGGTTCTATTGTCAATGATGCCATTGTTGATGGGGAAACTCCGTGCCAAGCAGCCCTGATAGCTCTAGCTACTAATGAGATTAGCTTAACTGTCACCGCAGCCACTTTCACAGCAGTTGCGGTATTTCTGCCTATTCCTTTGATGGGTGGCGTGGTTGGCCAATTCTTCAAACCCTTTGGCATCAGTATTTCCGTAGCCATGCTCACCTCTCTATTAGTGGTGCGGACTTTATCCCCTGTACTGGCAATTTATTGGCTCAAACCCTCAAAATCTAACTCTCCTCGGCAGGAAAATAAGCTTGGGGTGCGATTTGACCAAATTTACTGTAACTTGCTCCCGTGGTCATTAAACCACTGTTGGCTAGTTGTTGGTTTAGCCGTTCTCAGTTTAGTTGCTGGTTTAGCCCTGATCCCCCTAATTCCTAAAGGCTTTATTCCCAAACTTGACCGAGGCGAATTCAATATTGTCTATACCTCTCCCTTGCCTAGTGTTCCTGATCCCCGACAATTGGCGCAAGCAGGACAAGCACAACTACCAGAACCAGGAAGGCTAACGGGACAAGGAGAAACGAACATAAGAGGACAAATAAATTCCTCTGCTTCTGCTGCTTTCGCTGCTTTATCATCTCCAATTCCTATTCGTAATCCTTTAAATCATTCTCTGGATGTTGCTAAGAAACTGGAAGCAGTGGTGAGAAAGTCTCCTGATGTGGAAACTGTGTTTACTACTGTGGGTTCTCGTGAAGGTGAGCGGAATAAAGGGACGTTGTATGTCAAGCTGAAAAAAGAACGTCAAATTTTGACTTCAGCTTTGCAGGATCAACTGTATTCTGATTTGCCTAATCTACCTGGTGTCACTACAAGTGTAGAAGATATTCAACTTGTGGATACTGGTGGGCAGAAAGCTTTACAGTTGGCTTTGCAAGGTGATGATCTGGCAGCTTTAAATAAAACCGTGAAGGAAATTAAAGCACGAGTGGAGAAATTACCAGGTTTTGCAGAGTGACTGTGACAGGTGAGGCTAATCAACAACGTAATGTTTTTCAGATTGAACGGTTGAATAATCAAAGGGTCGCTTATATCAGTGCTAATCTGCGTGCAAATTTAACTTTGGGTGATGCAACTGATCAGGTGGTGGCTGAAGCTAAAGCTGTGATACCTGCTGGTGTTTCTTTTAATTTGGGTGGTGATTCTGCTCGTCACAGTGAGATATTTGGTAGTTTTGGGAGCACTTTGGCTTTATCTGCTTTGTGTATTATCGGTGTATTAATTTGGCTGTTTAAAAGTTGGGTAGACCGATAGTTATTAGACACGTTCGAAAATTTAGAAAGGAGTATGTGCCTAGCTTTCCATAGTGTTAAGATGAGGAAAGAGCCAAGGAAAGAATCAGGGTTGGG
>ERZ1034427.316-NODE-316-length-9912-cov-2.731764_pt1 | contig 9912 bp, 9 predicted proteins | sample MGYA00520607_ERZ1034427 | MGnify/ENA primary metagenome ERZ1034427 (study PRJEB33736, sample SAMEA104288489) | Azolla caroliniana | place: Brazil | collected 1987 | study: EMG produced TPA metagenomics assembly of the PRJEB19522 data set (Is there foul play in the... | reverse complement strand
CCGGCCTGCTCGACGGGCAGGGCGTGCTGCGCGACCTGTCGGGCGTGGTCGCCGATATCGGCGGCGACATGCTGCGCCGAGGTCGGGCTGATGCGACCCGACGTATTGGCGCTGGGGGCGGCAAGAGGCTTGCCATAGCGGGCGATCAGAAGGCTTGCAAAACCGTCCGGCACGCGAATGCCCACGGTCGGCAGGCCGGCCGTGCACAATTCGTGGATCCCGCTTTCAGGCCTGAGCGGCAGAACCAGCGTCAGTGGCCCGGGCCAGAATGCCTTGGCGAGGATCAGGGACAGCGGGTCGAAAACGGCATGGGCCATGGCCATGTCCAGGTTGGCCATGTGGGCGATCAGCGGGTTGAAGCGCGGGCGGCCCTTGGCCTCGAAGATCGCGGCCACGGCGGTCGGATTGGCCGCGTCGGCGCCCAGGCCATAGACGGTCTCGGTCGGCAGGATGACGAGACCGCCCGCGCGCAGGGCGCTGGCGGCGGCCTCTATTTCCGCTTGGCGGTCAGCGAGAAGCTGACCTTCACCTTGGCCGCGATCTGATCCGTAGACGCCCATTCGCCCTGTCCAACCCCGAACGTGGTCCGGTCGAGGGTGGTTACACCGCGCGCGGTCGCCGTGTCGCCGACGATCTTCAAGGAAAACGGCAGGCTGAGCGGCTTTTTCACGCCGCGCAGGTCCAGGGTCCCGTCGGCGACGTACTGGCCCTCGCCCGTCTTGCGGAACTTGCTGGCGGTGAAGGTCGCCTTCGGATGGGCGGCGGTGTCGAAGAAGTCGCCGCTAGGCAGGCTCTGGTCGCGCTGATCGTCGCCGGTCACGGCCGAGGCCATGTCGACGCTGACGGTCAGCTTCGAGCGGTCCAGGGCCTCGGGCGAGAACAGAATGTCGGCGGTCCAGCGGTTGAAGCGGCCCTCGACCGGCGCGCCCGACCAGACGGCCGAGAAGTTCAGGCTGGCGCCCTTCTGAACGGCCCAAGCCACGGGGTCCTTCAAGGCGGACTCGGGTTCGGCCGGGACGGCCTCGGGCTTGGCGGCGTCGGCGGCCGGAGCAGCCTGTTCCGTTGGCGCCGGCGCGGCGGGTTCAGCGGGCGCGGCCGCATCGGCGGCGGGCGGCGGCGGCGCGATCGGCTTGGCGGCATGGACCGAGGGCGTGAACAGGTAGGCGGCGGCGACCACGGCGGCGAGGCCGGCGGCGACGAGCCAGGCGCGCGGCTCCTTCAGGCCCGGCTTGGCGCCCGGGGCCATGTTCTGGAACACCTCGTCCTTGTCGAGGACCTGGTGCTTGGCCACCGCGCCCAGGTGCAGGGCCAGCAGCAGATAGGTCAGCTTGACCAGGACGCCGTGACCCAGCTCGCCGAACTCGTGCCAGGCGTGCTTGGGACCGGCGGCCAGCTCGGGCAGACCCGGCAGGTGCGGCCACGGGATCACGCCCCACCACAGGGTCGGCACGACCACCCGGCTGGTCGAAACCAGGATCCAGCCCGTCAGCGGCAGGCCGATCATGATCACGTAGAAGCCGACGTGGACGAGCTTGGAGGCGATCCGCTCCCAGCGCGGCTGATGCGACGGCGGGGCCGGCGCGCGGTTGAAGATCCGCCACGCCAGACGCGCCAAGCTGAGCAGCAGGATCGTGAAGCCGATCGACTTGTGCAGCTGGAACAGGGCGAAGGTGGTCGGCGAGCCCTTGGGCCCATCGCCCATGCGCCAGCCGACGATGATCTGGAAGATGATGGTCGCCGCGATCAACCAGTGCAGGACAATCGCCACCGTCGTGTAGCGGGTGCGGTCAGCGGCCATCGATAACTCCAGACGAAATTAGAAACGCTTGCGCCGATCCGACCGGACCGGCGCAAGACGGCGGACAGCTTACTTCTTGTCGAACTCGACTTCGATGTTCAGCGCGACCTCGTCGCCGACCAGCGGCACGTACTTGCTGACGCCGAATTCCGAACGCTTGATCGTCGTCGAGGCCGAGAAGCCGGTCTTGACGCTGCCCGGCGCGAAGCCCGAGCCGACGCCATTGAAGGTGACGTCCAGCACGATCGGCTTGGTCACGCCGTGCAGGGTGAAGTCGCCGTAGACCTTGCCGGTCTGCCCCGCGCCCGGCTCGACCTTGGTCGAGACGAAGGTGGCGGTCGGGAACTTGTTGGCTTCCAGCCAGCCGTCGCCGGCCAGTTCCTTGTTGAACTTCAGGCCGAACTCGTCGGCGCCGGTCGCGGTGTCGATCGAACCCGGATCGACGGTCACCTTGATCTTGGCGTCCTGCGGAGCCTTCGGATCATAGTCGAAGCTGGCGTCGACCTTGGTAAAGCGGAACTGGTAGTTCGAGAAACCCATGTGCTTGATCTTGGCCACGACCGAGGCGTGGGTCTTGTCCAGCGCATAGTGGCCGGCCGGCAGGTCGGCGGGCTTGGTCGAGGTGACGCCCGGCGCCGCGTAGGCGGCGGGGGCCGAGAGCAGCGCCACGGCGAGCGCGCCATAGGCGAGCGAAGCGAAACGACGGGACATCGGAGATCTCCAATTAAAACAGCAGCGGTTACGGTTCTCCCGACTTAAGGAGTCAGGCACAGCTTTGAAGGGCTCGCCGATCACGAGGTCGTTACCTGATCAACAAATCTGTGGTCGGCTTGGCGTCCGTAACCCGCGCGCCTAAAGAGAACGCCGATAATCTGGAGCTTTGTCGGACATGACCTTCCGCGCCCCCGTTCGCGACCTCGCCTTCTCGCTGCGCCATGTCGCGGACTTCGACCGGCTGGCGGACGCCTTCCCCGAAGCGGACACCGATACGGTGGCGGCGGTGCTGGAGGCGGCCGGCGCCTTCGCCGCCGACGTGCTGGCGCCCCTGAACCGCCAGGGCGACACGGTCGGCGCCAAGCTCGAGAACGGCGTCGTCCGCTGCGCCCCGGGCTTCGCCGACGCCTACAAGCAGTTCGCCGAAGGCGGCTGGGCCGGCCTCGCGGCCGCGCCGGAGCACGGCGGCCAGGGCCTGCCCAAGACGCTTGAGGTCGCGGTGCTGGAAATGATCCAGGCCGCCAACATGGCCTTTGGCCTCTGCCCAATGCTGAGCCTGGGCGCCATCGAGGCGCTGGACCACCACGGCTCGGACCGCCAGAAGGCGCTCTACCTGCCCAGGCTGGTGTCCGGCGAGTGGACCGGCACCATGAACCTGACCGAGCCGCAAGCCGGTTCGGATCTCGCCGCCCTGACGACGATGGCCACGCCGGATGGCGAAGGCGGTTGGCGGATCACTGGCCAGAAGATCTACATCACCTGGGGCGACCACGACGCCGCCGACAATATCGTCCACCTCGTTCTGGCCCGCACGCCCGACGCCTCTCCCGGCGTGAAGGGCATCTCGCTGTTCCTGGCGCCCAAGGTGCTGGTCGGCGAGGACGGCCAGCCGGGCGAAGCCAACGCCCTGCGGGTCGGCGGGCTGGAACACAAGCTGGGCATCCACGGCTCGCCCACCTGCGTGATGCTGTTCGAGGGCGCCAAGGCCGAGCTGGTCGGGGGCCTGGGCCAGGGCCTGCCCAACATGTTCACGATGATGAACGCCGCGCGCCTGCAGGTCGGCACGCAAGGGACCGCCATCGCCGAGCGCGCCTACCAGCAGGCGCTGGCCTTCAGCCAGGACCGCGCGCAGGGGCGCTCGGCGTGGACCGGCGCCTATCCCTCGCGCCTGTTCGACCATCCGGACGTCCGCCGCTCGCTCGTCCTGATGAAGGCCCATATCGAAGCCGCGCGAGGCATCTGCCTGTCGACCGCCGTCGCAGCGGATCTCTCTCGCGCGGCCGCTGACGAGACGACCCGGACCAGCGCCAAGCTGCGCGAGGAACTGCTGACGCCCATCGCCAAGGCCTGGTCGACCGACGTCGGCGTCTGGGTCGCCTCGCAGGGCGTCCAGATCCACGGCGGCATGGGCTTCATCGAGGAGACCGGCGCGGCCCAGCACTATCGCGACGCCCGCATCGCCCCGATCTACGAGGGCACGAACGGCATCCAGGCCATCGACCTGGTCGGCCGCAAATTGATGCTGGGCGAGGGTCAGGCGGTCGCCGACCTGATGGACGACATCCGCGACACGATCGAAGACCTGAAGGGCTCGGACCTGAAGGCCGTGGGCTTGCGCCTGGAAGCCGCCCTCGACGCCGCCGCCGGCGCCACGGCCTGGCTGGTCGAGCGCCGCGCCAAGGCCATGCCCGACGCGCTATCCGGCGCGACGGCCTATCTGAAGCTGCTGGGTGACGTGGTCGGCGGCTGGATGCTGGCCAAGGGCGCACTGGCGGCGGCCGGCGAGACCGATGCGGCCTGGGCCGAAAGCAAGCGCGCCCTGGCCCGCGTCTTCGCCGAGGCGGTGCTGGCCCAGGTCCCGGGCGCGGCGGCGGGGGTCATGCTGGGCGCGGCGGACCTGGAGGCGATGACGCCGGAGGTTCTGGGCGCTTAGGGCCCTTCGCACACGCGCAAACAGCCGTCATCCCGCGCTTCATGCGCGGGACCCATTCGTCCGCCGCTGGTGCGGAGCAGGGCCAAGCTCTCACGTGAAAGCTGAACCATGGGTCCCGCGCACAAGGCGCGGGATGACGGTGGTTGAGGTTAGGCTCGGAAGAACGCCAGAAGGTCGGCGTTGATCACGTCCGGGTGGGTGGACGCCATGCCGTGCGGCAGGCCTGGATAGGTCTTCAGCTTGCCCTTCTTCAACAGCTTGATGCCCAGCAGGGCGCTGTCGGCGATGGGGACGATCTGGTCATCCTCGCCGTGCATCAGGAAGACGGGCACGTCGACGGTCTTCAGGTCCTCGGTGAAGTCGGTCTCCGAGAAGGCCTTGATGCAGTCGTAGTGAGCCTTGGCGCCGCCTTCCATGCCCTGGCGCCACCAGTTGTCGATCAGACCCTGGCTGACCTTGGCGCCGGCGCGGTTGAAGCCATAGAAGGGTCCTGCGGGGATCTCCTTGTAGAACTGGGCGCGGTTGGCCAGCAGGGCCGAGCGGAAGCCGTCGAAGACCTCGAGCGGCAGACCGCCAGGATTGGCCGGGGTCTTCAGCATGATCGGCGGCACCGCGCCGATCAGCACGACCTTGGCCACGCGGCCCGGCTTGGCGCGGGCGGCGTAGTGGATCGCCTCGCCGCCGCCGGTCGAGTGGCCGACGTGGAAGGCGTTCTTCAGGTCCAGGTGGTCGGTAAGGGCGATGACGTCGGCCGCGTAGGTGTCCATCTCATTTCCGGTGTCGGTCTGGGTCGAGCGCCCGTGGCCACGACGGTCATGGGCGATGACGCGATAGCCCTTCAGCAGGAAGAACATCATCTGGGCGTCCCAGTCGTCGGCCGAAAGCGGCCAGCCGTGGTGGAACACGATCGGCTGGGCTTCCTTGGGGCCCCAGTCCTTGTAGAAGATCTGGACGCCGTCCTTGGTGGTGACGTAGCCGCTCTGGGCGCGGGTGGCGGCCGAGGAAGTCGCTTTGGTCGTGGCGGCTTGCGCGGCCAGGGGCGCCGCGGCAGCGGCGGCGAGGCCGAGACCAGCGGCCATCAGGCCGCGGCGGGAAGCTTGGTTCGACTGGCTCATGATCATCCCTCATTTGGTTTTCGCGACAATCATTATCGCGATATGGAGATAGCTAAGTCCGATCTTGCCCCTTGTCCAGCGAATTGTTTATCGCGATATTCTTTTTCGTGGTAATAAGGATTTCAGTTACGCACGGAGACGCCATCGATGCGCCCCTTGGATCAGCAGATCTGTTTTACCCTATACGCCACCAGCATGGCGATCACGCGCGCCTACAAGCCCCTGCTGGATCAGCTGGGGCTGACCTATCCGCAATATCTGGCGCTGAGCGCGCTGGGCGAATCCGACGGCTTGACCATCGGCGGCATCGCCGCGCGCCTGGATCTGGAGTCGAGCACCGTCACGCCGCTGGTGAAGCGACTGGAGGCCGCGGGCCTGGTCGAGCGGCGGCGCGGCGCCGAGGACGAGCGGCGCGTGGAGGTCAGCATGACGGCGGCGGGTCGCGACCTGCTGGAGCGCTCGATGTGCCTCGGCGACCTTCTGATGGAGCGGTCCGGCATGACGGGCGCGGCCCTCGAGGCTCTGAACAAGCAGGTGCAAGCCCTGCGCGAGGCCGTGACCGCGGACTAGACGTTGGATTTCCTCCCCCGCGCCGCGAGGGAGGAAAAGTCACATGGAGCTTACAGCTGCTCCAGCAGGTACTCGGCCGACGAGACCTTGAACTGGCCGGCTTCCTCGATGTTCAGCTGGGTGACGACGCCGTCCTTGGCGATCAGGGAATAACGCTGCGAGCGCGCGCCCATGCCGAACTTGCTGCCGTCGAAATCCAGACCGATGGCGCGGGTGAAGTCGCCATTGCCGTCGGCCAGCAGCAGCACCTCGCCGTCGATGCCTTGGTCCTTGCCCCAGGCCTTCATCACGAAGACGTCGTTGACCGACACGCAGGCGATCGCGTCGACGCCCTTGGCCTTCAGATCGGCCGCGTGATCCTTGAAGCCCGGCAGGTGCTTGGCCGAGCAGGTCGGGGTGAAGGCGCCCGGCACGGCGAACAGCGCCACGGTCTTGCCCTTGAAGATGTCGTCGGTGCTGATCGGCGCCGGCCCTTCGGCCGTGCTGGTCATGAAAGTCGCCGCGGGCAGCTTGTCGCCAACCTGGATCGTCATGGGCCGTGTTCCTTGGTGTTGCGTTTCGGAGGCTTGGAGATATCCCTCCGCCACGCCGCCGCCAAGCGGCGGTTTGGGCGCCATCTCCCGACGGATTTCACGGACGGCGACTTGAAAGCGTCGCACGGAGAGCCAATGCTCTCCTCATGGCCAGCATGATCGATGACGACGAGGGCGAGTTCCTGACCGGACGCCTCCTGGTGGCGATGCCGGGCATCGAGGACCCGCGCTTCGAACGGGCTGTGCTCTATCTGTGCGCTCACGACGAGGAGCAGGCCATGGGCCTGGCGGTCAATCGCCCCGTGGAGGGCCTGACCGTCTTCGAACTGCTGGAGCGATTGGGCGTGAAGTCCGACATCCAGGCGCCGAGCGACCTGGTCCTCTTGGGCGGGCCGATCGAGCGCGAGCGCGGGTTCGTCCTGCACACCGACGACTTCCACTCGCCGGACTCCTCCCTGCCGATCGCCGAGGGCCTGAGCCTGACCGCCACGCGCGACGTTCTGGACGCCATGGCCAGCCCGATGCGCCGGCCGCGCAAGGCGATCCTGGCGCTGGGCTACGCCGGCTGGGGTCCTGGCCAGCTGGAGCGGGAGCTGCGCGACAACATCTGGCTGATCTGCGACGCCGACGAGGGCCTGCTGTTCGGCGAGGACCACGAGCACAAGTGGACGCGGGCCCTGGCGAAGCTCGGGATTTCCGCCGACCATCTGTCGGCGCAGGCGGGGCGAGCTTAGGAATATCCGCTCCCCTCCGGGGGGAGCTGTCGCGAAGCGACCGAGGGGGCTATTGCGGCCTAGGCGGAGCTGCCCCCTCCGGCCCTCTGGGCCACCTCCCCCGAGAGGGGAGGAGAGCGTCTCTAGCCCCGCGCCTTCACCGGCGCGGCGCCGTCGACATAGGCTTCGTTCAGATAGACCTCGGCTTCCTGCGGCGACAGCGCCGGCGCGTAGCCGAAGCCCTGGCCGTAGTCGCAGCCGAGGCCTTGCAGGGCGCGCGCCATCTCGGCGTTCTCGACGCCCTCGGCGACGACCTCCAGATCGAGGTCCTGGCCCAGCTTGACGACCGAGCGGACGATCTTGGCCGAGCCGGCGTTGGCGCCCATGGTACGCACGAAGTAGCGGTCGATCTTCAGCGTGTCGAACGGCAAGCGCGTCAGGTACGATAGCGACGAGAAGCCCGTGCCGAAGTCGTCGAGCGCCAGGCCAGCGCCCGCCTCGCGCAAGGTCCGGAGCACCATGGCCGCGCGCTCGGGATCGCGCATGATGTCGCTTTCGGTGACTTCCAGCTTCAGGGCGCCGCGCGGCAGGTTGTTGTCGCGAAGGGTCTGGGCGACGTCATCGACGAGGCCCGGACGATCGATCTCGCCGGTCGAGAGGTTGACGCTGACGGTCATGGCGCTCATCGCCGGATGACAGGCGCGCCAGATCGACAGCTGACGGGCGGCGGCGTGCATCATGTGCGCGCCCAGCTCGCTCATCAGACCCATCTCTTCGATCAGCGGCAGGAATTCATCCGGCGGCAACATGCCCCGGCGCGGGTGGATCCATCGGGCCAAGGCCTCGAAGCCCGACAACGCGCCGGTCGACAGGCGCACGACGGGCTGGAAGTACGGGATGATCTCGCCGCGGCCGATGGCGCCGCGCAGGTCGGCCTCCAGCGCCAGGCGCGACAGGCCGTCGGTCTCCATCGAGCGGCCATAAGCGGCGGCCCCGCCTCGGCCCGCGGCGGCGGCGGCCTCGACGGCCAGCTCGGCGCGACGCAGCAGTTCGGCGGGGTCCGGGGCCTCCAGCCCGCCCTCGGCCGACACGGCGCCGACGGACAGCGTCGGATGAATGTCGAAGCCGGCGATGCGCAGCGGCTGCTCCAGCGCCTCGCGCAGCATCTCGGCGGGCTCGTAGCCGTCGGGCTTGCAGAGGACGGCGAACTCGTCTTCGCCAATGCGGCCCAGGACGGCGTCGGACGGGAAGGCGGCGATCAGGCGCGAGCCCAGGGCGGCCAGGACGAGGTCGGCGCGGTCATGGCCCAGGGCCTCGTTCAGACGGCGCAGGCGGTCCAGATCGGCGACGACCAGCTCGTGGGCGCCCGGCTCGGCCAGGCGCTCGCGGGCGCGGACGATGAAGCCTCGGCGATCGAGCAGGCCCGTCAGGTCGCAGCGCTCGGAGGCGGAGAATTTGGTTTCGGCGGCGACCACGCCGGCGGCGCGCACGCCCTCTTCCAGCCAGACACCGCGCCAGAGACAGACCTCGCCGCCGCGAACCCGGAAGCGGGCGACGACCGGTTGACCCGGCTCACGGACTTTCAGGACTTCCTCGGCCTGGGCGCGATCCTGCGGCAGGGCCAGGGCGCGGAAGGCGGCGGAGGAGCATTCGGGGGCCAGAGGACCCAGGCCCAGGGCGCGAGCGGCGCCATTCAGGCGCAGGCGATCGGACTCAGGCTCCCAGATCCAGAGCGCGACATCGGCGCCGCCCAACGCTTCGAGCGTCGCGGTCGTGTCCCAGATTCGTCGCTCGCCTGTCCGAAAAGACATTCCCGTCCCGCCGCGTCGGCCACAGTCGCCCTAACTCACTCGGGCGCCACCAAGCCGAACAGACGATGGTCTCGCCAATCGCCGTTAATTTTCAAATAAGCGCGGGCGTATCCTTCCTCGGAAAAGCCACATTTCAGCAAAAGCGCGGCCGAGGGCGCGTTCTCGGGCATGCAGGCGGCCTCCAGGCGATGGAGCCCTAACCCCTTGAAGGCGAAGCGGATCAGCGTCTCGACGGCGTCGCGCGTATGTCCCTGGCGCGCGAAAGGCTCGCCGACCCAGTAGCCGATCGTCCCCGTCTGGGCGACGCCACGCCGCACGTGGAAAAGCCGCACGCCGCCGACCAGGGCGTCATCGGCGCGGCGAAACACGAAGAACGGATACGCCTCGTCCAGCTCCATCTCGCGGGCGTAGGCCGCCAGACGCGCCCGGAAGGCGGCGCGAGTCAGGTCATGCTCGGGCCACACCGGCTCCCAGGGCTCGAGGAATGACCGCGAGCGCCCGCGCAGGGTCGCCCAGGCGTGATAGTCGCCGGGCTTGGGCGGCCGCAGATACACGGCTCGCCCCTGCAGGCGTCGCGGCTGACGGAATTTCAGAAACGATGGGAGCACGGGCGCGGCGGGAGCTTGGGATCGATCACGGGCGCACCTTCCGACGTCAGGCGGCCGAGAACAACGACTTGTCGAACGCCTCGCCAGCCTTCAGCGAGGTCTTCGCGCCGAGCACGG
>ERZ1034427.315-NODE-315-length-9930-cov-3.077367_pt1 | contig 9930 bp, 7 predicted proteins | sample MGYA00520607_ERZ1034427 | MGnify/ENA primary metagenome ERZ1034427 (study PRJEB33736, sample SAMEA104288489) | Azolla caroliniana | place: Brazil | collected 1987 | study: EMG produced TPA metagenomics assembly of the PRJEB19522 data set (Is there foul play in the... | reverse complement strand
GACGAGGAGCAGGTCTCCCAGGAGACCCGCGTCGCCGAGGACGAGGAGAAGTCGCTGCGGATGTCGCTTCTGGAAGAGGCGATGGTCGAGCTGACCGACCGCGAGCGCCACATCCTGACCGAACGCCGCCTGAAGGACGATCCGACCACCCTGGAAGAACTCGCCGCCCAGTACGGCGTCAGCCGCGAGCGGGTTCGCCAGATCGAGGTCCGCGCGTTCGAAAAGCTGCAGAAGACCATGCGCGAGGCGGCGATCGCCAAGAACATGGTCGAGGCGTAAGGGCTTCAAGCTCACCGCCATGAGACGGAAAGGGCGCTCTTCGGAGCGCCCTTTTTGTTTGCGCCGCTGGCCCCGTCGCTGCCCAAAGCTTTACTATCGCGAAGGTTGATTCAATCGTAAATCCGAGGGAGGGTTGAGGGCGCTCGCATGGCGCTTTCCAGATGGAGTGTCCGATGACCATTCGCATCAAGACCATCCTCGCCGCGGCGGCCGCCGTGGCCGTGCTCGGCGCGCCGGTGGCGATGGCTCAAGCCGATCTGACCGCCTACAGCTACGTCTACTACGCCGACGCGGCCAAGACGCAGGTTCTGGGCGAGGTCTATGACCGAGGCTGCGGCGGACGTGGTAACAATGTCTACGTGCTGCGCGCCAACATCCCCTCGCCCTACTACGACGCCACGCCGATCTACATCTGCACGGCGGGCGGCCCCATGCCGCTTGAAGACTAGCGGGAGTCTCAGGGCGCGCGCCCGGCCCGGTCGGGCGCGCCGTCCCATGTGACCGCCTGGGCGCCGGGATGCTATGAGCCGGTGATGACCGACTCCGCCCCGCCCCAACTGATCCTTCTCCCCGGCCTGCTCAACGACGCCGAGCTGTGGCGCGACCAGATCAGCGGCCTGGCCGACGTCGCGCGGGTCTGGGTTCCGGACCTCACGCCCTACGCCACGATCCGCGAGATGGCCGAGCACGTGCTGGCGAACGCCGAGCCGACCTTCGCCCTGGCCGGCTTCTCGATGGGCGGCTATGTCGCCCAGGAGATCGCCCGGATCGCGCCGGAGCGGATCAAGCGCCTGGCCTTGCTGGACACCTCGATCCACGTCGACACGCCGGAGCGCGCCGCCCAGCGTAAGGCGCTGAACAAGGCCGCCGCCAAGGGCGGGACGTTCCTGGGGATCGGCCAGGCGATCATGAAGAGCTATATCGACGCCTCGCGCCTGGACGACGCCGCGCTGACCTCCCGGATCGTCGACATGACCCAGCGCCTGGGTCGCGAGGTCTTCCTGCGCCAGAACAGCCTGGAGCGCGAGGACGGCGAGGCGGCGCTGAAGGCCCTGCGGGTCCCGCTGGTGATCATCGTCGGCGAGAACGACCAGATCACGCCGGCCGAGGGCCACCGCGCCATGGCCGCCGCCATCGGCTGCACGCACCTGGTGGTGATCCCCCGAACCGGCCACATGGCGCCGATGGAGGCGCCCGGCGCGGTGAACGGCGCGCTGAGGCATTGGCTGGAGCGACCGGCGGGCAAGCGGTAGAGGTTCGAATTCGGCCCCTTCCTTTTTCCGTGTCATCCCGGCCGGAGCGTAGCGGAGAGCCGGGACCCAGGGGCGGCGCGCACTGAGCTCGGTCACCCCCTGGGTCCCGGATAGCCTCTACGAGGCTTCCGGGATGACACGTTTAAAAGAAAGCCTCCCCGGCGGACCGGGGAGGCTCCGTGTCGCTAGCTTTTCAGCCCAGCTTAGAAGTTAAACCGGATCCCGCCGACGTAGCGCTGGCCGAACTTCTCGAACTCGATCGGGTAGCGCTTCTGGTCGCCGTAGCGGCGCGCGCCCTGGTTGGTCAGGTTGCTGCCGTCCAGGAACACCTCGATGTTCTTGTTGACCTGGTAGCGGACCGAGACGTCCAGCTCCTCGTCGCTGTCCCAGAAGATGTCGCCGTTGTCGGTCGGATAGACGCCGCCGTTGACGACGCGATAGGCGCCGACCGACTGGCCCCAGGGCGTGCGGTACTGGTAGGCGACGCGCACGGTCAGGCCGTACTTCTCGTAGATGGCCTGGACGTTGTAGACCGCGTCCGACGTGCCCAGCACCGAGATGGTGCGGGCCGGCACGCCGCCGACCGACGGCAGGGTGACCTCCGACGAGGTCCAGGTCCCCGACAGGCGGGCCCCGAAGCCGCCCAGCCAGGACGGCAGGCCGCGCGACTGGACGAAGCCCTCGGCCGTGCCGCTGTAGAAGACTTCCAGGCCCTGGATGTGGCCCTCGCCCGCGTTGCCCACGCTGGTGTAGGCGTAGCCCGAGCGGTCGACGCCGTTGCTGTTCAGCGACGTGTCGCCGAACACCTTTGAGGTCTGAACCAGAACGTCCTTCAGGTCCTTGTAGAACACGCCGGCCGAGAGGAAGGTCTCGGGGCCCGCGTACCATTCCAGATAGGCGTCGAGGCCGACCTGGCGCTCGGGCTTGGCGTTCGGATTGCCGCCCGAGATCGTCTGGTTGGAGTCGCTGAACGTGAAGTTCGGGCGCAGGTCGTCGAAGTCGGCGCGCGAGGCCGAGGTGGTGACGCCGACGCGCAGCTTCAGGTCCTCGCGCAGGTTCCAGTTCAGGTGGGCGCTGGGATAGTAGAGCGTGTCATCGCTCTTGACCTTCACCAAGCGCGGACCGGCCGGCGTCGAGCCCGAGGCCGGGAAGCTGACATAGGCCTGGCCGTCGTTCTCGATGTGCTCGACGCGGGCGCCGTAGACGATGTTGCCCCAGTCGAAGCGGGTCGTGGCCATGGCGTAGCCGGCGGTGATGGTCTCGCCCACGCGCCAGTAGTTGGCCGTGCTGTCGACCTTGGTCGCCTGGCCCGTCTTCACCAGGTCGTCGACGAAGTTCGTCGTGTAGTCCTTGTTGGTGTAGCGGAAGCTGTAGTTCAGGTTCTGGCTGCCCAGATAGCCGATGTCGCTGGCGAACTGGCCCCAGGTCGGGACACCCGAGCCAGAATAGCTCTTGGTGAAGCTGCTCTCGCGCGACTTCTTGGTGCGGTCGGTCCACAGGCCGCCGAACTCGAACTTGGTCTCGTGTCCCGCGAGCTCGCCCTCGTAGTCGAAGTCGGCCTTGGCGGGGTAGGCGTTGGTGTAGTCGCCGCCCTTGAGGCTGCCGGCGCTGGTCAGCGGGAACTGGAAGTCCTCGATGTTGGTGACCTGCGCGCCCTTGGTCCGGGCCGTGGTCGTGCCGCCGGTCTGGAACAGGCGCACGGTGTTCACGTCGCCATCGCGGAAGTCGTACTCGACGGTCGGCCGCAGGAGGAAGCTGGACGGGCTCTGGAACGCCATGGTCACCGGCGTGTCGCGGCCGTCCTGGGTGTAGGTGTAGTTCAGCCGCCAGGAGGCGCTGAGCTTGTTCCACTTGTGCTCGCCGCCCACCGTGTTGGTGGACATGGCTTCCTTGGTGTCGCGATAGTCGATGCGGCCGTTGATCCGCGCGCCGTAGACCGTGCCCGAGGTCGGGTCGTTGGCTTTGATGTAGGCGGCGCTGGTGTAGCTGTTGCCGCCCGCGTCCGTGCCTTGGTCCAGGCGGAACAGGAAGTTATCGCGCAGTTCGTCGTCGTGATAATAGGTGTTGATCGTGCTGGCGAAGACCGTGTTGTTCTCGTCGATCTTGTAGTCCAGCCGGATCGAGGCCGACATGTTCTCGCGCGTCAGGCGATAGTGCTTGTTCTCGTGCTCGCGGGCGAAGTGCTTCTCGGGCGCGACGGTGTTCGACAGATACGGGTCCGTCTCCCAGTTGTCGGTCGCCATCTCGCGCGAATAGTACGAGGCCTGGGCCACGATCCCGAACTTGTCGGCGAAGACGTTCGAGTAGACGAGGTTGCTGTCCAGCTCGTCGCCATTGCCCAGATCGACCTTGCCGACGCCCAGCTTGCCGCTGATCTTCTGGCCGCTGTAGTCGAAGGCGCGGCGGGTGCGGATGTCGACATTGCCCGCGACCGTGTCGCCCGGCATCGACGGCACGATGGCCTTCTCGACCGTGATCAGGCTGGCGATCGCCGAGGGGATGTTGTCGAAGCGGGTCGCGCGGCCCTCGGGGCTGACGACGCTGAGACCGTCGAACGACAGCGTGGTCCAGTAGACCGGCGCGCCGCGCAGGTTGATGTAGCGGGCCTGGCCCTGGTCGCGCTCGACGCCCACGCCCGGCAGGCGGCCCACGGCGAAGGCGATGTTCTGGTCGGGCAGCGCGCCGACGGCGTCGGCCGACAGGACGCTGACCAGCGAGTCCGAGTTCTTCTGGATCTGCAGGGCCGCGGCCTGGCTCTCGGCCAGCGGGCGGCGCGCGGTGATGACGACGTCGCTGACCGAAGCGCTGTCGACGGCGGTGTTTTCCTCGGCGCGCGCGAAGCCGCTAGCGGCGGCGGCCAGCATCAGCGCCAACGCGCTAACGCGGCGCAACAGCGCCGCTTGGTTGCGAATGAACATTATTATCCCCTGTCACCGTCGCGACTGCGCGCGACTCCCGTGCCCAGGGAGGCTGTTAGCTTCGCCTTGTTGCCGGTCGGCGACGATCGCGTGACGCTAAGGCGTAGCTTTCATGTCGCGATGATGACGGCGCGAGAGCCTAGGCCGCGCGGCCCTTGTCGTCGGCGGCCATGAAACCCATGACGGCGTCGATGCGCTTGACCAGGTCGGCGCGACCGCCAGGGCCGGCCAGGTCGGCCTGGGTGCAGGTGGTCAAGGCGGCGGCGGCCTGGATCAAACGGTTGTCCTTGACCGCCTCGCCCACTAAGCGGAGCTCCTCGGCCTGGGCGGCCAGGGCGCGGCGGGCCTGGGCCGGATCGGTGTCCAGCGCCTGGGCGGCCGACTTGACGATGCGCAGCGCCTGGGAGAGGCGCGCGGCGGGCGTGGCGGCCGCGGCGTCGGCCTTGCGCTTGCGAGGTCCGCGATAGTCGGCCGAGTTGAAGCGGCGGCGATCGGGGCCGACATAGCCCACGCCCTCGATCCAGTCGCGCGGCTTCAGGGTCACGGCCTCGAGCCGGCGCTCCAGGTCCTTGATGTTGAACGGCTTGCGCATGAACTCGTGCACGCCGGCGTCGCGGGCGCCGAAGATGATGTCGGCGGTGGCGTCGGTGGCGCACATGATGATCGGCGCCTCGCGGCACATCAGATCGCTACGACGAACCTTGCGGGTGAAGGCCAGGCCGTCGACGCCCGACTGGGCGTGCTCCACGAAGATCAGCTGCGGTTCGGTCGTGCGGGCCAGCGCGTAGCCCTTCTCGGCGGTCGGGGCCGAGAACACCTCAACCGCGCCCAGTGGACGCATGTGCTCGGCCAACAAGCGCGCCATGGCGGGGTTCGGATCGACGACCAGAACCCGCTGCACCTTGGCGGCGACACGTTGGAGAGTACGGACGTTGCCGTCGAACACGAGACCCGAGGCTCCTGCGAATAGGCTCGGGAGGCTAGGGCCAGAACGTTAAAATTCCGCTCGTCAAACGTGCAAGGCGACGGCGTCAATGCGCCAGCTGTATCGCCAGGCTGGTCTCGAAGTCCTGCAGGATGTCGATCGCCTCCTCGGCGCCGGCGGTCAGCGGCTGGCCCTCGGGGAAGCGATAGCGCCAATAGCTGGCGACGTGGGCGATGGCCCCGACCCGCTCGCCGAGGTTCAGGAACAGCTCCGGCGCGCCGAGCAGGAACTCTCGGAAGGCCCGCGGCTGGCGATCGCGGACCAGCTGCTCGAAGGCGTCGTCATAGATCTTCAGCGTGCGCAGGATCGCCTCGCGCTCGATCGGCAGCGCGTCTCGCAGGCGTCGCCGGGCCAAGGCCACGTAGCGTTCGTCGGCCTCGTCGCGGAGACCCGTGACCTCCAGCCGGCCCAGCTGGTCGCGGATCTGGGTCAGCTGGGGCCAAAGCCGCGTCAGCATCCACTTGTAATAGAGCAGCCCCTTCCAGGCGAAGACGCCGTCCTTGAAGCTGTGGCCCTCCATGCCCAGCGTCAGGCGCAGGGGCGACAGCCGCTCGCCGAAGTCGGCGGCCAGCAGGGCCTCGACCAGGCGGCTGGACTGCGAGCGGCGCGATCCGCCCTGATCGCCGTAGGCCAGCTCGATCAGATGGCCGATCTCCATGCCGACGAAACCCTGCATGGCGTCGTAGTCGGCCGGCGACAGCGAGAAATAGCAGTGCGCCACGGTCAGGTCGTGCTGGCGCAGGTGTTCGCGCAGCAGGAACGGGTCCAGCGTCGGCAGCGCGTCGATGGCGTTCAGGACGGTGAGGTCGCGGGTCAGGCGCCCAGAGGCGTTGCAGGCGTCCGTCAGCATCTCGATCCAGCCGCGCTGGCCGACGAACACCGAGCGGCCGCCCAGGCCCAGGTCCGTGCGGTCGAAGGGGATGATGATCTTGGTGGCCAGCGGCCGCGCCTCGTCGAACAGGTAGACGTCGTCGTTACGCACGCGGTGCTTGAGGATCAGGCAGCCGTTGAGGATGCGGTTCCGGAACAGCGGATGCTCGGCGTATTCCGGACGCTGGCCGCTCTTGGCCTCGATCTCCACTAGGTTCAGCACCCGGCTGGTCGAGCCGGTGTGCGCCAGGGCCCGCAGGCTGCGCGCCAGGCGGTCGGCCGCGTTCACGGGCTTGAGTTTGCGACGGCGCGCGAGGACGGACACGAGTTCCCTCTGGAGACCTGAGCCGTCGTCTTATCCCGGCGCGCGCTAACAAAAACTGACCGAACGCCGTTCCGAAGGAACGCCCCGATCAGCACCCCGCGCGGAGTTCGCCGCCGGCGGAGAGCCGCGCCACCGTCGCCAGCAGGCCGGCGGGCGCGATCGGCTTGGGATGGGCGTCATCGAAGCCCTGGGCCAGCAGGCGCTCGGCGTCGCCGACCATGGCGTCGGCGGTCAGGGCCACGATCGGCATATGGGCGCGGCCCGCCTCGCCCGCCCGGATCCGGCGCACGGCCTCGACGCCGTCCATCACCGGCATGTGGACGTCCATCAGCACCATGTCGAACCGCTCGGCGCCCAGCCGCGCCAGGGCGGCCTGGCCGTCGCCGACGGCAACGACCTCGATGCCCGCCGCCTCGAGAACGGCGCGGGCGACCACCTGATTGACGGTGTTGTCGTCGACGACCAGCACCCGCAGCCCGGCCAGGCTGGGCAGGGCGGAAGTCTCGCTCTGGTCTGGCGAAGGGCCGTCCGCGGGGCGCAAGGTCAGCCTTAAGGTGAAGGTCGAACCCTCGCCCGGCGCGCTGCGCACGGCGATGGATCCTCCCATCAGCGCGGCCAGATCGCGGCAGATCGCCAGGCCCAAGCCCGTGCCGCCAAAGCGGCGGGCGGTCGAGCGATCCCCCTGCACGAACGGCGCGAACAGCCGCGCCTGCTGCTCGGCGCTGATGCCGATGCCGGTGTCGGAGACCGACAGCAGGATCTCGTCAGCCTCGCCGGGCGAGATCCGGATCAGCACCCGCCCGGCCTCGGTGAATTTCAGCGCGTTGGACACCAGGTTCAGCAGGATCTGGCGAACGCGAGCGGCGTCGCCGGCCACCCAGGCGGGCGTGGCCGGATCGACCTCCAGCGCCAGATCGACGCCCTTGGCCTGGGCCGTCTCGCTCCATAGCAGGCGGATCTGGGCGGCCAGAGCGGGGAGGTCGAACGGCGCGACGTCCAGCTCCAGCTTGCCGGCCTCGATCTTGGAGAGGTCGAGGATGTCGTTGAGGATCGTCATCAGGCCCTGGCCCGAGGTCTCGATCATCTCCAGATAGCGGGCATGCGGGCCTTCCAGGCGCGCGCCGCGCAGGGCGTGGGCCAGACCCAGCACTCCGTTCATCGGCGTGCGCAGTTCGTGGCTCATCATCGCCAGGAAGGCGGACTTGGCCTCGCTGGCGTCGAGCGCGGCGGCCTGGGCCTGCTCCAGCGCCCTCCTGTTGGCCCGGAGCTGCTGGGCGGTGTCGATCATGTAGAACAGCAAGCCGCCCACGGCGACCAGGATCACGAACCATTCCCAGCCCCGCGCCTCCCCATCTATCAAGGGCGTGACGACCAACGTGATGAAGGGCGGCGGGGCGACGACCATCATCGTCCCTCGACTGATCGATCCGTAGCGGATCGTCTCGACGATCAGGCCGAACAGGACGGTCAGCGCGGCGAATTTCATCGCCACCCCGCCGTTTACCCACAGGTAGCCGGCCATGGCCGACCAGATGATGCTGAGCGATATCGGCGTGCCGAGGCGAACCCGGAGGCCCCAGCTTGCCCCGTCGCGGGGCTTTGGATGTCGCCACAGATAGGTGACCCACCCCTCGATCAAAATGTTGATGGCGAACCAGACCAGCGCCGGCCGCCAGCCGAACTCGCCCATCAGCAGGCCCGTCACGACAACCGCCAATGCGATGCGTGCGTATCTGCTACGCTTGCTCATCGCCAGCGCAACGCCTTCGCGTATATCTTCTAGAAGTTCACGCAGCCCCAATGCGCCCCCCGACGCAGACGTTCGCGTGAACTCTAAGCCATATAAAGGTTCACCAAGCTTTACCGCGGGAAGTATTCCCGCGGCGTTTGCTGTCCGGACTATACTTTACATTGATAGCTTTGAGCACTGCACGCTCCGACAGGCGTTTCACCTGGTCGGAAAACGCTCTATCCCTGGAAGGGGTCGCGCATCAGGATGGTGTCGTCGCGCTCCGGGCTGGTCGACAGCAGGGCGACCGGGGCGCCGATCAGTTCCTCGACGCGGCGGACATACTTGATGGCCTTGGCGTTGAGGTCCTTGAACGAGCGGGCGCCGGCGGTGCTTTCGCTCCAGCCTTCCAGCTCCTCGTAGACCGGCGTGGCTGCGGCCTGGTCGCGCAGGCCGGCGGGCAGGTAGTCGAGCACCTTGTCGCCGATCTTGTAGCCGACGCAGATCTTCAGGGTTTCCAGGCCGTCCAGCACGTCCAGCTTGGTCAGGGCCACGCCGTGGATGCCATTGATGGCCACCGACTGGCGCACCAGCACCGAGTCGAACCAGCCGCAGCGGCGGGCGCGGCCGGTGTTGACCCCGACCTCGCGGCCGACGGTCGACAGGTGCTTGCCGACCTCGTCGAACAGCTCGGCCGGGAACGGGCCCTCGCCCACGCGGGTGGTGTAGGCCTTGACGATGCCCAGCACGAAGCCGGTCGCCGACGGGCCCATGCCCGAGCCGGCCGAGGCCTGGCCAGCGGCGGTGTTGGACGAGGTTACGAACGGATAGGTGCCGTGGTCGACATCCAGCAGCGAGCCTTGCGCGCCCTCGAACAGGATGCGGCGGCCGGCCTTGTGGGCTTGGTCCAGCACGCGCCACGCCGGCTGGGCGTAGGACAGGATGCGCGGCGCCAGCGCCATCAGGGCGTCGAACAGCTCTTGAGCCGACGCCTCGGGCAGGCCGAGGCCCCGACGCAGGGCGCCGTGGTGAGCCAGCAGGCGGTCGATCTTGGGCTTCAAGGCTTCGGGGTCGGCGAGGTCGGCGACGCGGATGGCGCGACGGCCGACCTTGTCCTCGTAGGCCGGGCCGATGCCGCGGCCAGTGGTGCCGATCTTCTGGGTCGAGGCGGCTTCACGCGCCTGGTCCAGGTCGCGGTGCAGCGGCAGGATCAGGCAGGCGTTGTCGGCCAGGATCAGGAGCTCGGGCGTGATGGCCACGCCCTGGTCGGCGATCTTGTCGATCTCGGTCAGCAGGTGCCAGGGATCGACGACAACGCCGTTGCCGATGACGGAGAGCTTGCCCTGCACCACGCCGGACGGCAGCAGGGCCAACTTGTAGACCTTGCCGTCGACCACCAGCGTGTGGCCGGCGTTGTGGCCGCCCTGGAAACGCACGACGCCTTCGGCGTGATCGGTCATCCAGTCGACGACCTTGCCCTTGCCCTCGTCACCCCATTGGGTGCCGACGACGACCACATTGCGTCCGCGCGCGGTTTGGCTCTGCATTTGATTTGCCTGCTTTGCTTGGGA
>ERZ1034427.314-NODE-314-length-9931-cov-32.700891_pt1 | contig 9931 bp, 11 predicted proteins | sample MGYA00520607_ERZ1034427 | MGnify/ENA primary metagenome ERZ1034427 (study PRJEB33736, sample SAMEA104288489) | Azolla caroliniana | place: Brazil | collected 1987 | study: EMG produced TPA metagenomics assembly of the PRJEB19522 data set (Is there foul play in the... | reverse complement strand
CTTCCTCTTCCCTTAAATCTACAACATACTTTTTTGCCATGGTCAACCCCTTTTTCGACTAGTTTATCAATTAAAGGGGCTTACCCAGCAACATTGCCTTGGTTGACTACTAGTCCTGAATATGTAGCAAATGCAATTAAACTAGCAAAAGTTTGGTGAGGAGTAAGAGAAAAGTTTGATTCACTAATTAGAATTACTTCTGGTTACCGTCCACCGCAGGTAAATAAGAGTGTTAGTGGCGTTAGTAACAGCCAACACATTTACTTTCACGCCCTGGATATGCAGCCCCTGAATGAAGATTTTGGCAAACTTTCGGAAGTGTTAAAAGCTTCTCAATTTACAGGTTTGGGAGATGCTGTATTCATGGGGCGCAATAAAGGATTTTTTCATGGAGATACTAGACCTAGTGGCAGAATTATTTTCCCTTATCAATAGCTCAAAGCTCGAATTAATCAATTAGTACAACAGGGGAAAATACTAGAGCGTGGTTGCTTTTTCCCCTTTTTGTAAAAATAGACTTATTTCGCCACTATCAACGGGTTCTGTATTTAATTTTCCTGGAGATAAATCGTCAATTTCTGAAGATTTATCTGGCGACGAGTGAGAGTAATTAGTACCTTTGACTTCATTAATTGACGCGCGTTCATGATTACCTAAATCTCCCTTTTTACCGGATGCGGATAATAGGGAAATATCAATTAAAGGTAAGATAATTTTCACCGTTGTTCCATGGTGCAAACCCAAACTCTCCAGAGTGATTTTCCCTCCCATCAGTTCAATTAAATTCCGGGAAATTGCCAATCCTAATCCAGTACCTTCAAATTTGCGTGTAGTTGTACCATCCACCATCACAAAAGGACGGAACAGTTTATCTTGTTGCCCAGGATCAATACCTATACCGGTATCTTTTACAGAAATTATAACATGAGATGAGCTGTTATTGTGGTGAATGTCTGTACTAATAACGATGCTACCTTTATCGGTGAATTTAGTAGAGTTACCAATAATATTAATCAGGACTTGTTTAAGTTTTAGCTCATCTGCCCTAACTGGTATCAATTCGTTACCAATTGCACATTTTAGTTGTAGTCCCTTTTGTTGAACATTAACTGATTGTAAATTAATCACGTCTAGTAGTAATTTACGTAATTCTAGAGGTGTCGTAATTACAGAAAGTTTACCCGCTTCAATTTTGGAAATATCGAGTAAATCATTAATAATGCCTAATAAGTGAATTGCTGTTTCATCCGCTCGCTGAAGAAACTCTAATTCTTCTTCTCGATCATCACACAAACCATCTCTAACTAAGCGAACACAGTTAATAATAATATTTAGTGGGTTTCTCAATTCATGGGAAGTTGTCGCTAAAAACTGACTTTTAACAAAATTAGCTGATTTAGCTTCTTTCCAGGCTATTTCTAGTTCTTCTGCCCATGCTTTGAGTCGTTCAACCATTTGGTCTAGTGCCTGAGCAAGTTGATTAAATTCCCGGATTTTAAAGTTTCTAGGAATTGGTTGTGCAGCGTGGTGACTGTGAATATTTAAAGCATAGTCTCTGAGTTCTTCTAAAGGACTAGCTAAATAAGGTGCTAAATATAAAGATACTAACAAACTAGCACCAATTAAACCAGCAGTTAATACTATGAGAATCACTTTGATTTCATTTAAACCCAACAGGGCATCTTTCACACTGGCAACAGCTAAAATAATCCATTTCTGTTGTTTTTGTTGTGTAATTGGATTAGGGATTGCTGTATAACCAACGATTGATTCTTGTCCATTTGGGAAATTAATATTTATGGAGTTATTATTTCCTTGAATGGCATTTTGAATGATGTCTTGTATTTTTTGAATATGTGAAGTATTTTTAATATTAGTTCCGAATTTTTCACGTGATAAATTAGCCAAGATAGTACCATCTTGAGCAATTACTACCAAGTAACCAATCAGTGAACCTTGCTTATGTTTAATTTGTTGATGTAATGTAGTTTTGATAATTAAGGTATACGCTAAATTTCCTCGTTGACTATAAACTGGTGCTGATAACAGTAATTGCAGTTGATTATCTGGGTTTTTTTTACCAGTTTTTCCTGGTTGTGGTGGTGAAATAGCAGTAATCTGCACTTCATCATTGGTAAATGATATTGGCAATTCGGCAATTGTTTGCTCGCCGCAGCTACTAGCAATAATTTTGTGTTTTCGGAGAGCTTTAAGTTGAATACAAGCAATTTTAGTAGGTAATTGCCTGGCTAACTGAGTGAGGAATTTTTGCGCTTGATATGATGATCCAGACTGAACGGCTTTTGTTTGACTGGCACTCAGTAAATTAGTTTTCAGTGCAGCGATATCATCAGTGATTTTTTCTCCTTTGTTAATAGCACTGTCTGTTAGGTTTTGACGTGCGGCTGTCAGAAGGCTGGAACGTGCCTTATTGAGTGTAACCATTTCCCCAATTAGTAAAACTGGGACAAATAGTAGCAATATTCTAGTTACTAAAATTCGTCGAAAGGACGATTGACAGGACTTAGCCATCGAGTCTCTCACTTCGTATCTGCAAACCACAATAATAACGATATGCGATGAGTTTAGCTAAATGATGCATTTTATGAAGTTATGAGAACTTTTTTGTAATTGGCTAAAGGAATCACAATTTGATACCTTTAGAACTTACGCAAGTCTCACACTCAATGTTTCTTGTAGGGTTAGTCAGATATCAAAAATCAGTTGATGCTAACCAATTTATAGGTCTGACGCACCTTAGTAATATGCCAGTTGCGTAAATTCTGTGGTTAAAAAGAAACTTGATATAACAAAACTTTGCGACGGTAGATGTAATAACGATTTGTGTGGCATATCGATCCAGAAGTTATATTATTCAATAAGGAGTTTAGAATACAAGAGTTAATGAGAGGTTTGTGGTTGGTTTAGCTTAGGCACTGATACAACAGTGCTATTACGCTTTGTATTGATGGTACAATAACTACCATATTAAAGCCAGCACTGTTACAACAGAGAAAGAAAGAAAATAAATCTCCTTGGCCTCTTCATATAGTGCTTTCAAGTTCTAGAAACCTGAATCCGGATATTAAATTCTTTCAACAACTGGTTAAATACTGTTTGTTACTAGAACTTTACACAGTTGTACTGGAAGTATTTCTCCATGATCCACGGCAATAATCAGTGGTGATGGATTAGGCTAAATAAAGCTTTTGCTAACTTTTAGATATTCAAAGTAGATATTCAAAACTACACGATGCTGAAACAATTCAAACCAAACTACTCTGTTGTTTGGACTAATAAAATTAACGAAGTTCCTCAAGTAGCCTGGGGTGCTTTGGCTATGCCCCTGAAAACCCCGTTTTTGGAGTGGGATTGGCTGAATAATATGGAAACTTCCCATAGTACGACAGCAAATGCGGGTTGGTTGCCAAATCACTTAACTTTGTGGCGAGATAGAGTATTAATTGCTGCTGCCCCACTGTATCTAAAAGGGAATAGTCAGGGTGAATTTGTATTTGATCATCACTGGGCGGAATTAGCTTGTCGCATTGGGGTAGAGTATTATCCAAAAATGTTGGGAATGTCACCTTTTACTCCCGCTGAAGGCTATCGCTTCTTAATTGCAGATGGGGAAGATGAAGAAGAAATCAGCGCGTTAATGGTGCATGAGATTGATGCCTTTTGCGTTAAACATGGGATTTCTGGTTGTCATTTTCTTTATGTTGATCCTCAATGGCAGCCAGTCTTGGAAAGACAAGGTTTTACGCCTTGGTTGCACCATAACTATATTTGGAAAAATTCTAATTTTCAAACTTTTGATGATTACTTAAAAGTATTTAATGCTAATCAAAGACGGAATATTAGGCGGGAACGTAAGGCTGTAGAAAAGGCAGGTTTACGACTGCAAGCAATAACTGGGGATGAAATTCCTAAGTCGCTGTTTCCGTTGATGTATGATCTTTATGCTGATACCTGTGATAAGTTTGGTTGGTGGGGCAGTAAATATTTAACGAAAAGGTTTTTTGAACAACTATTTTATAATTATCGCCATCGAGTGGTGTTCTTCGGTGCTTATGGTGAATATAATCAGCATCAGCCTGTGGGGATGTCATTTTGTCTATTTAAGGATGACAAACTGTATGGACGCTATTGGGGCAGTTTTCAGAACATAGATTGCTTGCATTTTGATGCTTGTTATTATGCACCGATTGAGTGGGCGATTGCTCACGGTATCCAAACTTTTGACCCCGGTGCAGGTGGAAGACATAAAAAACGCCGTGGGTTTCCCCCTACCCCCAATTACAGCCTACACCGCTTTTACAATAATCGTTTAGGACAAATCTTACGTCCCTATATCTTGGAGGTGAATCAAATGGAAGAGGAGGAAATGAAAGCAATTAATGCAGAGTTACCTTTTGCTACCAGGAATTCAGAATAAATTTCCAGTACCAGCCTGTAATTTTTGAGAAAAAGCTAACTTAAGAATTACACTTGAGTTGTAATGTAAAAAAAACTGTTGACATAATTTCTCTCTTTAGAATGGGTATGGATTTAATAGTTGATGATTTAACGGCCATTGATGATAAACTTTCACAGCGTCGTATTGACCTTGACCCTAACGGCTATTTCATTATTTACATCGACCGCAATGATCGGTTGATTTATGCCAAGCATTTCACAAATGTGATTGATGATTGCGGTTTGGCTGTAGATCCAGAAACAGGCAAGGTGATTCCAGCACGGGGTAAGGTGGAAAGAACTCACACAATGGTATTTAGCGGGCGGACGGCAAAAGAATTGTGTGTGAAAATTTTTGAAGAAACTCAACCCTGTCCTGTTACTTTCTTAGATCATGCTGCTTATTTAGGGCGAGAATTTGTCCGGGCTGAAGTTGCTTTGGTGACAGGGAAGGATTACGTGCAGGATTAGGGACAGTTATGAGTTATCAGTTATCCCGGTTTACTTTTTCCTATCTCATACCTCCAATCATGACAACATCTTTAAAATGCTTGCCAGAAAATCATCTTGGTTGTGTTGAGAACGCAGAGGTTCAAGAATATAGTTAAAGGTAGGAGAAGTCATTTTAATCCCATTGGTTGTTTATATTCAGCAGCAGCTTTCATCATGGGCTGATTAGGTGCAGGGGGATTAAGAAGTGAAGCCACAAATGCATTTCTACTTTCTCCTATTCTAGGTCTATTTTCCGTACTTATAATGTGGGGAATGAGTCGATATTGATAGGTTATTAGCCACCCAATCCCCAATTAGCTACCCTTGATTTGAAGGCTGATTGATTTGATAGATGTAATAAGTTGCCATGGGGATCACAGTGGCAGCAATTAATAATCCTACTACCCAAGCGGTAGCATTGCCCTTATTTTTGTCGGTGTCTTCAGCTTTGGTAAATGTTCCTTCTACCTGTATGGTTTCTTTTTCTTCCGGTGGACCGGGATCAGGTTTACCGGAAAGAACTTTTACCAAGCGCTCGCTCGCATCTAATAATCCTTGATTATATTTATTACCATTGCGTAAAGCTGCACCCAGGGTTTCCTCAGTCACACTATTAGCGATTGAATCAGTCAATAGAGATTTAACCTGATCCCCGCTAATAATAGTTGCGCCATTGGTAACAGTATCAATGACCAACAGACTTTGATTAGCCTGTTCCTCTGGTGTAGGAAACCATTTTGTAAACAGTCCTTTGGCAAAACTTTCCGGTGTTTCCCCATAGTCAAGACGATGAATGCTAACAATCCTGACTTCCTTGCCAGTTTCCTTAGCCAAGTCTTTAAAAGTGCCGCTAATTTGACCTTCATTGAGACGGCTAATAACTTCACCTTCATCTACAATCCAAGTATCCCCTGTCAGGTTGGGGATTTGATATACACCTGTAGCTAATGCTGGTGCAGTAAACAGATAAGTTGTGATCAAGATTACCATCAAGGGTAAAATGAGGCGAATAATGTATTTTTGACTACTAAATAATTGCTTGAGTAGCTGTTCCATGGGATGAATCCTAAGACACTCTAGCACTCAAAATACTACACAATCCATGTCAAAAGCATCTCATTTGTGGATAATTTTCCAACCCAAAACTCTGTGTACCTACGCGCTACCTCCGCGTTCCTCTGCGTTAAAATACAATAATGACAATTATCTTAACTAACGACGACGCTATCGACGGACCAGGTATCCAAGCCTTAGTCAAAGTCGTAAACAACAAAAATGTAATTATCGCTGCACCACAAGAATATCAGTCTGGTTATGGATATCAAGTTACTACCCATCGTCCTATTAAGCTACAACGCTGTTCTGAGGTTGAGTATAGAATTGCTGGTACTCCCGCTGATTGTGTCAGAATTGCAATAACACAAATTTGCTAAGATATCAAATTTGTCCTGTCAGGTACTAATCCTGGTGGAAACTTAGGAGTGGATGCATACATTTGCGGTACTGTTGCGGCTGTTCGCGAAGCAGCAATGCACGGTATTCCCGGAATTGCCATTTCTCTGTATCGCAAATACAAGCTAAATTATGATTGGGATTTAGCCACTAAATGGACGTCAGAAATATTAGCAAACTTGCTGGAACGTCCTTTAGAACCTGGTGGCTTTTCGAATGTTAAGTTACCCCATCTATTACCAGGAGATACTGATCCTGAAGTTGTATTTTGTCAACCTTCTACCAAACCTTTACCTGTGAATTATCGAATAGAAGGTGATAATTTTTATTATGAAGATGAATATGGTAAACGTGTTAGCGAAGCTCACTGAAGGTATTGCACTCCTGGTAGTGATGTAGATATATGTTTGTCTGGAAATATTGCAATTACTCAGTTAAAGCTTTGATTTAAAACTTCATGTTTCTTCATCTGAACATTGCAGCAAAGATACGATTTTATCTACAGTTTGTGTCAATTGACTAATTCCTTGTAGTGAATCTTTCTGAGATTCAGCTAAACTTTGAACAGCATCACACAAAGCAAAAATTTGATACCCTTGCTGCTGTACTTGTTTTCCTTGAGCCTCTACTTGTGAACTTAGAGCATCTAATCTTTCAGCGAGACGTTCAATTGTCTCAGTTGTTGAGAGTACAGCTTCACCAATTTGCTCAAGAATAGATTCTAATCTGTTGATTTTAGTTTCGATACTTACTGAAATCATTTCCTGACCGCCCCAATTTTGAGAAATCATCATAGTAATATCGTTAATATTCATCAAATAATTTCATAATCAGCCATAAACTGTGTTAATTAAAATTTCGGAATCAAAAGAAAATTCGATAGCAGTGTTGTTTTATTTGTTCACTTGTGGAAGCAGGTATATAGACAAAAAAATTCACATACACAAATGATTAAGGATGACTAGATTCTGTAATCTAGTAGTTACTTGGTAATAATTCTGACCTTGTCTTCACAAAAGTTAAGATTGTTAGCAACAATAATACCAAGTTTGTAATTGGGCAAGTTATTTTAATTTTTCCTAAGGACAATTACCAACCTAGTGATATTCCAAGTAGCAAAACAACGCTAAAGTACTTTGTTAATCCTAGATTACTGTATTGCCCAAAAATACGATACCAACTGCACAAAAAGTTAACCCAATCCAGGGAATAGTTCTAGGTAACATCTGAGTCATTACCTTTTGAGTGATAATTATGCCTATTCTTCTAGCAGACATTGCGATCGCAATTTGAGTTAAGCTAACACCAATCAAATATGGAACTAGAGTTACAATTTCTGTACCTATGATGGCTTGACCATTAGTATAACCTTAATATAGACCAGCAGTAACACCGAGTATAGGACCAGCCAACCAAGTTATTTGTGTAGGTAAAGTTACCACTACACCAAATATGATAGTTCATAAGGCGACTACCATTTCTGCACCTTGGAGATTTGGCTCACACAAATGAAGTATTTGTCCACATAAAGTAGATCAGATAAAGAATACACCTATTCAAGCACCACGGACAAACCTTGCAGAGAGTAAAGCCAGAGCTAGTATACCAGCTAACCGACTTAAGCTAATAACAGGATATCCTATACCCCAAATAAACCCTTCCCAACTGTTAGAAACAGTATGCGGAATTGGCGCTCCACCAGATGAAGTCCACAGACTAATTAAAACTAGAACTGCCATCGCCCCCATAAAACGATACTGTTTATTACATGTGGGGAGCTTTTCAGGAATAGCTTATGTTGATAATCGAATTTTGAACATAGAAATTATATCTCAAATTCTTCCTTTCGGTAATCTATATTACTGCAATCCCCAAAAAGATTAATGTAATTACATATATTTCTCAGCATCCTGTTTCAAGCTGATAGGTAAACCATTGATTCACTTATGGGAATCCCTCAGTACTAGTCACAGATTAGCTAAAATGAGAGAATAGACTCAATTTAAGTTCTCAAGCTAAGTTATCTCCTGTAGCCTTTAGTACTTTCGTAAACATTTATTTTCCCTGAATTAAACCTGAACGAAAATTTATGTCTTCTTCCAATCCCAAATCAGACAAACGCTTTGTTTACCAAGAATTTGGTAAGGGTATCTCACCTGCATTAGAACGTGCTGTAGAATGCGGAATCCAACATTTACCACCAAATCAGCAAAATGTGAGAGTACAAGCTACTCGTGCTGGACGCAAGGGTAAAACTGTGACAATAATTACCGGGTTTCAAACTAAACCAGAAAATTTGGCTGCTTTATTAAAACAGTTAAAAACCCAATGCGGTACAGGTGGAACTCTGAAAGAGAACGAAATTGAAATTCAGGGAGATCATAAACAGAAAATATTAGAGATTTTAATCAAGCTTGGTTACAAAGCCAAAATCAGCGGTGGTTAAGAAGTACGGTTTACCGTATCTTTTTAGGAATCGTATTTATGGCAAGTGATGTTAATTGTACAGACGTGGAATATTAATGGGAGGGTCAAATGGATTTAGTACGGATTTTATGCGCGGTTTTTCTGCCACCTTTAGGAGTATTTTTGCAAGTAGGTTTCGGTTGGGATTTTTGGATTAATATCGTTTTGACGTTGTTCGGTTATATTCCGGGAATTATCCACGCGGTTTGGATAATTGCCAAGAAGTAATTATGGCTGAGAGCTAGGTCCTATTTTCCTATCTCTCGACTTATTCCTTTAATTTTATTGATTTGTATAAGTATCTCATTCTGCCTTCACCAAAGAGTCCTTTATGAACTATAAAGCTATTGCTTTAGCAACAATTTTGGGTATTTCTGCAACTGCGATTATTGATGTTGCCATTCCTCAACCTGTACTAGCCGCATCATACAATTATCCAAAAGTAAATTTTGCTGATAAAGACTGGATAGTAAGTTTGTCTGGAGAGTAAGTTTGTCTTTTGATAAAAATGTCTATTATTATGGCGAAAACCGTAAGAGTAATTCTTATATTACCCTGTCTGGTGCTGTTCCTTCAGGAACTAATAACCGTCAAGTTTATACTTGAAATAATAATGGCACAAAATATCAAGTAAGTTGGCGATCAAGTGATCCGAGTTGTATTCAGGTAGAGGTAAAAAGTCCTAGTGGTAAGGTGATTTTGAATCGGTTCCTGATGGCTACAGGAGATTAGAGACATTTATTGATCATAGGTAACGGGTAATAGGTGAAAGCTTATTACCTGTTTTTGATAGCATTTATAAAAATTATTATCATTGTCATGGATTTTTACGGTATACTATGTAATATTTCTTAGTCTTCACCGATATTCCGCTAGAAAGACGTGAAAATGAAGAAATATCAGGTTTTAGTAAAAGATTTTGGGCAGATATTTAGTTATGGTTTTTAGCGATTTGGCTACTCAAGTCCTGCAAAAACTTGGTTTTCGAGTTCCAGAAGGTAAGGATTGAGGTGGTGGGGTATTGACAAGTGTGATAGGAGAGGCAGAATATAGCAGTTATGGA
>ERZ1034427.311-NODE-311-length-9981-cov-3.340117_pt1 | contig 9981 bp, 4 predicted proteins | sample MGYA00520607_ERZ1034427 | MGnify/ENA primary metagenome ERZ1034427 (study PRJEB33736, sample SAMEA104288489) | Azolla caroliniana | place: Brazil | collected 1987 | study: EMG produced TPA metagenomics assembly of the PRJEB19522 data set (Is there foul play in the... | reverse complement strand
GACGGCCGTCGCCGGGAGCGCCGTCGTCACCGGAGGCGTGGTCGTCACCGGAGGCGCGGGCTTCACGGGATCGGGCGGATTAATCGGCGGCGCCGAGAGGCTCGCCGAAGGCGCCCACTCCGGCTCGGGCCGAGACGGCAGGACCTGCACGCGCTGAGGCGGCTCCTGGATCGCCTCAAAACCCCGCGCGGGCGGGTCGGCGCGGACGTGAGCCCGAACCTGCGCGTACTGGCGAGGCGCATCGAACACGCTCTTCGGCGCGGGGCCGATATATTTGACCCGTACCTTGGCCACGCCCGCCCGGCGATAGCCGAGCTCCTCGGCGGCGGCCTTGGAAAGGTCGATGACCCGGTCACCGACGAACGGTCCCCGGTCGTTGACGCGGACGATCATCCGCCGCCCGTTGTCGAGGTTCGTGACCTCCACGAGGCTCGGCAGCGGCAGCGTCTTGTGCGCCGCCGACGGGATGTCCATGTCGAAGATCTCGCCGTTGGCGGTGCGACGATTGTGGAACTGCTCGCCATACCAAGAGCCGGTTCCGACGACGTTGTAGTCGCGATCTTCCTTCGGATAGTACCAGACGCCGTTGATCTGATAGGGCTTTTCCGTCCCGCGCAGCGGCTTGCCATTTGGGCCCACCATGTCGCTGGGCCGCGGCGCGGCGTTGCGGGCCCCGATCATCGGACGCCCGACATCGTACTTCGGCGTCGCGCAGGCGGCCAGGCTGAGCGCCGCGAGAACGAAGAGCCCGTGCAGGCGGACCATCCGCCAGAAACGATCGATTTGCTGGTCCATGCGCATGCCGTCCAGACAAGGGGCGCGCCCCTTCGGGCGATCATGGTGAGCGAATTGTTTTGAAGTCTGGTTAAGGCGTTTGCGGTCTGGTTAAGGCGATGAGGCGCTGATATAGCCGCCTGCTCCGGACAGGTGGCCGAGTGGTTTAAGGCAGCGGTCTTGAAAACCGCCGTAGGTGGAAGCCTACCGTGGGTTCGAATCCCACCCTGTCCGCCAGAATTCTGAAATATTACATTTAAATCAATACGTTAGCGGAAATTCGGAGATGCTAACCATCTTTCTATCTCTAAAAATTTTTAGGATAGCGCCTCTCCGGTAGACCACTCCAAGCGCCGGGCGACAGATTCGAAGTCGGCGCCTTGCCGACCAGCCTGACTGAATTGCAGCGGCCTCGTGGGCACTCCAAACCCCCAGGTCTTTGTCATGAAAAGACGGCCTGACATTGGCTACAGACTTTTCTGATAGGGCGCGAAGAAATCGCGATCGATGGTCAGCGCCTTTGTTTCTCTAACGCCCAGCCCCTCCTCGATAAGCAGCTCAAGCAGGCGGTCGATGTCCACTAGCTCGATCGCCGTCGCGTTCTCGCGGGCGGCTTCCTCTCGGGCGCTTTTTGTGAAGGTGCCGGTCGTAAGGAAGATGCCGCGTTCTGCGCGCCCCTGAATCGCGCCCCGGAAGTCGCGAATTTCCTTAACCTGCACGGTCCCCGCGTAGCGCTTACACTGGAACATGATCTTGATGCGAACGAACCGGTTGATGAGTAAAAAGCCCTCACCATCAATGCCGTGGTCACCCGTCTGACCTGTCACCTTTAGGTTTTCAAAGCCAATGTGCCGGAGGAGCCGAGCGCAAAGTTCCTCAAACCCCTTATCCGTGATGCCGCGCAGTATGCGCACAAGCTCTTCCTGGATAGCGTCCTGGTTGAGATAAACCTTTTCATCCGGCGCGCTGGCGTCGGCTTCATCGACTGCCTTTTCGGTCTCCGCTTCGCCGGGCTGGCCGTCCTCGCGCTGGAAGCTGTCGTGGATCGACTTGAAGAGGTTATATGCGTCCTCGTGAGAGAAGTTCGCTTTGCGCCCCTTCTCGGTGAGGACCCAAACGCCGCGCTGCTCGGTATCGATCAGCCCGCCCTTTGCCAGATAGAAACGCGCCCAGCCGACTTTGTTCTCGAACTTCGACTGTCCGCCTTTGGTCGTGCTCTCGATCTCTTCTTTTGGAATGGGGTGATGATCAGCGATCCAAGAGTAAACCTCACGCGGCTTTGCTGACGAACCTAGATCACGCAACCCATCGATAACGGGCTGAAAATACTGAATGAACTTCGGCCCTTTGAGCTTTGCCATCAGTCACCCCTCACCCTAATCCGTAGAATTTCGAAATCTGTGCTTTAACCGCCTCGCGGAGCGCGTTGGTGTCACTGAGGCGCAATTGTTTGATCCCGGCGATATTAAAGCCGATGTCCTTCTTCACGTCGCCAATGGACGCGTTGTGCACTAACAGGAAGTTTTCATGGGGAAGGCCTTTGCCTTGGTTCAAACCCATAAGGTAACCGATTTCTTGGTAGACGTTCTTGTTACCGTGGGTGAGATCCGCGATCAGTAGCCCCGAGTCTTCGATTAAGCGCAGGACTTCCGTGTTGATTTCGTAGGAATATCCAGTGTCGAACTGGTCAATCCGGATGGGCCGGATGGCGATGTCGAGATCATGCTTCGTGTTCAGATCGTCTATCGCGGTCCTGATAGCCTCGAAATTTGGTTTGGTATCGTCACTGAACTGCATCGACACAAACACCTGCCGCTTTCGAGACTGGGCGATCTTCCCAAAAATCTTGACTAGGTCGGCGGCGTTGATCGATTGCAGCTCATACTGATGGGTCCGCAGCACCCAGTTGGTGAATTGCTCATAGGTGCCACGGCTGCGATCTTCGCAAAGCTGGAAGTAAAGGAAGGCCGCAAACAAGCCTTGCGCGGTAGAAACCTGAAGGCGCTTGTCGCCATAAGTGTCGTTGATACGCTTGATCGCCTCGAACACCGCTTCGGTGTCAACATTCGTCTTGGGGTCGATCTGCTCGCGCACATCCTGCAACGATTGGATGAGCAGGGATCGCGCGCACTCGTCTTGACCCTTGTTCTTGCCAAACACTGTCTTCAGGTTTGTTAGATACGAAAAGTCGAGCCGGTCCTTGAGCTGGCGACACTGGAGGTATTCTGGCCCAAAACGGTCGTTTAGATCAGTGTCGGAGAAGTCTTCCGGTGCATCGACAATACCCTTGAAAACCTCTTCCGAGGTTAGCGGCAAGGCCTTGGAGTTGATATTGTGGAAAAGCGCCTTCTCGTTGCGTCGTGCATCCTTGGCTGAGCCGAAGAAGACCAGGCAGAAGGGAGCCACATAGCGGTCGAACTCGACATCCTTCAACGCCTCAAAGGCACTCAGGCGGTGGTTACCGTCGATGCGCTTAAAGAGTTTCTGGCCATCCGGCACCGTGATCTCGAACCGAGTCAGGTCGCTGGGTGATCTCGCCTTGCGTGGCTTGATGTCGAGGCCGTTGGTGTTTGACTTGAAGGCTTCGCCGTCGCGTATCAGTTGGAGCGGGTCGGTGGACGGGGCCCCCGCCTTTTCGTAGTCGACGTCCAATTGCACCGACAAGATGATCTCGGGGAAGAAGAGGTACTCGCCAGCATCGAAGAACTTTTTGATTTCAGCTACGTGCGCGGGCCTTATATTGCGCTGATACGCATCGTCGGCATAGGAACACCTCGCTATGTCGACCAAGGGCGCATAGCCGCGGACGGTCAAGAAGCCGCCTATCGAGGGGGCGAAGGCACCGTTGAAGACCGTGCTCATACTGCATCCCTCAATAAGATCGCTTCGATGTCTGCCTTGGCTCGATCCAGTTCTTCTGCGGCGTTTCGGCGAAGTTTGTTCGCTTGATCGTGAATGGCGCGAACCTTTTGAGCGATATCCCGCTGCTTCTCCATGTTCGGAACAGGAATCTTAAGCCAGCGAAGTAAATCGACATTTACGCCCGACTGATTATTCCAGTTGGTGCAGATGCTGTAAAAGACCTTCAAGCGCTGATAGGCATTCAAGACGACTGTTAGGTATTCTGGAAGAAGATCCGCCTCGTTTGTTGCGATGCGCGTTATGTGATTGGAGCACACAAATGACCCATCGATATCGAAATACGCCGTCTTTCCAACTTGCTCCTGACTATTTGTATTGTTGAACAGTACCTCTTTTCTTTGAAGCACATCAGTTGGCTGCTTGGTAAGGACGCTACGATCCAGATAGACGTTGCGATCAAATTTGAGCTGGCGATCCGAGCCAATGTTAGTCGGTCGAATCTGAATTATCCCATCGTCATCATGAAGCTGCATGCTGCCTCCGGCAGCAAAGCCAGTCTTTGCCAGCCGACAATACCGACCCAGGTGGGCACTTGGTGTTGGTGATGATTCGATTGCGTGCCAAAGCTTGAAAGAATGAAAGAGCGGATCGAACCGCCAACCGCCGAGGTCGCTGGCCCTGGTGCGGAACATGCGTTTTTCGATTGTGTTTTCTAGCTCGGGCTGGAACGGCAGGGTGATGCCTAGTACGGCCAGCAGGTAATCGTCGATCGACGCCAACAGCTCTTCGGCTTTCCCCAGCGCATTTTTTCTCCGGGTGTTGGCTGCTTCAAGCAGAGGAAGGATAGTCTCATCGTAGATGATCGGAATTGATCGAAGCGCAGGATAGTCGAGGGCGGGACGGGTACCTCCTGTCGCACGGCGCGTGGCCAGCGCTTCACCGATATCCGTGTTCAGGAATGCAGCAAGCGTCGCACTTTCGATCCTGCTCCGCGTCTTCGCTCGGACAATGTGCTGATTGATGTTTCCTTCAAATCCTTTGGGCGGAACGGAAGAGACGGCCATGCGTCCCACGCCAGTAATCTTAACGAGCAAGTCATCTTCATGCACATGGCTGCGGGCCAGCATCTCGTTGTGCGTCTCGGAGTTGATTAGCTTGACCTCCCCAAGGTCAAGCTCGCCGCTGGCGCTGAGATTTTGGACACGAATGAAGGGAACCCCAGTTGCGGGGTCGTCAGAGTAGTAGAGCTCCTTCTCTTCAGCCTTCGGGGTTGCACCTCCCGCCATCGCCCGAAAGAAGTCTCGAAGTCGAAGATTAGTTCGGCTCCTGACTCGCTCCTCAAGCTTTACGAAACGAGGAAGATAGAACCGCACATCGTGCCGTCGTTCGATTTTACCCCAACTTACCATGAAGAAATGATCTTCATTCAAGTCGGGGCTTAGGCAAAAGGGCGCGACACTCCCTCTTCGATGTGCTGGATGAAGCGGCTCAGCTCAATGGCAACGTTGTTGAGCTCATTTCCACCGGTCGGTCGCCCTGTAGCGTCGTAACCGATGTCCTCCGCGATCGCCATAAAGATCTCGTAGTCAGCGACCTCTGCCTTCACCTTGGCTAGAAACTCGTCATTCAACGCTTCGCGAAGGGTGGCAATGCGTTCGTTGTACTCCTCGGATGTGGCGGCCCTCCATTGCTGATAGGCCTCGGTCGCCTCATGCGCCTGCTTAGCCTTGTCCGCGTCAGCTTTGAGCATACGGCGCACGTCAGGCGTCAGGCTGCCTTGGGCGTCGAGCGCATCGAGCTTGGCCACAAGCCCTTGATCGATCTGCTGAAGCGTCGCGTCGCCCTTCTTGAGCTTCGCCGCCTTCTCCTTCATCAGCTTTTCAAGCGCCTTGCCGCCATCCTTGCGGGCGTGGATGTCGTCTTGCGCCTTTTCTTTGGCGCGTTGAATGGCGATCGTCGTCGCCTCGGTATGCTTGCGCAGGAACAGCACCGAGCTCTTCACGCCCGCGCCATTGGCCGCGAAGGCGAATTGGGGCAGGGAGACGACACTAACAATGCGCCAATGCTCTTCGATCCAGTCGCGGACATATTGCGTGCTGGAATTGGTCAGGATGCTGTCGGGGATGACCATCGCCATGTACCCCCCCGCCTTAAGGAAGCGGTGGCACTGTTCGATGAACAGCACTTCGGTCGTCTGCTGGTCACGAGCCTTTTCAAGGAAGGTGCGGCGGATGAAGTCCTTTTCGCCTACCCTCTTTTGCTTGACGTTGATGTTCTTGAGCTTGGCATCGATCCAGTCGATATCCTTGCTGCCCAGGTCGTAGTCCTCGAGGTAGCGCTTCTCGCTCAGCTTCACCTTCGCGCCGAAGGGCGGATTGGTAATGATGAAGTCGAACCGATTGGGTCTGAATCCTTCGTTCTTGGTCCGCTCGCGCATAGTGTCGATCGGCTCCAGCCCGTCGAAGGCGATGACGTTGGTGTGCCCATCGTCATGGATGATCATGTTCATCTTGGCGGTGCGGGCGATGCTTTCAGAAATCTCGATGCCGTAGAGGTTGTTCTCCGCAAAGTCGTGCCAATGCTTGTGGTGCTGGATCGACGCAGGTTCGAAGTAACCTTCCTCAGCCATCCGGTCAGCTTCGCGGCGCACCTTGTCAAGCGCGTGAAGCAGGAAGCCACCGCTTCCGCAGGACGTATCAATAACGACAGACTCGTGGTTGATCGGGAGTGCATCGACGATAAACTTAACGATGTTACGCGGCGTGAAATATTGCCCAAACTCCCCCCGAAAGAAGCCAGTCATGAAGGTCTCGAAAGCGCGCCCCTTGCTGTCGAGATCGGTCTTTCCCAGGTCGGTTCCGGCAAGATAGCCGACCACCGTTTGAAGCTCAGAGTTCGAAAGGCGAATGTCTTCCTTAAAGACTTCGGGATCCTTCTCCCTCCCCTTGTGATAGAGCGCTTGAACGCGCCTTTTTAAATCTTCACCCTTGTCGTCAGTGAAGACTTGAAAATCGTAAGGCTCACCAGCTTTACGCGGAGTTCGTTCATCCCAAATCTTGCAGAATATAAGCTTGTCTAGCTCATCGAAGGCCTCTGAAGGGTTGCGCTTACCGCCAGCCCAAAGCGCATCATGCGCCTGTTTAAATTTCCGAGTAAGCTCATTTTCTTCAACGACTTCCAGCTCGAAACCGTCTTTGCCACCCTTGGTATATCGCGCACGCGATGCCTCCGCCTTCCCCTCTTTGGGGAGGTCGGCAATGCGATTTTCCACGCGCTCGGCGCCGCCAAAACCGGATACTTTGAAGTAATCGCTGCGAATGCCAGACGTCATCCACAGGAAGTCGGCCTTTAGCGAATTGGCATAACCGAAGCCCTGCTCAATCGCTTGATCTAGCTCGCCTTGACTTGCCAGCTCGCGCTTACATTCAACGACAATGTAGGGAGACTTTTTCGCCTTTTCTTTGAAGACCACGATATCCGCATGAATGTTCGGCACTCGGTGCGGAACCGTAAACTCAATATCGATCTGTTGAGGTGAATAACCGTAGTCTATAACGAGCGATACATAAGCGAGAGCTCGCACAAGCTCTTCCGTGTCGTTAAGTCGGTACTTCTTATTCTGCGATATATAGGCAACATTCCTGCCATCCTCATCCATGGAAATTAGGCCTGAGGATATCCCGCGCTCAAGGTCCGCCTTTAGACGCGAGAATGTTTCATCATTCGCCATTACTATTTCCATAGGTTTCGCGAGGCGCTCAATTCCACCAGGAATTCGCGCCCCAACTACCGACTAGACACGCCCCAAATTGAAGCCCGCCACAGTCCAGGACGACATTGCCTTTACGATCTGGAAACGCCATGCCAGCGCCAAAAGGAGCTTAGAGCTATGCGATCCAAATCCGTGCACGCTCGGGCGAGATGACGTCATGCCTAGGGAATGACGCCATGGAGCTAAGGAGCGTTTCGCAGCGATGAAAAGTCTGGAATCGCTCAAGAGCCCCCGCCTTCAGAGAAGTGGTTTAGGGCTCGCGGCCGGTTTACGTAAAGCTTCAAAGCGCAACTTGGCGCTGAAAGCCCCCAGCACGCGTCCGCGCGAATGACGCCGATTGGGAAGAGAACGGAGACCAGCTCCGCACGATCCGCATACGATAAGGAGCGCTCAAGCGGGAGAGCGAACTAGCGCGGATCAATGCCTGCGTTGCCAGAACCGGGCCACCCCACACCTGACTCGGATAGCGCAGGCAATTCGTCACGACTAACCGCCAGCATGGCGCTAGCGGCATTGCTTGCTCGGCCTGCCACGCCCGCTACCAGCTTCCCGCGATCATCGGTATAGACCACGGCCTCGCTCCGAGCTCGCGACAGGGCCACATACATCGACGCCTGATCGACGAGGTTGGCCCGCCCGCTCTCGGCATGGACCATGGCACGCTCGGCTGTGCGCCCCTGGGCGGCGTGGGCGGTCTGGACGTAGGCGTGACGGAGGTGCTGATCGCGCGCCTGGTCGAGGAATAGGATTTCGGCGCGCCCGTCCGCGCGGAGAACCTCTACCGACCTTGCGTCAAGAACCCGCTTCACCTCAGCTTGCCCGCCATTCGAGCGCCCGGTCGCGGGATCATTGCGGGTGAACTCGACCCGATCCCCCTCACGCAACTCGCGCGTCTCACGGGTGAAGGCCTCGGCCCTACCCCACTGCGCCGGCGCCCAGTCGAGCGCCCTACCCGTCTCGCCGACCAGCGACAAACGACCCTGCTCGGCATTGACGCCCACCACGGTGAACGCCTCGCCGCGTCGAACGCCATAGGCCTGGTCGCGCTGAGCGAACACCACCACCTCGCCAACGCCATAGCTATCGACCTGGCGCGCCTCCGCCTTCGTCAGGTCCTTAGCGACCAACACCGACGCGACGATCGCCTCCTTGCCGAGCGCCCCCTGCGCGATCAGCTCGCGGCGAATCTCGGCGTTGAGCGCTTCGCGGCCTTCACGCGAGGGATCAATGACGATGGTCCGCGCCCGCTCTTGCGGCGACAACCTCGCATAGTCCGCAGCCAAGCTGGCGCGACGCGCCTCGGGCGTCGCCGCTTCGATGATCCGTCCGCCACCCGCGTCCAAGGCCTCGAACGCGCGGCGGATCTGACCTTCCAACGTCGCCTCCACCGCCTCCTTGGTCTTGGCGTTGGTCTGGCGGACGATCTCGGTGAGCCGCGCCGTCTCCATGCCCGCGCCCTGCAACTGCGCGAAGGCGGCACCGGCGCCGACAGAGCCGAGCTGCTTAGTGTCGCCGACCAGCACCGTGCGGGCTCCAACCGCCTCGGCGCGCTCCAGAAGCCGCGCCATGTCACGGGCTGAGACGAGGCTCGCCTCATCAACCAGCCAGACCTCGCGACGCGGCGCGCGAGCCTCGCCGCGATCGGCCTCGGCCTTTAAGTGCCGCGCCAGGGTCTGACTTTCCAGACCTAGCGCCTGGCCCAGGGTCTGGGCTGCCGACGCCGACGGCGCCATAGCCCGGACCTCATAGCCCGCCGCATCGGCGGCCCTGGCGAAGGTCGCCAGGACCGTGGTCGTCTTGGCCGTGCCGGCATAGCCCTGGACCGCGACAACCTGGTTGCGGCTGGCCAAGATCGCCCGCGTCGCGGCTTGCTGGTCAGAGGTCCAGGCGTGGCCTCGATCCTTGGCTGCAAGCACCGCGCTGGCGACGATGCGCGCCGCCTCCACTGGACCGGCGATCGGCTGGGCCATGCCGCGCCCGCGATACTCGGCCCGGAGCAAAGCAAGCTCGTCGGCGATATTCTGGCGGGTGGTGAACCCCGCCCCCTCCGCGCCGCGTCGATCGCTGTGGACTCGGGTCTCCAGGTCTCCGACCTCTGTCGCGCGGCCGATCGCGCCCAGCACTTCGCCGTGACCCGCCCGCCCCATGAGCCGGCGGCCAGCTTCCTTTTCCAGCTCGGCGGCGCTGAACACAGATTGGCGCTCGCCAAGCTTCTCGGCCGCAAAGCCCACCGCCGCGCGCGCGGCGGCCTCGGCTTCGCCTTGCTTTGCGAGGCGATCCTCCGCGCTCTGCCGCTCGGCCCGGGCCTTGGCCTGATCCATCAACGCAAAGCGCGCCTCACGATCAAAGCCCGACGCGTCCGCGCTCGCGCGCCAGGCCGTGACGAGATCGGCCCGGTCATGCGCCTCCTTGGCCATGCGGGTGTCGAGTGTCGCCATCTGCCGCTCAGCGGCGCTGGCGGTCTCGCGGGTCTTGCCGCGCTCGGCCAGATGCGCCTCGATCTGCGCGGCGCGATGGCTGAAGGCTTTCAGCGCCGCCTCCGGCACGCCGGCCAACTCGAAATTCGACTCCTT
>ERZ1034427.310-NODE-310-length-9992-cov-3.797223_pt1 | contig 9992 bp, 10 predicted proteins | sample MGYA00520607_ERZ1034427 | MGnify/ENA primary metagenome ERZ1034427 (study PRJEB33736, sample SAMEA104288489) | Azolla caroliniana | place: Brazil | collected 1987 | study: EMG produced TPA metagenomics assembly of the PRJEB19522 data set (Is there foul play in the... | reverse complement strand
GAAAACAGAACTTTTAAAAAGGCAGTGAGCATCTTCTCCAGGAAAGATAACAAATATCCAGGTTCATAAAAGGTCATCAGGTGGATTTGATTTTGAGACGATGTGTATGGTTTTCAAAGAAAGCCGCAGTCTTTATTATCCTGGCTCACCAGGGAACCGTCATTACTTGCCGGAAACAGGGAACAGATTAACAGATTAGCGAAAAGGTTGAGATGATCTTCATCAGAGCAAAGGCCGGTATGGAAGTCCCAAAATAGTGGAGGAATTCAAGCTTCAGGGGGTGTACGCTTCCGGACCGAGAGTAGCATGAATAATGAAAAAGAAGACCTCCGAAGCATTATTACGGGCAAGTTTAAAGTCTGTACCAGATAATAATCATCAGCTGGAAATGTCAGAAAACCTGTTAAACAGAGAGTTTACATCAGAGCATCCTTCTAAAAATGGGTGTCGGATCTGACTTCCATCCGAACATAGAATGGATGGCTTATCTTACTGTTATCATGGATCTTTTTTGATAGGAAAATCATTGAATGGGTCATGAGTTCAGACATGACAGCCAAGTCCTCAGTCGTCGCAGCATGGAAATGTCGATCAGAAACAGATTAGTGGGAGAAGGACCGATATTTCACTCAAACAGGGGAGTACATTATGCTTCTCAGGAATTTAGAAATTTGCTTAAGGGCACTGTCCGTAAAGCAATGTATGAGTCGGAAGGGCAACTGCAGGGATATACCATAAGCGAAAATTCCTTAAAATACTCAAGTCAGAAACTGGCTATAATACTGTGTATGAATCATTAGAAGCGGGTAGGAGAGAACTGTTTGAGTTCATCGAAATATGGTATAACAGGCAGCGAAGACATTCCGTGCTCGGTTATTTAACCCCTGACGAATTCGGTAAATTTATTTTTAAACACGCAGCTTAATTATTTGTCCAATTTTTATTGCAAATCCAAACATCGAGGTGCGACTTTCCATACAGAACATCAGCTAGGTGATAAACTTTCCATTGACACTGCAGCTAAAAAGCTACGTCTCATCAACCATGAAAATGGCTTAGTTACAGATGTGGAAGTTTATATCGCGCTCCTTAGCTATAGTCAGTTAATATGAATTGGGGCTCTTTACACTCAAAGAAAGGGAGACTTTTTACAAGCCGCAGCTAATGTATTAATTTACGTGGGCGGTATGCTACCGGCTTTAATTACAGATAAAGTGAGAATCTGCTGTGACATCAGCGAACAATTATGAGATAGAAATATTACATCGCATAAGTACTCGGCTAACAATCTTGCCAATTAGCACGAATTCCCATCTTCTAATGCCGGATGATTTTACTTTACAGACGTTAGATAATTATATTTTCAATTCATTAATGGAAATTATCGAAGATAGGCACGGCTGTCGGTCTAAAATTATCGGTTCTTCGTCACTTTTGGTGGCTAATTAATGTTACGTACTGAAAGCAAAGGTAACATATGGAATAAATTCTATGTGGCCGCAAAACTTAATATTTGATTACGACGCGTTGGAGGTAAGCATTTCAATGATGAGTTTTTCGCTGCATAAATATACAACGAGTATTCCTGATACTATAGTATGTGTAACATTTCTACATAACGATTCTATTTTTATTAAGCATACATCAATTCAAGTACACTTCAATAAACAGTCTTCTTTATTTAGAACTCAGCTTTATGAGCAAAAACAAAGAGCTGCAAGGTCTTATTAACTTCTTTAATAAAGGCATCTGTATTCTCGATAAGCAGTCATTTCGAATATATTACGAAGTGCTGCAATGCTTACTCAACGGTGGATGCCTCAATAACTTTGAAGAGTGTATCTGCTTAAATTATTAATTTTGTTAAATCAGGTCAAACGGAGCTGGGCAATGCTGGCGAGCAACCCAGCAAGGGATAGCCTGATGCTGACGGAAAAATCCGATAATTGGTAAAGGCTCCCCATATGGGCTGCCTTTATCTTTTCTTGATGCTCCATGCCTTCAAAACGCACGCATTAGCCAACTATGCCTATTTCATACTCTACCTGGTTCCTCCACACATGTCTTATTCGACTTAGCAAATGTCTGGCGATCTTGATGATTGCCTTATTAGGTATCATTGTAGAGCAATATTTCTTGTATAACATCAACATGGCAGGATCTTTTCTTATTATTACCCAACTACTTTCTACAATTGCTGGCCGTAGATAGTGATTCCCTCGTTGCGTGATTCCTTTTATTACATCATTCTCACCGGAACTTCCTGTGTCAGGTACAATCCCGACATAAGAACACAATTTATCAAGCGTCTTAAATCGATTCATATCCTGTAATTCAGCCATAATTATCATCGCATTCACAATACCTATTCCAAGTATACTTTGCAACAATTTTTGTACCGCAGTATAATTAGGGTGTACAGATAATGTTCGTATTTGTTTGGTAGCTACACTCAATAATTTCCGGACTAGTAAATATTCCTCCAAGGCTATATTTAGAGCCATCTTAAGTGATTCCGTCTGACAAGATAAAGATTGAAGTGTAGCTATGAATTTGCGACTCCAGTATTGTTGTGGCTTATCTACATCCAATTTTAAGCCACTGAACATGAGAAGGTGCCATATCCTGTTTTTGCACCTCGTCTGATCTTGAACTAATCGGCCACGCTGCCGCACCAATGTACGCGCATGTTCGGCTTCCAGGTCGGGCACGTAAATAGGAGGTAATTCTGTCTTAGATAAATGACGACTTATTTTGCGTGCATCAATCTTATCATTTTTACGCCTTTTCTCTTTATCTGTACTAGGCACATCTGCCGGATTAGCAACAATACAATTTACCCCTAATTTTGACAAAAAACGATGTATACTAAAGCCACAAAAACCAGCTTCATAGGCTACCTGGTAACTGGCACCAGGATATTTTTTCTGTAAGTGATTCACTAGTTGTTCTACTGAAGCTTCCTGGCTGTAATCTTCCAGTTCAAATTCATCATTTCTGATATTGACCCTCCAGGTCTTTTTGTGGACATCGATTCCGCAAAAGATTGTTTGTCCTTCAAAGTTGAGTTGCTTAACTTTAGGCATGGTTCCTGATTTTTTAAGTGAGTTAATGTCGTAATTAAATTTACTTAATATCAGGAACTTCTTTTTCGCTTATTCGCCCAGCTCATACATATGACCTCGATCCGGAGCATCTCGATCCGGAGCATCTTCTTTATCTATTTATTAGATGCTACATTTGCATCCATAATTCTTACATGATTAAGTTCTTTGATTATTCCGGATCAAACTAACTAGCGGTCTTTCCTGCTTTTGCTGGCTTCCAGTTTGAGGGCAGTAACTGTATTAGTTCATTGGCGGCGCAGTCGTGGAGTCGATCATATACATCAGTCAAGTATTCGAATGGATCAATCCCATTCAGCTTGCAACTTTCTACGAGGGAATAAAACAAAGCAGCCCTTTCCCCGCCATGTTCATTACTGGCAAAAAGAGAGTTTTTTCTAAATAAAGTTATTGGACGTATAGCGTTTTCAGTCGAGTTATTATCGACATCTATTTTTCCGTTAGTAAAAAGTATATTCAGCTTATCCCACTGATTATTTGCATAGTTGACAGCTTTAGACAGCAGGCTATCAGGTACATGTTTATCTGCTTGTTCATCCAGCCAGCCACGCATCTCATCAAAAAATGGCTTACTATATTTCTGTCGTAACGCAAGCCTTTGGTCAGTGGTAAAATGTTTACGTTTAGCGTAGGCTTCTATGCGGTATATAATATTAAAGTACACTAGCGCCTGGTCCGCCAGTGCTTTATTTTGTTGCTGAGCTTTTTTAAATCCCCGGCGGATGTGCGCAAGGCAGCTCATCAACGTAACTTTGTTGTTGTCTTTAAAAGCAGCAGTGTAAGATGATAGAGCATCTGTTTGTAGTGTACCCACAAAGTCTTTTAGGATTTCCTTTGGTACATCGTGAGCTCTGCCAGGATGAAATTCAAATAGTACAAGTTTGTGTTCAGGTGCGTGGAAGACCCACATCCATCCATTGGCAGCTTTGCCCAGACCTTCGTCGTGAAGGTATTTTAAACTAGTTTACTTCGTTGTTATCAGTCATTTATTTGCCTCAGTGAATGCTTCGCATTTCGTCAGCCTTGATATAACTGGCCGTCTGTAGTGTTTTCTTCAGCAACTTTAACAAACGCTTCAGTTTCTTATAACAAACTTCCTCCCAGTGGTCGATTGTTGATGCTGCAAAACTAACACCTGTCAGGCGTTCGAACCGCTGTTGCTGACGATAATATGGCATGTAATAGACAAAGCGCTCACTGTGCAGGTGAGCAAGTAACCTGTTGCTTACAATACCTCGTTCTATCATCCTGGGTTGGACAGGCGTGCATTGGATCTTTCCATCTGCAGATTTATATTGAAGGTGATGTTCTTCTTTACGGATGAGTTTTCCGGGAATAATCTCATAGTAAACAGATACCTTCTTTCCCATGGGCTTCATGCCTGTTTTATCTCCAGGAAGATCATAGACAATGGTCTCTGTCTCAAGATGGGTGGGGATAGGTCTTCTTCCTTTATGTGCCTTGTGATGCTTTTTCTTCCTGCTGGATCTGGAACTAATACCCGTTTGTGTATCAGTAACTGAAGATGCTATAGCCTTTTCAATAATAGCTTCTACTTCAGCTTTATCAAATTCTTCTCCCAGGGTCTGCTGAATAGCTGTCTGTGTAGCTGCCTGATCCGGAATAAACTTTTCGCTGCGCTGCCCAAATAACATATCCTGCAGCTCTTTTAACTGCCAGTCTTTACGCAGTGCTTCGTCTGTCTTGCTGGCAAGAGTGGACTGTAATTCAGCAATAGTTTGTTCCAGAGACGCAATCATCCTGTCTTTATCAATCCCGCGTTCCTGCTCGTTGGACAACCAGCGCTTAAGCTGATCTTTGTCTTCCTTCAGTGAAGTATTTTCTGTTGTGAGTTCCTGAATAATACGACTGAACACATGTCTTTCCTGAGTGAGTGCATTAGACAGATCTGCTTTCTGCAATTGCAGTGCATTCACTTGTTCCAGTGCTTCAGATAAGTTATATGTGATCTCAGGTTTCAATGAGGGCAAAGGTACTATCGCTTGCCTTCAAACACAAACATTTATGATTTATCCTGATAAAATTCTTATCAACTTTTACGAGGCACTCCGGATCTTTCATAACGTTTACGGAATCTCACTTCCACACCTTCCAATATCAGTAAAAGATCTTTCTTATCTAATACCATCTTCCTGGTCTCATTATTATACACTGGTGTACCAAAAGTACCTCTTGACAATCTTTTGTAGAAGATACCCAGGCCATCTACATCCCAACCCAGAATCTTGACCTGTGTGCGACGTTGATTGAAAAATGCATAGAGCGTTCCATACTGGAATGGATCTTCTTTCATCTCATTTACAACCAGACCTGACAGACCATTAAAGCTTAAGCGCATATCTGTAGCACCGTTCCATAATACGAGACGATAACCAGTTAGTGATAACATATTACAAAAGGGCTTTTAGATATGAAGGTTCTACACGCTGATAAAAAATGATACCGCGATATTCTGCAAAGACACTACCAGGTGCAAGTTCTTGTTGAACCGGTGATAAGTCTACATCAACGAATCCAACAGGTACATTTACTACTGATGATTGACTGCCAAATCGTTTGCGCCAGTTGTAAAAAGTAGCGGGGGATATTTGAAAGGCAGTGGTAAACTCTTTTACACTAATATTACCTGCCCGGGTAAATTGTTCAAGAGCTGATATGATCTCCTGATCACTGAAATGATGGCGACCTGCCACGGAAGATTTTTTTCGTTTCATGTTTGCTATTCTTTCGAACGCAAAGTTAAAAGCTAATCATTATCGTTGGGGAACGCTCCGCGTCGAATGCTTACATAAAGGGTGCCAATCTCTTCAATTTCAAAATTCTCATATCCTTAAGTTGTTTTAAATAAATATACCAAATCTACTCAGCTGAATCCAAATATATTTCGGAGTTTTCAAAAACTACTGAGTTGGTAAATCAAATTCGAAAATGTTTAAACCCATTTTAGGATTGATTTTCGAAAAGGTAGTAAATTTTGATCCAAAATAATTCAGTTTACTATTATGCGCATTAAGAATAGATTGGGCTATCCACAATCCCATTCCAATGCCTTCTTTTGCAAATTCTTCTGCTGAAGGATCCCTGTAAAATTTATGGAAGATTAAATCTTTATTTTCTTCAGGCACTAAAGGGCCTATGTTTTTTACAATAACTTTAACAGAATTAAAGGATTGTTCGAGTTTAATATCAACATCATAACCAGGCACACAATACTTTAGGGCATTATCTATAAGAATTAAAGGAATAAACTCAATTGATTCATAGCAATAACAATCTCTAATACGTCTTCCCTCAGAAATTAAATTAATTTTGATATCTCGTTTATTGGCCGCTACATGGCTAAATAATATTTTTATTTTTTCGAACAGTCTATATAAATTCACCGACTTTTTATTACCAAATTGTATTCTTTTGGGATTGATAATTACATCAATCATACCCAATTGCGAGGTTATTAATTGTAACGCACTGAATAAACTTTGGTATAAGCTATCGCTGGATTTTAACTTCGACTCAAAATCACTACCAGGCAATCTATTTATTAGCTCTTGTGTGCAGCTAAAGAATATGTTCATTGATGTTTTAAAATCGTGGAACATTGAGAAGTTACTTTCGATAGTATGATTTACTCTGTTCTTAATTTCATTTTCAATACCCTCAAGTTTTTTTAAAAAGATATCTATATCATTAGGATTAACAACCCAATTTGCTCTTACCTTTTTTGTTCCTTCTAGTATTTTAGAATTATTTGGATAAATAATCCCATTAATAATATATCTGTTCTCCTCAAACAAGACTAACCGATTATCGAATCCATATTCGCATATAAAATGTGAGGATTCTTTTGAATCCATTAAGCTAAGGCAGCCTTTCTTTTTGCACTTTGTAATACATGTTTTATTTTGCTTTAATTCATTTGAATCGTAAAATTCTAAATCGTGAATAAAGGGGTATCTTGATAAAGTTTTAAAAAGACTTAAGGACATTAGTATAACTTTAAGATTGTTGAAGCAACAGCCTGTAGTTTAATAAATAATTCAGGAGTCGTTATTGCAGATTCAAAAACTGAATTCCAGTTTGGAGTCGTTTTATCTTTGATGTTTCGTATCAAATGGATATCAATCTTTCGGATATCTTTATTACTATAATGATTTTTCAGCAGAATATCGTGCATGATATTGATGTATCGTTCTGGCTGAAATTGATTTAAGATAATATTATCAATAGTTGCTTTCATTTTGAGAAAGTCACTTGGCTTTGCAATTGTTTCATCAGCTAGTTCCCAAAATTTTGCCTTACTTAAGTCAAAGCTGTGCTGAGAATAGGCAATTATTATTTGTGCAGGATTATAGTTTTTGATGCTTTGTAAAACACCTAATCCATCCTCTTCAGAAATATGTAAGGCAACTCCTTTTATATCCAAAATAATTATATCATAAACTCCGGATTGAAGTTTATTATAATCAGTAACTTTTGACCATTTATCAATAGCATAGCCTTCTCCTCTAAAAAGGGATATTGGGAAACTATTTTCATCATCTATGACAACAATTCGGGTCCTTCTCTTAAGTTCATCAAAAGATAAGTTGGGTTTATAATCCTTTAAATCATCAAATTTATCTTTCCAAAAATAATTCTTAGGAGAGGAGTTTAATCGGTTGTATACTTTCACACTAATAAAGTTTACGATAGCTACTCCAATAGGATAAAGGAATGCACTTTGAAAGTCACTCATAGTTTGTGGATAATTTATTAAAAGCTAACCTAAAATATGTGAAGCATTTTTGCTCTCGAACAGTAAAAGGTATTTTGAAATAAGAAACTTAGGGATTATAATTATTTATTTAACAATTTTAAATAAAATTTAACAATAAAATTGAAAATTCCAAACAAATTTTTACTTCCTCATTTAAGGGGCGAACTAAAATAATACAGAAAACTGTCACAGACAGGGAATTTAACTATTAACCCTCTTGAGAAATCATCAGATTTTTTTATTTTTACCCGTAATACCTGTCAATCTTTGTAAAAAGAAGAAAGGAATTGATTTGAATTTACAGGAACTCGACTATCTCCTCGACTAAAATAAAAAAGCCCACGCTTAGCGTGAGCTTTTTTATTTCCTTGCGGAGAAGAAGGGATTCGAACCCTTGAAACCCTTTCGAGTTTACACACTTTCCAGGCGTGCCAGTTCAACCACTCCTGCACTTCTCCTTGGTTGAATTTTATTTCGGATGGCAAAGGTAGCCATTTCAACCACATTTCCAAAATATTCTCAAAAGAATAAAACTGATCTTCGTCACCACTCATGATTTATCGGTGTCAGCTCCCCTCTCAACGATGTCTCTATCATCTCCCTCGTAGCCGCCGCATCCAGGTTCTGCCCCAACACGAACATCAATTTCGTAATCGCTGCCTCAAATGTCATATCATGCCCACTAATCACCCCTATCTGTGCCAACAGCGAACTCGTCTCATACTTACCTAACTCTACCGATCCCCCATCACACTGCGTAATATCCACTATCACCACCCCCTTATCTATCGCCTTCTTCAAGCAATCTATAAACCAGGGCTGCGTATTCGTATTCCCACTCCCAAAAGTCTCCATAATCACCCCTTTCAGCCCCTGCACCCCCAATATCGCTTCCACCGCCTTCCTCGTAATCCCTGGAAACATCTTCAGCACCGTCACATTATCATCCATATGCTTATGCACTTTCAATGGTGCCGTCGGCAATGGCAATACCGCCTGCGTCTTATACTTGATATCGATCCCCGCCTCCGCCAGCGGCACATAGTTCATAGAATAAAACGCCTCAAACTTCTCCGCATTATACTTCTTGGAACGATTCCCCCTGAACAAAGAAAAATCGAAATAAATACAGACCTCCGGTACCACCACATGACCATTATGCCGGGTAGAAGCTATCTCCATCGCCGTAATAATATTCTCCTTCGCATCTGTCCTGATCTTACCTATCGGCAACTGTGACCCGGTCAAAATTACCGGCTTCGCCAGGTTCTCTAACATAAAACTCAACGCCGATGCCGTAAATGACATGGTATCCGACCCATGCAGGATCACAAAACCATCATACCGGTCATACCTGTCCTCAATAATAGAAGCCAGTTCTACCCATATTTCCGGCTGCATATCCGAGGAATCAATGGGAGGATTAAATGCATACACATAAAAGTCTATGCCCATGCGGTATAGTTCGGGCAGGTTGTTCCTGATCTCATTAAAGCCAATCGGCCGTAAAGCCTTTGTCTTTTCGTCGTAGATCATACCCACTGTTCCACCCGTGTAAATAATCAGGATTTTACTCATTGCAAGCTGCTGTATCTGCTGTATCTTAAATGCCTGCAAATTTACCGCGTAATCAGTTAGTTAGTTTTGAATAATTTCAAGGCATTGCTTGTCGTTATTGCAGCCACATCTTCAATTTTTAGATTTTTTATATCTGCAATTTTTTCAGCGATCAATGGAATGTAAGAACTCTCATTCCTTTTCCCCCTATATGGAACAGGGGCCAGGTAAGGCGCATCTGTCTCTAATACAATGTGTTCTAAGTCTATCTCCGCCAGCGTTACATCCAGCCCCGACTTCTTAAAAGTCACGACCCCACCAATGCCCAGGTAGAAGCCGAGATCGATGATCTCACGCGCCTCCGCTACCGTGCCACCAAAACAATGAAATACACCACTCAACCTGCCATCCTGTAAAGCACGCACCTCCTCTATACACTCCCGCGTACTCTCCCGGCTATGAATCGCCACCGGTATTCCATATTGCCGCGCCAGCTCCAGTTGCCGTCTGAATGCCTTGTACTGCTGCGCCGT
>ERZ1034427.307-NODE-307-length-10041-cov-2.701482_pt1 | contig 10041 bp, 6 predicted proteins | sample MGYA00520607_ERZ1034427 | MGnify/ENA primary metagenome ERZ1034427 (study PRJEB33736, sample SAMEA104288489) | Azolla caroliniana | place: Brazil | collected 1987 | study: EMG produced TPA metagenomics assembly of the PRJEB19522 data set (Is there foul play in the... | reverse complement strand
AGGGGCGTGGCCGTGGCTTGGCGTCCGTTCATCGTCGGCCCGCTGTTTCATGAGCAGCAGGGCCTGAACGACAGTCCGTTCAACGTCGTCCCGGTGAAGGGCGACTACATGTGGCGCGACCTCGAACGCGTCTGTGACGCCGAGGCGCTGCCGCTGCGCCGCCCCAGCCAGTTCCCGCGCAACAGCCTGCTGGCCGCGCGCGTCGCGATCTGCGGACTGGAAGACGGATGGACGCCGGTCTTCAGTCGCGCGGTCTACCAGGCCAACTTCGTCGACGACCAGGATATCGGCAGCCCGGAGGTCCTGGCGCCGCTGATCGCCTCGGTCGGCGCGGGCCCGGAGCACGTCCTGGCCGCGGCGCGGTCGGACGCCATCAAGACCCGCCTGAAGGACCACGTCCGCCAGGCCAAGGAACGCGGCCTTTTTGGCGCGCCCAGCTTTCTCACCGCCGACGGCGAGCTCTTCTGGGGCAACGACCGTTTGGAACAGGCCCTCGACTGGGCCGCCCGTCATCAATCCAGGGAGCACGCCTGATGGCCGTCCTGACCGAAGAACAGACGATGCTGCGCGACGCCGCCAAGGGCTGGGCCAGCGAAAGCGCCCCCATCGGCGCCCTGCGCAAGCTGCGCGACGGCAAGACCGGCCAGAGCTTCGATCCCGCCACCTGGGCGGAAATGGGCGAAATGGGTTGGGCCGGGGTGATCGTGCCCGAGGCCTATGACGGCTCGGCCTTCGGCTCTGGGTCTGGGCCTGATCCTGGAAGAGACCGGGCGCACCCTGGCGGCCTCGCCCCTGCTCTCCACGGCCATGATCGCCGCCTCGGCCCTGAAACTGGCCGGCTCCGAAGCTCAGAAGCAGGCCTGGCTGCCGCGCATCGCCAGCGGCGAGATCGTCGCGACGCTCGCCGTCGACGAGGGCTCACACCACGCGCCGGCCCGCACCGCCCTGACCGCGACCAAGAGCGGCGCGGGCCATGTCCTGAACGGAACCAAGACCTTCGTCCTGGACGGCGAGGCCGCCGACCTGCTGATCGTCGCCGCCCGCACAAGCGGCGCGTCGGGTCAGACGGACGGCCTCACCCTCTTCCTGGTTCCCGGCGAAGCACCGGGCGTGGAGCGCAGGCATCTTGCGCTGATCGACTCCAGAGGCGCGGCCCAGATCACCTTTGACGCCGTCGAGGTCGCCGCCGACGCGGTCCTCGGCGAAATCGACAAGGGTTGGGCGGTGCTGGAGCCGACCTTGGACCGCGCCTATGCGGGCCTCGCGGCCGAAATGCTGGGCAGCGCCAGCGCGGCCTTCGACATCACCTTGGACTACCTGAAGACCCGCACACAGTTCGGCCAGGTGATCGGCTCGTTCCAGGCCCTGCAGCACCGCGCCGCCAAGTGGTTCACCGATCTGGAGACCACCCGCTCCTGCGTCGAGGCCGCCCTCGAAGCGTTTGACGCCGGCGGCGACACGCGCGCCCTCGCCTCCCTGGCCAAGGCCAAGGCCTGTGAGCTCGCGCATCTCGCCAGCAACGAAATGGTCCAAATGCACGGCGGGATCGGCATGACCGACGCCCACGACGCGGGCCTCTACATGAAGCGCGCGCGGGTCACCGAGGCGCTGTTCGGCGGCGCCAGTTTCCACCGCGACCGCTATGCTCGTCTGATGGGCTTCTGAACCAAGCCACACCATGGCCAAAAAGCCGCCGTCACGGCGGCTTTTTTCTTGCCTATCATCAGGTTAGCGCAAGTCCGCTACCGCCTCGACTGAGTAATAATGTCGAGAACCCGACGCATGCGCCTCCTGTCAAATGATGATCCCGCGAGGCGAGTTGTTGAGCGCACTCTATTTTTGCGCCGCTCCTAACTGGATTGTGTCGGCTACGCGACGGCGCCGCTCTATCGACCTGCCTATAGCTTGCAACCCTTGCCGTGAACCGGCGTTCGATTCCGCATGCTAGGGCTCCTACATCCCTTGAAGAACCGACTCCTTTCCGCGCTGCCGTCAGAGGACAAGGCTCTTCTGGTCCCGTACCTCACGCCGATGGACCTCGACAAAGGTCGGCTGCTGTACGACCCGGGCGACGCGATCGATCAGGTCTATTTCCCGAATGACGGCGTCATCTCGCTGATGACGCTGATGGAGAGCGGCGCGGCGATCGAGTCCGCCACCATCGGTCGTGAAGGCGCCCTGGGCCTGATGGCTGCGGTGGCCCCACGTCAGTCGCTTTCTCGCGCGATCGTCCAGGCGCCCGGCTCGGCGCTGCGGATCGCCGCCGCGCCGCTGCACGAGGCCTGGACCCGAAGCGCGGCGCTGCGCGATCTCGTCGATCGCCACAACGAAGCGCTATTCGGCCATGCGATCCAGTCGGTGGCCTGCAACGCCCTGCACGCGGTCGAGGCGCGGTTCTGCCGCTGGCTGCTGTCGTGCCACGATCGCATCGACAGCAACACGGTCAGCCTGACTCAGGAGTTTCTGGCCGACATGTTGGGCGTCCAGCGCACGACCGTCACGGCCGTCGCCGGTTCACTGCAGGCCAAGGGCCTGATCCGCTATCGCCGGGGCGTGGTCGACATCCTGGACCGAGCCGGCCTCGAGGCCATGACCTGCGAGTGCTACGGCGCGGTGCGTCGGAGCTATGAGCGGCTCCTGCCCGATTCGTTTGGCGACGAGGACGCGCCGAGCCTGCGGCTGCGCGGCTGAGCCTAGCGGCGACGCGCCGGCGCCGGCGCGTGGGCCAGACGCAGCAGGTTGGCCGCCCCCGGCGCGCCGAACGGCGTCCCGGCCACGACCAGCAGGCGCTCGCCCGGCGCGACCAGGCCCAGTTCCAGCGCCTTGCTGGAGGCGTCGGTGGTGCCGACTTCCAGGCTGTCGGGCTGAGCGCTTACGCGCGGCTCGACGCCCCAGACGAGGGTCAGGCGACGCACGGCGTTGATCTGGGGCGACAGCGCCAAAACAGGCTGCAGAGGGCGCTCGCGCGACAGGCGGCGGGCGGTCGCGCCAGTGGTCGTGAAGGCCACCAGACACTTGGTCGAGCCCGCCTTGGCCGCGCCGGCGGCGGCGACCACCAGCACGTCGGCGTCATCGTCGTCGTGCTTTTGTTCGGCCTGCATCAGCTCGGGCCAGCGGGGGTCGCGCTCCACCCGCTCGATGATGCGGTTCATCATCGAGACCGACTCTTCGGGATACTCGCCAGCCGCGGACTCCGCCGACAGCATCACCGCGTCCGCGCCTTCATAGACGGCGTTGGCGACGTCCGAGGCCTCGGCGCGCGTCGGCGTTGGCGAACTGATCATCGACTCCAGCATCTGGGTGGCGACGATCACCGGGATGCCGCGCTCGCGCGCCGCCCGCAGGATCACCTTCTGCGCCACCGGCACCTCCTCTGGCGCCATCTCCACGCCGAGGTCGCCGCGGGCGACCATGACGCCGTCGCACAGGTCAAGGATCGGGCCCAGCACCTTCAGCGCCTGGGGCTTTTCGATCTTGGCCAGGACGGCGGCGCGGCCTTCGACGATGCGGCGCAGCTCGGCCATGTCTTCCGGCGCCTGCACGAACGACAGGGCGATCCAGTCGACGCCGAGGCGCAGGGCGAAGGCCAGGTCCTCGCGGTCCTTGGCGGTCAGCGGCGACATCGGGATCACGACGTCCGGAACCGCCACGCCCTTGCGCTCGGAGAGCTTGCCGCCGTTGACGACCTTGGTGTTGGCGTAGCCGGGACCGGCCTCGGTCACCGTCATCCGCAGCTTGCCGTCGTCCAGCAGCAGGGTCGCGCCCGGCCGCATGGCGGTCAGGATCTCGGGATGCGGCAGGTGCACACGCGTTTCGTCGCCCGGCGTCGGATCGCTGTCGAAGCGGAAGGCCTGGCCGGGTTTCAGCATGACCGGACCGTCGGCGAACTTGCCGACGCGCAGCTTGGGCCCCTGCAGGTCGGCCAGGATGCCCAGCGGGCGACCGACGACCTTTTCCGCCTCGCGGATGGCCTTGTAGACCGCCGCGTGGGTCTCGTGGGCGCCGTGGCTGAAGTTCAGACGGAAGACATCCGCCCCGGCCTTGGCCAGGGTGACGATCATCTCGGGCGAGCTGGAAGCCGGGCCGATCGTGGCGACGATGCGGGAGCGACGGGCGCGGATCATGCCGTCGCTCCTTGGAAAGTCAGTTCGTGGGACAGACCGCGTCGCCCTCGTTGGACGCCAGCCGGATCTCGGTGAAGGTCACGGACAGGCGGCCCGAGGTCGTCAACGCGAACGGCGCGACCACCCGCGTCATGTCCGCGCCCTTGGCCTTGAAACAGGAAAGTTTGATCTTGGCCGTACGCCATTCGCCGAGCTTCGCACCTGAAAACGTTGACGTTACGTCTACCGTCGCCCCGCAGGATTCGCCACAGCCGATGCCCATGGAGACCGGTTTCTCTGGGGACGCATCGATCCGGTAACGCAGCATCACGGCCATATCCCCGGTGGTCTGGCGAGACAGGTCGACCGGCCGTCCGGAGATGGCCAGCAAGCCCTGCCCTTCCCCGCTCCACACCGCCTGGCGGGCGTTTTCCTGGGCGCCGGCGTCGATGGTCTTGGTCGCCACGGCGCCCGAGGTCGTCAGCGTCCAGGGGTTCGGCGCGCGGCCGGCGATGAAATAGCGATCCACGTTCGTGGCCGCCGCCGACGTCACGCCGGACTCCTCGGACAGCACGGCGACCTTGCCCGGCTTGGCGTAGCTCAGGCCATAGCCGTAGGCGAACAGCGGATCGTAGCCCTTGTCGCCGACATTGAGAGGCTCCTGGTCGGCGCGCTTGGGCCACGAGTAGGAGAGCTTGCCGGTGAAGTCGAAGCGCGGCTTGCCGGCCGCATCGCCGATCAGCACATCCGCGACGCCGCCGCCTTCCGAGCCGGGCAGCCAGGCGGCCACGAAGGCGTCCGAGGCGTTGATCTCCGGGTTGGTCCACAGCGGACGGCCGCTCAGGAAGACCGAGACCACCGGAATGCCCTGAGCCTTCAGCTTCTTCAGCAGTGCCAGATCGGTCTTGTCGCCGGGCTGGTACTCGGCCGTGGCGATATCGCCCTGGAACTCGGCGTAGGGGTTCTCGCCGAACACGACGATCGCGACATCGGGCTTCTGCTTGTAGTCGCCCGTGACCGACAGCTCGGCGCTGCCGCCGCCAGCCTTCACGGCCTCGGCGACGCCGCCGAAGATCGACTGGCCGTTCGGGAAGTCGCTGTTCTTGTTGCCAGTGCCCTGCCACGTCAGCGTCCAGCCGCCGGCCGCCTTGCCGATGTCGTCGGCGCCGTCGCCGGCGACCAGGATCCGCGCCGAGCTCTTCAGTGGCAGAACGCCTTCATTCTTCAGCAGAACGAGCGACTTGCGGACCGCCTCTCGCGCGATCGCCCGGTGCTCGGGCGCGCCCAGCAGCTCCAGCTTGCCTTCGAGCGGACGCTTGTTCTCGAACAGGCCCGCCTTGACCTTCACGCGCAGGATCCGACGCACCGCGTCGTCGATCCGCGCCATCGAAATCTGGCCGGCCTTCACCTGCGCCAAGGTGTTGTCATAGAGGCCCTTCCAGCTGTCGGGGGCCATGATCATGTCCATGCCGGCGTTGTAGGCCTGGGCGCAGCTGGTGTTGGTGCAGCCCTCGACCTGGCCGTGGGCGTTCCAGTCGCCGACGACGAAGCCCTCGAAGCCCATCCGCCCCTTCAGCACGTCGGTCAGCAGGCTCTTGTTGCCGGTATGCTTGACGCCGTTCCAACTGGAGAACGACACCATCACCGACAGGATGCCGGCGTCGATCGCGGGCGGGTAGCCGGCGTTGTGCAGGCGGATCAGCTCGGTCTCGGGCAGCTTGGCGTCGCCCTGGTCCTTGCCTCCGTCGGTGCCGCCGTCGCCCAGGAAGTGCTTGGCCGAGCCCGCGATGTGGCCCGTCGCCAGCGGCTTGCCGGCGACCAAGGCGCCCTGCAGGCCCAGGGTCATCGGACCGGCGTAGGTCTTCACGATCTCCGGATCCTCGGCGTAGCCCTCGTAGGTCCGGCCCCAGCGCACGTCACGAGGCACCGCGACCGTCGGGCCAAACGTCCAGTCGGCGCCGGTCGCGGCCATCTCCTGGGCGGTCGCCTCGCCGATACGGCGGATCAGGTCCGGATCGCGCGCCGCGCCCAGGCCGATGTTGTGCGGGAAGATCGTCGCGCCGACGACGTTGTTGTGCCCGTGGACGGCGTCCACGCCGAAGATGATGGGGATTTCCTGGTGGCCGCCGCGATTGTCCAGCGCCGCGGCGCGGAAGGCGTTGATCCACTCGATCCAGCGTTGGGCCGAGGCGCGGTCGTTGCCGTCCGGCGCGCTGTTGCCGCCCACGAGAACCGAGCCCAGGCGGTATTTCTTCAGCTCTTCGGGCGTGATCGAGGCGCCGTCGGCCTGGATGGTCTGGGCGACCTTCTCTTCCACCGTCATCTGGCTCATCAGCTTGGTGACGAAGGCCTCGGTCTTGGCGTCGGTGATGGTCGCGGGGCTGGCGGCCTTCGGCCACAGCGCCGGATGGGTGGTCGCCGCGCCCGAGGACGTCTGGGCGAGAACGGCTCCTGAAAGTCCACCGGCGATCGCCAAGGCCAGGACGGAAACATGGACAGAGCGACGCGAAAACATAGGCGGTCCTCGAAGGGCCTCTAACAAGGCGACAGGCTGGAGAGAAAAGCGCTCGGCGCGGCGCTTGCGGGGTACCGCGCCGAGCGAAAGAAAGCGGCTAGAGGTACCGCTTGGAGGGGAGTGATCGTGCGCGCAGGACGGCGCGACGGGCGCTGGATTGGCCAGGCGGGGTCATGACGTTTCCTCCTGACGCCGCCTTTCCGTGGGCGACCGTCTTGATCGCCGATGATCTCATGTTGAATGGACAGCGCTGTCAAGGACAATCTAGGTCGAAACGCGCCTCGAACGGCCTAGCCGGGCGCCTTTCCGGTCGATTCTCGGACAACCAACTCGAAATCCAGAAGGCGCGACGGCGGCGGCTCGCCGGCCTCGTGGTCGACGCCGCTCATCAACATGTCGGCCGCCGCGCCCGCCATGGCCGCGATCGGCTGGCGGACGGTGGTCAGCTGCGGCCAGGTGATCCGCGCGCCGGGCGTGTCGTCGAAGCCCGCGATCGAAAGCTCCGCGGGCACGTCCAGCCGCATGCGGTTGGCCACGGCCATCACGCCTAGCGCCATGTCGTCGTTCGAGGCGAAGATCGCGGTCGGCCTATCCGTCCCGCCGAGCAGCCGCTCGGCGGCCTCGAAGCCCGAGCGGAACGAGAACCAGCCCTGCTCCACCCGATCCTGGCGCACCGGCAGGTCGGCGTCGCGCATGGCGTCTACGAAGCCCTGGTGTCGGCGGGCCGAAGCGCCGTGGTCGGGGTGACCGATGATGAAGCCGATGTCGCGGTGCCCCAGGCCGATCAGATGATTGGTCATGTCGTAGGCCGCCTTGCGGTCATCCATGCTGACCCACGGCGCGCGTTCGATATCGTCGCCCGGCGCGATCCGGACATAGGCGACGCCCTCGCGCTCGAGAGCCGCCAGCACCACGGGATGGTCGCTGAGCGGCGGCGTCAGGATCACCCCGTCCATCCGCAACGTCGCCAGCATCGGGGAGACCTGCTCTTCGACATCCCCCGTGGAGTCGATCGGTTCGACGATCAGGTGGTAGCCCTCCTGTCGGCAACGCGCGATGGCCCCAAGCTGCACGTCCGTGACGTAGCCGGGGCTGGGGTTGTCGAAGAAGACGCCGATCAGATAGGCCTTCGCGCCCGCCAAGCTACGGGCCGAAATGTTGGGGCGATAGTTCAGCGCGGTCACCGCCGCCTGCACCCGATCGCGCGTATCGGCCTTGACGTTGGGTTCGCGGTTGAGAACCCGCGAGACGGTCTTGATGGACACGCCGCTCTCGCGGGCCACGTCGTGGATCGTGATCTTGGCGCTCAATTCCGTCCCTCGCCGCCCCGATTCGTTCGGTTTGGCGCGTACTTAGCCATGACAAGGTTGTCATGGCGAGCCCCAAGAAAGACCCTACGAAACCGCCACCCTGCCCTCCGGCGTCAGCGCAACCGCCGCGCCGATCAGCGCGGTGTGCGGATGCAGGATCACGTGGGTCGGGATCGCCTGGGTGAAACTGGACAGACGGCCCTTGGCCTCGAAGCGCGCGCGGAAAGGGCTTTTTTCCAGGATATCGATGATCCGGGGCGCGATGCCGCCGGCGATGAACACGCCGCCGCGCGCGCCCAGGGTCAGGGCGATGTCGCCGGCCGTCGATCCCAGCACCGCGCAGAAGCGGTTCACCGTGGCAAGGCTGTCAGCGCAGCCCTCGACAGCGCGTTCGGTGATCTGCTTGGCGGCCAGGCTGTCCACCTTGCGGCCCTCGGCCTGAGCGAGAGCGACGTGCAGGTCCTCCATGCCGGGGCCGGAGAGGATGCGCTCCACCGAGACGCGGCCGCCGTTCAGTTGCTGGGTCAGCAGGCGCAGCACTTCGATCTCGACCTCGTCGACCGGCGCGAAGGCGACGTGGCCGCCCTCGGTGGCCAGCGGGATCTCATGGCCGTGACGGCGAACGAGGCCGGCGACGCCGAACCCGGTGCCCGGGCCGAGGATGGCGAGGTCGCCTTCCCCCGACGTCGGCAGCGCGCCGACCTGACGCAGGTCCTTGGGCGACAAGCGCGGCGCGGCCAGGGCCTGGGCGGTGAAGTCGTTGATCAGCTTGGCGGTCCGGAAACCGCCGGCGCGGCGCAGCCCGTCCTCGGAGATCCTCCAGTCCAGGTTGGTCATGTGGACCTGGCCGTGGTCGATAGGCCCCGCCACCGCCACCACCGCCTGATCGGCGTGCTTGACGCCGACCTTGTGCAGATAGGCCTCGATGGCGTCCTCGGCCGTGCCGTAGTCCTCGCCCTTGAAGGCGGTGGGCTCGATCAGGCGCGGGTCCTGACCGTCGAACTCGACGAGGGCGAAGCGGGCGTTCGTGCCGCCGATATCGCCGACGAGGCCGAGACCCCCGCTATGATTGCCGTCCATGACCTGGTGCTTCCTTAGCCGAAGACGGAGGCGCCGGCGTCGGCGGCGCCGACCCCCGCTCGCATCCATCCGAACAATTCCCTGCCAAAGCCCGGCTTGGACGCCGGGACGTTCGCTGGCGTACGGGCGAGCAGAGTCGCCTCGTCCACCAGGATCTTGAGTTCGCCGGTTTCGGCGTTGACGCTGATCACATCGCCGTCCTGGACATAGGCCAGGGGCCCGCCCTTGGCGGCTTCCGGCGTCACGTGGATGGCGGCGGGCGTCTTGCCCGAGGCGCCGGACATGCGGCCGTCGGTGACCAGGGCGACCTTGTAGCCGCGATCCAGCAGCACCGAGATCGACGGCGACAGATTATGCAGCTCCGGCATGCCGTTGGCCGAGGGGCCCTGGAAGCGGACGACGACGACGACGTCGCGATCGAGCTCGCCGCGCTTGAAGGCGGCGATGAAGTCTTCCTGCTCCTGGAACACGGCCGCCGGGGCGGTGATCACGTGATGCTCGGGCTTCACGGCCGAGATCTTCATCACGCCGCGACCCAGGTTGCCGGCCATCAGGCGCAGGCCGCCTTCCTTGCTGAACGGGTCGGAGACCGGGCGGACGATGGCCGGGTCCAGGCTCTCGGCCGCGCCATCGCGCCACTTCAGCTCGCCGCCTTCCAGGAAAGGCTCCTGGGCGTAGCGCGACAGGCCGGGGCCGGCGATCGTCAGGACGTCCTCGTGGACGAGGCCCGCCTTCAGGAGCTCGCGGATCACGAAGGCCATGCCGCCCGCCGCCTGGAAGTGGTTCACGTCGGCCGAGCCGTTCGGATAGACCCGCGCCAGGAGCGGCGTGGCGCGCGAGATGTCGTCCAGGTCTTCCAGCGTCAGGGCGATCCCAGCGGCATGAGCCATGGCGATGATGTGCAGGGCGAGGTTGGTCGAACCGCCCGTGGCCATCAGCCCGACCACGCCGTTGACGATCGACTTCTCGTCGATCATCCGGCCGACCGGAACATATTCGTTGCCCTTGGCGGTCACGGCGGCGGCGCGGCGGG
>ERZ1034427.306-NODE-306-length-10092-cov-1.812793_pt1 | contig 10092 bp, 6 predicted proteins | sample MGYA00520607_ERZ1034427 | MGnify/ENA primary metagenome ERZ1034427 (study PRJEB33736, sample SAMEA104288489) | Azolla caroliniana | place: Brazil | collected 1987 | study: EMG produced TPA metagenomics assembly of the PRJEB19522 data set (Is there foul play in the... | reverse complement strand
TCCAGCTGATGCATGGCAGCTCTCAATCCTGCCTGGTAATGACTATTCGCATCCTCTCCTATCCACCCTCTTACCGCAGCTTCGGCCAGTAACAATTCTACTTCTGCATATCCCAGGTGCAACCATGATCCACCCTGCTGGTAGAAAGGCGCATTCATATGACAATACTTATCTGCCTGCCCTACCACCTCCCCGTTTTCACCTACAAAATCCTTCCAGTCTTCCCACCAGTACAAACCTGGTTGAATAGGCAAATAGTTGGTCACACTATCTGTATTGACGAAAAACATTCCAAGGCGGGGATCCTGCTCAGCCTTAAGATAATTAACAAAGGTGGTAGTCCCGATCGTATACCTATAAGCGGCTTCCTCCTGCAATGCCTGCGCATAACCGTTGCCCCGCAGGTCAGGATAGCTGTAATCTTCATGGATCATCAGAAAATTATCATCATTACTTTGCATCACGCCTCCATTATAGGCTGCTGCTACCTCTGACTTTGCTAACGTGGGATCAGCAGCGGATAAGCGCATCGCCAATCGCAGTTGAAGTGAACGGGCCATACGTTTCCATTTTGTAAGATTCCCATTGTAAACAATATCATTGGTGATGACCGGCTGCCTATCATCAAACTGATCGATGGCAGCTGCTAATTCAATAAAAAAATCTTTGTAAATAGCCTGCTGCTCATCATATGCCGGGGTATAAATTTTATCATAATAAGCCAGGCCTGCCTGCGAATAAGGAATATCACCATATGCATCCGTCAGCAATGAAAAAATATAAACTTTCAGGATCCTTGCTGCCGCTACATAATTTACCATTGCAGGATCATCCTGATGCTGCTTTAGTAAATCAGCCAGTTGCTTAATGCACTTGCCGTAATAATTGGACCACATCAACCCGTTATAAAATTCATCTCTCACATACTTTCCTCCTGCGCGCATGCCATATGTACCACCTACATATTGCACCATTGGCTGAAAAATATACAGGTTAGGATAGCCCATTTCCCTGCCACCATCCAGCAGGTAAGCAGCTGCTGCCAGTTGCTCTCCTGCAGGAATGGTGCTACCATTTACAGGGTCTGTATTGATGACTCCAAAATTCGTCGTACAAGCACTACTCAATAGGATGATCAGGCAATAATGGTAAAATTTCATGTCTTAAAATTTTGCATGCAGGGTGATACCATAGGCACGACGGGTAGGCAATGATCCATATTCAAAGCCCTGTCCGTCTCCATTATTATAACTGGATTCAGGATCTATATTCGGGACATGTTTGCTTAATGTCAGCAGGTTGCGGGCGATCACCGTCACTGATACATTTTTCAATACCTGGTAGCCCAGTGTAAGTTCGCGGACCTTCACCATACCGGCATCGTAAATAAATGGCTCCGGAATATTCTCCGACACTCTTGTCCAGTAGGTTTCAGGATTTACATATCCTTCCACTTCCTGGTATTGAGGCCTGTTTTGTCCGACGATCTTTACTCCTTTGATGTGCAAACCGCCGGTAGGGATCCAGTCAACAGGCGATACACCCGCTGCGACTCTTTCACGCTCCGATCCGGCCCAGCCTTCACGCCCTTCCAGCGTCCCTTTTTGCTGGCCATTCTGATACGCCAGTAAGTTCGTCATAGAAAATATTTTACCTCCCTGCCTGATATCCAGCAATATGGAGGATGACCATCTGCGGTAAGTAAATGAGTTTGTGATGCCACCTATCCAGTTGTACTGGGTACTACCTAAATTGTAATCAGCAGCAGTATATTGTGGTAAATAATTATCATCCAGGACCAGTCTTCCTTGCTCATCCCGAAGGAATTTTCTGCCTGTAATCATCCCATATGCTGCACCCGCTTTTGCAATGATACTGGCATTGCCCCAGCGTGCAGCAGCAAGGGTATAATAATCCGAAACCAGTGAGCTGAGCGAAATGATCTTATTCCTGTTCTGCGCAAAATTTACATGCAGCTGCCAGGTGAAATCCTTCTTACACACCGGTCGGGTGCCTAATGCAATTTCCAGTCCCTGGTTGGATACATTGCCTGAATTAATTACTGCACTTGTATAACCACTCGTTGGTGAGATCGGCGCATTCAGGATCTGGTTACGTGTGTTGGAATGATACCAGGTCAGGTCTACCTGTAAGCGGTTATTAAAAAACACGAGGTTTAAACCTGTTTCGTAAGAACGGGTGAGGCTTGGCTTCAGGTTTTCATAAGGTACCTTGTCCGTAGCCACGCCCCCAATGAGATATCCACCCACACTGGGTATATTCGGATTGGCGGCATAGGTCAGTGCCGTCTGATAAGGGGCTACGGCATCTGTACCCGTCTGCGCAATGCTGGCCCTCAGTTTTCCAAATGACAGGATGCTGCCGGAAGGCAACAATGAAGAAAAAACAAAACTGGCCGAAGCAGAAGGATAAAAATATGCGTTATGTCCTGCGGACAATGTAGAAGACCAGTCATTGCGCCCTGTAAGGTCGAGGTAGATAAAATCATTATAGCCCAATGTGACTGCTGCATACACTGAGTTGATCCGCTTCCTGTACAATTGATGACTACCCAGTTGTGTCTTAAAATTACTATAATCTTTGCCTCCTCTTATTATCATATCCCTGCCTGTTGCGTTGCGCACCTCTTCCCTGTAATCCATTCTATTCGTACCTGCATTTACCTCCAGTGAAACCTTATTCCATTGTTGATGATAATTCACTAAAAGGTCTGAGTTGGTTTCCTGCAAATTGCGGTGCAGCAGCACAATACCACCCGTGGTATAATAAGGTGTGGAATACTGCATGAACTCAGTAAAATTAAAACGGGAATAATCTGTGCCTGTACGCCCCTGAATATATAATCCCGGCCACAACTCATATTTCAATAACAGGAACCCGTTAAAGCGGCGCTGTGTGCTATTATTAGGCTGTTCATTGATAGCCCAGTAGGGATTTACCTGGTAGGCATTGTTATTCCAGTTGATATAATCGCCGCTGGCAGGATCTTTATAAGCCTTCAACCAGTTGATATCAATATTAGGAGCAATACCACTCAATACATACCCGATATTATTAGGATTGTCAGAAAGTGCAGGGCGGTTAAATACGTCTTCTGAAAGATAAGTACCCCTGGCATCCAGGCTTAATTTTGAAGAGAGCCTGGCAGTACCTCTCAGCGATAGGTGATCCCGGTTTAGTTTACTGAGCGGGATGATATCGTTTTCTCTTACATGGGTATAAGCAGCACGTAGCTGTCCCAGCTCAGTACCTGTAGACAATGCCACTGAATTTGCAAGGGTCAGTCCTGTACGAAAGAATTTGCTGATCGCATTCCCGGCATTTACATAAGGCAGTTTCCTGCCATCCCAGATGACGACGCTGCTATCCTTGTTCATTTTAGGCCCCCAGCTTTCCTGTGCATCTACCCTGGCGGTGGAAATATCTTTGGGCAGTAAGCCATCCTGCCCGCTGCCATATTCATGCTGAAAGTCGTAATTGTCATTCAGTTTTTCTACCAGTATATTTGAAGTATATTCCACAGATAACCCTTTCGCTCCTTTTTTGGTGGTGATGAGCATGACTCCATTTGCAGCACGGCTACCATACAATGCAGAAGCAGAACCACCTTTAAGAATAGAGATGCCGGCTATTTCGTCGGGGTTGATGATGGAACTACCATCACCCAGGTCATAGCCACCATATTTATCCGCCTGACCGGGTGATGAATTATTAATGGGAATGCCATCTATTACAAACATCGGCGTATTATCTCCTCCAATGATCTTCAATCCCCGCAGCGTAACCTTTGTTGCCCCGCCTACACCACTGTTGACAGGGCTGATATTAAGTCCGCTCACTTTTCCGGCCAGGGCATTTACAGGATTGGTCGTAAAGGTTTGGGGGCCCAGGTCAGCATAGGCATAGCCTAAGGAGCGTTGTTGGCGGCTGATACCGAGTGCCGTCACTACTACCGGATTGATGTCAATAACACGGGGTGGCATTACAGGCATTGGCACCCCCTTTTTAAGGATGATGATCTGCTTGCCTATCGTTCTTAGTTCGTAGAGAGAAGGAGGGAAAATAACGCCTAAAATCGTTGGCAAGGATACATTATCCCACTGGATGGTGATCCGTTCATTCACATCGATGACTTCATTCCTGTAAGCAAAAAAGACCCCTGCCTGTTTTTCGATGAGATGGAGTACGGAGGGGATGGGTTCATTTACCACATGAATAGCCAGTTTGTCCTGTGCTTTCACACAGTGGCACATAACTAGGAAGAGGGTGAGTAAACAGCAAATGGCTTTGGTTTTCATAATAGGCGTAACAGTGATCAGTAGGGCTGACCGCTATTGCTCCAATATCGCATTGAGTACCTGCTGTACTTCGCCCGCTGACATGTTTTGGAAGTTGGCTGTAATTTTTTTCTTCCTGAATGTGCTGTCTGGCAATGTAATGTTCACCTGGTAATACGCAGACAATGCAGTCGCCACCGTACCGGCTTCTTCGTTGGTAAAGGACAGTCCGGGCTGAAGTAGTTTACCGGCATCCGAAACCCTGGCGGCAAGGCCTTTGGTCAGGATGAGGGTATCAGTGTGAGTAGTAAGGCGGACCTTACCATCCTCCACGACTACTCTTTCTGTTGTGCCACTGACATTTACATTAAATGAGGTACCGAGTACTGTGACCGTGGAGCGTGGCAGCTGTACAATAAATGTACGCTTTTCATCCGGTGAAACAGAAAAATATGCTTCGCCCTGAGTAAGGGAAACGCTGCGCTGCGGGAATGAAGGGTTATATACCAGGATGGTACTTGGCTGGAGCCGGATGGAGGAGCCATCAGGCAGGTGGATTGTTTTTATGACATTTGCCTGAATAGTAACAGGTTGTAGCGTGGAATGCCAGATGAAATAACTGGCAATGAGAAACAGGGGCAGACAAGCGGCAGCCATCCATTTGTATCGTACCCGGGCGGTCCTGTTTTTGTGCGGGTGTAAAACGGTTTCTTTCTCTTTCGGATTTAACCATTCCTCGTCTGGCATCAAAAATGGAGCAGTAACGCCGGGTGCTTCTTCCCGTGTACTGCTCGCAATTTCCCTCTTTAATTCAACAACGTGAGCTGATGGTTCAGAAATTTGCCGGGACAGGGCCTGCCATCCTTCCTCCATATTAAATGGTGCAGGAGGCATGTTGGCTGCTGCATCCCATACCTGCTTCAGTTCAGCATAAAGTGTACGGTTTGCGACAGCTTGTTGCAGCCATTGCCCCAGTGCTGCCTGTTTAGCTGTGTTTGCAGGGTCTGACAGGCAGTCGATTATAAATTCCCTTGTATCATCAACACTCATGATTGTATATTAATTAAGACAATTCAGGAAGGAGGTACTTTGATTGTTACCGATCTTTTTTTTCACCCAGCAGGTGGAGGCGAAGGTGTTTTAGTGCGACAGAGAGCTGATAGTACACCGTATTGAGTGTAATGTTCAGTTTTTCAGCGATTTCTAAAGGTTCCAGGCCATGTACCCTGCTGAGCAGGAGGATCTCTTTACAGCGGGGAGCAAGACCCTGGACGAGTTGTACCATCTCTTTTTGTAACAGCAGGTAGTCTGCAGTTTCGTACAGCGAGGCAGGATCGGCCTGCCATTGCAGGATGTCTTCACTGATATGCCTCGATTGGCGTTTTAACTCGTTGATAGCCCGGTTGGTGACGGCACGAAAAAGGTAGTGGCGGACATTGCCGGTGATGGTGAGGGTACTGCCTTTTTCCCAGAGATGTACAAATAGATTGTGTACGAGGTCTTTGGCTAATGATTCATCTTTTACCCATCTGTAGGCAAGCAGGAAAAGGTCTTCACTGTAGGTAAGATAAAGGTGCTTAAAGACTTCCATATTCCGGTCGCGGAGGCCTTCGGTTGCGGTTGCGGCAGAGATTTCAGTTCCGTACCAGGTCATTTTGATTGTGTCTGGCGGGTAAAATATTAATATTTTCTGATAAAATACAATTGATTGTAGATTTTGAGCAATTGACTGCCGCAGCAGGGAAAATCCTGCCTTCTTAAATAAAATCCTGTATCGATCTTTCACTCCAACAACCCTGCATTATCCTTCAGACCTACTCCCGTCAATCCCAACCTGAGGGCCTCCTGTATCAGATACAGGATCTTCCGCCCTGCCGCTTCATACTGCAGTCCTTCCGCCCTGATATTCGAAATGCAATTCCTGGCCTCATCCGTGGTACCCGGCTTCGCCCTATAGGTAATATAAGCTCCCATACTATCTGCCGCACTCAATCCCGGCCGCTCTCCTATCAGCATCAGGGTCACCTTCGCCTGCAGTTGTTCTCCCACTTCATCCCCACTCGCTACCCTTCCCTGTTGCACCATGCAGATCGGTGCCAGGGAAAATCCCGCCCCTTTCAACAAAGGAATCAATACCTGCAGCAATGGCTGCGTATGCACATTCATTGCCGTAGCAGAAAGCCCATCAGCCAGTATAATAGCCACATCTTTTTGTAAATGGGCACTATCTGCTGCTTTCAACAATGCAACACTCTCTGCATCCAGTTGCCGCCCCTTATCAGGCCGCTGTAAATACTCATAGCGATCCGCCGCCTTACTGTGTAACAACAACACCGGTAAATAAAATGAATGCAGCTGCTCCTGCAATGCGTTCACTGCCAGGGCAGAATACACGGCATCCCGTGCATGTGCATGGGCCAACCTGAAATTCAATACTTCCCGCAATGGAATAGCGGTGCCTGTTCTACCCAATGCAATCCTCGCCGTCGTAAACGCCTTCAGCGAGGCCCAGGGATCCTGTTGTATCAGCTCCTGACTCATACGTATTTCAATAAGTGATGTGTGTTAGCCACCGGCAATAATCCCCCTTCCTGGTTCATAATCCCCTGCCGCTGCAACCACTGGTCAAACTCAGGCGAGGGCTTTAATCCCAACACCTTCCTCGCATACAAGGCATCATGAAAAGAAGTGGATTGATAATTCAACATAATATCATCCGCACCTGGTACCCCCATTATAAAATTCACACCTGCTACACCCAATAAAGTCAACAGGTTATCCATATCATCCTGATCCGCCTCTGCATGATTTGTATAACAAATATCCACGCCCATCGGCAAGCCCAAAAGCTTCCCGCAAAAATGATCTTCCAGGGCCGCCCGGATGATCTGCTTGCCATCAAACAAATATTCAGGCCCGATAAACCCTACTACTGTATTCACCAGCAAAGGCGAAAATTTACGTGCCACGGCATATGCCCTTACTTCACAGGTTTGCTGATCAACGCCACCGTGGGCATTTGCGGACAATGCACTCCCCTGCCCTGTTTCAAAGTACATCAGGTTATTGCCTACCGTACCACGCTGCAGGGATAACCCGGCCTCATACGCCTCCTGCAATAAGGACAGATTGATACCAAAACTGCTATTCGTCTGCTCCGTTCCGCCTATTGACTGGAACACCAGATCCACCGGTGCACTTTGCATGATCTGCAATGCAGTCGTCACATGACAAAGCACACAGGACTGCGTTGGAATCTCAAACTGTTCCCGCAACTGATCCAGCATTTTTAACAGGGTGATGGTAGCCTGCGGACTATCTGTAGCCGGATTAATTCCTATCACGGCATCCCCGCTTCCATATAATAATCCATCTACAATACTGGCTGCAATTCCTTTGGGATCATCTGTATTATGATTAGGCTGCAGGCGTACTGAAAGATGCCCTTTCAAGCCAATTGTGTTCCTGAACCTTGTCACCACCTCACACTTCTTCGCTACACTGATCAGGTCCTGGTTCCGCATTAACTTCGAAACAGCCGCCACCATTTCCGGCGTAATACCCGGTGCCAATTGCTGTAAGGTCAGGGGATCTGCCTGATCACTCAGCAGCCAGTCCCGAAACTGCCCTACCGTAAAATGACTTACTAAAGCAAATGCAAGCACATCATGCGAATCTATGATCAATCGTGAGATCTCATCCTGTTCATAAGGAATCACCAGCTCCTGCAGGAAAGTTTTCAATGGCACATCAGCCAATGCCATCTGGGCCGCCACCCTCTCCTCTGCACTGTCTGCACACAAGCCTGCCAGCGCATCGCCGGACCGGAAAGGAGTCGCCCTCGCCAATAAGGTACGCAGATCGTGAAACTCGTAAGTTCTATGTTGAAATGTATGCCGGTAACTCATGAAACCAGGTTTATAACCGCTGTATGCTTATGCCTTCCCATTCCTATAAATATAACCAATGCGATTGCCAATCCGCCGAAAAAGATCAAACTTAACATTGGATAGGTATAAATAATGGCAATGAGTGAAACCACCGAAAGGAACAAGGCGATTCCCGGGAACCAGGGGTATAAAGGTGCTTTATAGGGCCGTTCAAGGGCAGGCTCCTTATCTCTCAGTATAAATAAACTGATCATACTCAGGATATACATTACAATCGCCCCCATCACTGACAGGATCACCAACTGATCCGTCTTACCCATATACAAAGCAAACACCCCCAAAAGCCCCCCTACAATCAAGGCGGTGACAGGCACTCTCCTACGTGGACTTAAGGTGGACATGAAGCCGGGTAAATACCCTGCCCTGCCTAATGCAAACAACTGCCTTGAATAACTGATAATGATCCCGTTAAATGAAGCAATCAGACCGAACAATCCAATTCCGGCAAAAAGCTTCGTGATCCCGTTCTGCTTGCCTAAGACCACCCCAATCGCCTCCGGCAAGGGATAATCTATGGCCGAAAGGGATTTCCAGTCCGTAATCCCACCTGTAAACACCATCACTGCTATCGCCAGCAACATCAATGTAAGGATGGCAGAAATATAGCCTTTGGGAATATTGCGGTGCGGATCCTTCACTTCTTCCGCCACCATCGCAATCCCTTCTATGCAGACATATAACCAGATCGCAAAAGGCAATGCATTGAAGACCCCACTCCAGCCGAAAGGCATTGAATCATGCAGAAAATTTGCTGTTTTAAAAGATGGACCAACTATGCCCAGGTAAATTAATAACTCCACTACTGCCAGTAAGGTGATGATCAGGGAAAACAAGGCCGACTCCTTGATGCCGAGCAGGTTGACAACCGTCAAAATGATATAGAACGCCAGCCCGCTGCCCAATACCGGCAGGGATGGATGTAAAAAGTGCAGGTAATTTCCCAGCGCCAATGCAATCGCCGGCGTAGCGAGCAGGAATTCCACTGCCGTAGCATAGCCCGCTATCAGGCCCCCGATCGGCCCCATAGCTTTGTGCGTATAGGTAAACGGGCCACCTGCCTGCGGGATGGAGGTAGTCAACTCCGTAAAACTGAATATAAACGTAATATACAGCAGGGTGATGACCAGCGTAGCGATCAGAAAGCCAATAGTACCGGCTACTCCCCAGCCATAATTCCATCCAAAGTATTCCCCGGATATTACAAGACCAACACCAATAGCCCACAAATGAATGGGCCTGATCACTTTTTTTAACGATTGTGAAGACGACATAACAGAACACTACCTTTTTTAGATGTAAAAAGAATGTTCCCAAATCCCTGAAGTGCGCTTAAGATACAAATAAAAAATGGGACCGGGTATAAGCCCGGCCCCATAATACTTAAATAAAAAAAACGAAGCTATTTTATTTCCTGCAGCATTTCTTTCACGGCTGCTTCCAGCTGGGCATCCCTGCCGCTCATCTCTTCCTCATATCTCAATGGCACCCTGATATCAGGCTCTACCTGCAGGTTTTCGGTAGGTCGGCCTTCTTTACCAATCGTGGCGATCATCGGTATACCAAAGATGATAGACTGATCAATCTGTCTTTCCCACCATACTGCGGTACCTGTACCGGCTACCGGCATGCCTATCAGCTTGCCCAGGCCATTCTGTTTGTAGATGTAGGGGAAGATGAAGGCATCGCTGTAGTTACCTTCACTCATAATCACACAGCTGGGGCGTGTCCATCTGTCCGCCGGCTCAGATCCTTCTACCTTTTCCATCTGCGGGGCAAATTGCAGGTACGCCTTGCCACTCAGGAAAGTATTCAGGTCATTGTGCAACCAGCCGCCTCCGTTGAAA
>ERZ1034427.304-NODE-304-length-10109-cov-2.771534_pt1 | contig 10109 bp, 5 predicted proteins | sample MGYA00520607_ERZ1034427 | MGnify/ENA primary metagenome ERZ1034427 (study PRJEB33736, sample SAMEA104288489) | Azolla caroliniana | place: Brazil | collected 1987 | study: EMG produced TPA metagenomics assembly of the PRJEB19522 data set (Is there foul play in the... | reverse complement strand
CGACCATGGCCAACAGGCGCCGCGCGCCGTGGGCGGCCATCGAGACGTGGTCCTCCTGGTTGGCCGAGGTCGGGATCGAGTCGACGCTGGCCGGATAGGCCTTCTGCTTGTTCTCCGAGACCAGGGCCGCGGCGGTCACCTGCGGGATCATGAAGCCGGAGTTCAGACCGGGCTTGGGCGTCAGGAACGCCGGCAGGCCCGAGAGCGCCGGGTCGACCAGCATGGCGATCCGCCGCTCGGCGATCGAGCCGATCTCGCAGACGGCCAGGGCGATCATGTCGGCGGCGAAGGCCACGGGCTCGGCGTGGAAATTGCCGCCCGACAGGGCCTCGTCAGCCTCCGGGAAGATCAGCGGATTGTCCGAGACGCCATTGGCCTCGGTCGCCAGGGTGGCGGCGGCCTGCCGCAGCACGTCCAGCGCCGCGCCCATCACCTGCGGCTGGCAGCGCAGGCAGTAGGGATCCTGGACCCGCTCGTCCTCCTTCAGGTGCGAGGCGCGGATCGCCGAGCCGGCCATCAGGGCGCGCAGGGCGGCGGCGGTCTCGATCTGGCCGGCGTGGCGGCGCAAGGTGTGGATGCGCGGGTCGAACGGGGTGTCCGAGCCCTTGGCCGCCTCGGTCGACAGGGCGCCGGTGACCAGGGCGGTCTGGAAAAGCCGCTCGGCCTCGAACAGCCCGGCCAGGGCGTTGGCGGTCGAGAACTGGGTGCCGTTCAGCAGGGCCAGGCCCTCCTTTGGGCCCAGCGTCAGCGGGGACAGGCCCGCCGCGTTCAGAGCCTCGGCGGCCGGAACGCGCTTGCCGCCGACAAAGATCTCGCCGACCCCGATCATCGTCGCGGCCATGTGCGCCAGCGGCGCGAGATCCCCCGAGGCGCCGACCGAACCCTGACAGGGCACGACGGGCGTCAGGCCCTGGACCAGCATGGCCTCTAGCAGGCGCACGGTCTCGACCCGCACGCCCGAGGCGCCCTGCGCAAGGCTGGCCAGCTTCAGCGCCATCATCAGGCGGATGACGGGGACGGGGGAGGGCTCGCCGACGCCGGCGGCGTGCGAGAGGACGATGTTCCGCTGCAGAGTGGCCAGGTCCTCGTCGCCGATGCGGACGCTGGCCAGTTTCCCAAAGCCGGTATTGATCCCGTAGATCGGCTCGCCCTTGGCCAGGATGCGCTGGACCGCCTCGGCGCTGGCGGCGATCACCGGCCAGGCGCCGTCGGTCAGCCGCGCGCCGGCGCCGCGATAGATCGCCTTCCAGTCGGCCAGCGGGACATCGCCAGGGTTCAGAACAAGCTCGGTCACTCGGGTCTCCAGAGGTAGCGGTCGGCGGGAGGCGGCGGGCTCTTGCGGCGCGCTAATATGTATAGTCATATTTGCGAATGATGAGGCTTGTCCAGTGACCGACGCTCGCGTTCAAGAGGCTCCGGGTTCGGGCGTCGCGCCGCTGCACCAGCGTATCCGCGCAGATATCGAGGGCCGCATCCGCTCCGGCGCCTGGCCGCCGGGCCATCGCGTGCCGTTCGAGACCGAACTGATGGAGCGGTATGGCTGCGCGCGGATGACGGTCAGCAAGGCCATGACCGCCCTGGTCGACGCCGGGCTGATCGTGCGCCGCAAGCGGGCCGGCTCGTTCGTGGCGCGGCCCAAGGTCCACGCCCCGGTCCTCAACATCCCCGACATCCAGGCCGAGATCGAGGCGCGCGGCGAGGCCTACGCCTTTCGCTTGCTGGCGCGCGTCGTGCGCGATGCGGATCGCGATGCGCCTGGCGAGGTCGAACTCGCCGCCGGCGGCAAGCTGCTGGCGCTCGACGGCGTCCACGACGCCGGCGGTCGCCCTTTCGCGCTGGAGCGCCGTCTCGTCGCGCTGGCCGCCGCGCCGCGGATGGATGCTGAAGACTTCATCGAGACCACCCCAGGCGCCTGGCTGCTGGAGCACGTCGCCTGGAGCGAGGCCGAGAGCCGGATCAGCGCGGTCAACGCCGACGCCGAGGTCGCGCGGCTGCTGGCCCTCGACGAGGGCGCGGCTTGTCTGGTCGTCGATCGCCGCACCTGGCGGGAAGGGCGGGGCGTCACCCGCGTCCGCCAAATCTTCCCGGGCGAGGCCTATGACCTAGTGGCGCGTTTCGGGCCGAGCGCCTAAGTCCTTGGGGCGCGCGCGATCGGCGCCGCGGGGAGAAGACGCCATGGATCCGTACGCGATCGCCGTTCCGACCTACCTTCAGATGATCAAGGGCCTGTCGGCCCAGCTGACCAAGGCCGAGGCCTTCGCGGCGGACGCAGGGATCCCCGCGAGCGATCTGATCGGCGCGCGCCTGGCGTCGGACATGTTCCCGCTGTCGACTCAGGTGCGGTTCGTCTGCACCCAGGCCAGCGATCTGCTGCGCCACCTGACGGGCGCCGACTCGTTCGCGCCGGCCGAGGACGCGACGGATTTCGAGGGGCTGCGCGCCCAGCTGGCCGACGCGGTCGCGCGGCTCGAGGCGACGCCGGCCTCGGCCTTCGACGGGACGGCCGAAAAGGCGATCGAGCTGAAGCTGCCCAACGGGATCGTCTTCGACATGACCGGCGCGCAGTTCGTGCGCGACTGGGCCCTGGCCCAGTTCTATTTCCACGCGACGACCGCCTACGCGATCCTGCGCCACAAGGGCGTTCCGCTGGGCAAGCCCGACTGGGTCAGCCACATGTTCGCCTATATCCGGCCAGGCACGCTGCCGGGCGGCTAGTCGATCGGCGCGCTACTCCGGCATCGCCGGGTAGCGCGTCAGGCCCTCGGGCGGGACCACCCACTCTGGCCGCTCGCGATCGAACAGCACCATGGCTGGCTTGAACAGGCCGGGGTCGTCCAGACTGCCGGCGTAGATCGTGTGGCTGTCGCTCAGTCCGTGCTCGCCGCCGAAGACCAGGCCGCCGCAGGTCGGGCAGGAGTTGCGCGTCGACACGTCGCCGCTGAAAGCCTGGCAGCGATACTGCCGCGACGACCCGGTGATCGTCAGCGCCGCGGCCGGAAAACCCATGAACGGGATGAAGCCCGAGCCCGAGGCCTTGCGGCAATCGCCGCAGCAGCACAACCCCATGTAGTCGGGCGCGCGGTCGGCCTCCCAGCGCAGCGCGCCGCACAGACATCCGCCCTTGAAGCTGTTCTTCGTCATGCGGCCAGTAGAGCGCCGACGCGGGAACGGGTCAAATCCCTGCCGGATAGGCGGTTGCGCCATGTCCAGTCGGTAGAGTGGACAAGTTGTCGCACCAATATCCGTAAATAATGATTTCGGAATTTACTCCGTCCAGCTCGAGTGTGGCAATTCGCCTCGGATGTAAACGTTCGTTTTCATTGGGCGCTTCTGGCGACGCGGGGCAATATACTCAGGTGTCGTCGCGACGAGGAGCGTCGAAATGGAAATGCCCGACCAACCTTCGCTGTTGCAGATCCAGACCGGTCTGTTCGCGGCTCTCGTCGGCGTTCTGTCCGCCAAGGGCGCGGCGTCGCGGCAGGAGTTCGCCGAGGCCATGGACGTGTTGGCCCGCCACGAACAGGACACCCGCATAGCGAGCTACTTCCATATGCTGGGGGAAGAACTGCGTGGCGCGGGCACGGCCACGACGCGGCCGCTGCTGAAGCTGGTGGTCGGCGGCCTGGACGGCGAGCGTCCTCCCATCTCGGCCTAGAGGCCCATCGCCTGGAAACGTTGGCGACAGCAAGTCCCGCCTGATCGCCGTCGCCCGCGACCGGCGGGATAATCCTTCCTATCGGCGACCCGGTCGCGAGCGCCACGACGCCGCCAATAACGGCGTGGCCAGGGTCGCGACGGCTTGCCGCTGGCCGAGCCGAATCCCTAAAAATCGAGACGACACCGCTGGGTCCCGCCGCCGAGGCGCGAGGCGCCGCGACCGATCGCGCGGAAGCGACCTCGCCAGGCGCGAGGCGGATTCCCATCCGAGAGGGTCGACAAGCCCGAACAATGTCCATAATATCCCGTCTATAGGGATCGCATTTCATAATATGGGAATTGCGAACTGGGTCGCTAGAGGGGGTTCCCCCCGGCGCCTGGTGAACGCGACAGAGTGGAGGGGACACCATGACCAAGTTTTCGCGCGTGGCGATGAGCGCCAGCATTTCCGTGGCCGCCTTGGCGGCCGCGCTAGCCGGGGCGCCGACCACCGCCATGGCCCAGTCCGCGCCCGCGCCGGCCGAACCGGATGTCGTCGAGGAGATCGTCGTCACGGGCATTCGCGCTTCGCTGCGCAGCGCCATGGACGTCAAGCGCCAGTCGCTGCAGGTCGTCGACAGCATCTCGGCCGAGGATATCGGCCAGTTCCCGGACAAGAACCTCTCGGAAGCCTTGCAGCGGGTCACGGGCGTGCAGATCAGCCGCCAGGACGGCGAAGGCCGGGGCGTCAGCATCCGCGGCGCCGATCCCAGCCTCAACCGCGTTGAAATCAACGGCTCCTCGGCCCTGTCCCTCACCGTGGGCGGCAGCGACCGCGCCGTCGATTTCCGCGACATCCCCGTCGAGTTCGTCTCGCGTCTGGATGTCGTCAAGTCGCCGACCGCCGACATGACCGAAGGCGGCATCGGCGGCACGGTGCGGGTGATCACCCGTCGCCCGTTCGACAAGAAGGAGCCCTTCGTCGCGGGCTCGGTGCAGGGCGTCTACTCGAACCTGGCCAAGGAATATGACCCCAAGCTGGCCCTGATCGGCAGCCGGACCTTCCTGAACGACACGCTGGGCGTGCTGCTCTCCGGCACCTGGGAAAAGCGTCACCTCGACAGCAACAACGCCCGCACCACGGGCTGGGTCCGCCGGGCCGCCACGGCCACCGGCGCGGGCGCGACGCCCGGGCGGAGCACCGACGTCAATGGCGACGGGACGCTGGACTGGGTCCCCGAGATCCCGCGCCTGATCATGGATCGCCGCAAGACCGAGCGGAAGGCCCTGAACGGCATTCTCGAATGGCGCCCCAACGACAGCTTCCGGGCCTATCTGGACGGCACCTACGCCACCGCCACCGAGAAGGTGAACAGCTCGTTCCTCCAACTCGGCGCTTCGGGCGGCCTGATCGACTACAGCAAGACGACGCTGGGCGCGGACAACACGGTCAATCACATCGAGCTGACCAGCAGCGCCGCCTTCCCGATGGACCTGGCCTATCGCAACATCCTCGGCGATCTGAAGCGCACCCAGTACACGACCGCGCTCGGCGGTGAATGGAAGCTCGACCGCTGGGTGTTCGACGCCCGCCTCGACTACTCCAACGCCGAGGTCCAGAACAACGAGATCAATTCCACGGCGACGGTGTTCGGCGTGCCGCGCGCGGTGATCGACTACACCGGCGGCCAGCGCGCTCCGAACTTCTCGTTCCCGGGCCTGGACGTCACCAGCGGCCAAGGGATCAATCGCCTCGACGCGGTGTTCAATCCCCGGAACAACACTTCCGAGGAAACCGCCGAGCAGTTCAACGTCACCTACCGGCCCGATGTCTCGTGGCTGACCTCGCTGAAAGCCGGCGTCCAGGCGCGGCAGTTCCAGACGGATCAGATCCTCTACCAGCGCACCACGCGCCTGACCTGCCGGGGCGACGCCAGCGGCGGCGCCGCGGTCGCGGTGAGCGTGCCCTGCGCCACCATCGAGGGCATCGTCAACACCAACTCGGTGACGAACGACATCCCGTTCTTCAAGACCGGCGACCTCGGCTACTCGGGCGGCATCCGCTACTGGAACAACAACACCATGGCCACCTACGCGGCCACCCTGGCGGCGGCGGGCCTTCAGAACGACGTCTACGGCGTGAACCCCAATCCGAACACGGCCGAGAGCGCCGGCGGCCAAGGCAGCTTCCAGGCCTTCCTCGACACCTGGTCGGTCGAGGAAAAGACCAAGAGCGCCTACGTCCAGGCGGCGTTCGACTTCCAGAGCCTGCCCGTGCCGGTCAGCGGCACGCTGGGCGTCCGCGTCGTCGACACCAAGACCGTCTCCACCGGCTATAACCGCACCACCGGTCCCGGCGGCGGCGCTCCGGTCAACTTCGTGAAGGGCTCGCAGGACGGCGGCTACACCAAGACCCTGCCGTCGCTGAACCTGCGCTTCGAGTTCATCCCCAACACCCTGATTGGCCGGGCCGCGGCCAGCAAGGTTCTGGCGCGCGCCGCGCCGAGCCAGTTGGCCCTGCGCCGCAGCATCGACGTCGTCGGCCTGACCGGTTCGCGCGGCAATCCCGATCTGAAGCCGTTCGAAGCCACCGCCTATGACGCGGGCCTGGAATGGTACTTCAGCCGCGACAGCTTCGTTTCGGCGACCTTCTTCCGGAAGGAGATCTCGTCGTTCATCACCAACCAGTCCGCGGCGGAGGTGATCGACGGCACGACCTACAACATCACGCGCCCGATCAACGGCACGGACCAGGTCAACATCAACGGCCTGGAGATCGGCGGGCAGTACGCCTTCGACTTCCTGCCCGCGCCGTTCGATGGCTTCGGCGTCCTGGCCAACTACACCTACCAGAAGGACAAGGGCTTCAAGGGCACGAACCAACTGACCGGCGAGATCCTGCCGTTCCCGGGTCTGTCGCGGAAGAGCTACAACGTCTCGCTCTACTACGAGAACGACAAGTTCAGCGCCCGCGCCTCGTACAACTGGCGCGACCAGTGGCTGATCACGGCCGCCGGGCGGGGCAATCTGCCCGAGTTCAACGAGGCCTACGGTTCGCTCGACGCCTCGGCGAGCTACAACATCAACGACAACTTCACGGTCTTCCTCGAAGGCGTGAACCTCACCGACGAAGTTCGGATCGAGAACAACAACGCCGTCCGCCGGATCGGCAACGAGACCTTCGGCTCGCGCTTCTTCTTCGGCGTGCGCGCCAAGTTCTAGGAGGGGAGGCGCGAGAGCGTCCTTTCCCGCGGCTCGGGAAGTTCCTGGCTGGCCTTCGACGCCCATCACCGGCGGCGAAGGCTTGCTCGGGGCTTCCCGAGGTCGCATGGCGCATGCGCGCCGAGACGAGGCGCCGCCTTTGGTCTCCTCGCCGACGACAAGGTCGCCGCGGAGGAGCCGCCGCGGATCGTCGTGATGATCGCCCGCCAGACACGGCCCGGCGATCCTTGTTTCCGAAATTCGCCACCCTGGGGCGACTTGTCCGCTCATCGCGAGGCCGGTCGCGCCGCGCCCTGGATTTCAGGGGTGATTTCCTCCGGTCGCGGAGGTTGTTCCGGCCCGTTCGTCAATCCATTTCTTGGGGCAAATATTTGCCTCTAGCTTGGGCAAAGAGGCCCCGTTAGGGCTGTTTCTATGGCCATATCTGCGTCCGCTATCAGAAAAATTCCAATTTAAAACCCCACCTGTTTGATGGGAATAATGCGGTGCGATCCACTTGTGTTCGGAGTGTGGCGTGAGCCACGCCCTGTTTCGATTGAAGCGGGGCGGGGGATGGCTCGCGCGTTGCGTTTATTGGAGGGGCTTTTATGAACATCAACCACCGCAAGCTCGTGCTTGCGACGACGGCGCTTTGCGCCGCGAGTTTCGCCGCCCAGGCCTGGGGCCAGACCGCGCCGCCAGCGGAACCCACCGAGATCGAGGCCGTCGTGGTCGTCGGCTCGCAAATCAAGGGCGCGAAGGTCAATGCGGCCCTGCCGGTGACGGTGGTCGGCGAAGACCAGATCGGCGCCTCTGGCGCGGTGTCGGGCGATGAGCTCTTCCGGTCCATCCCGCAGATGGGCGACGTCAACTTCAACGCCCAGTATCTGCCGGGCAGCAGCAATAGCGCCCGGGGCGACGTCGGTTCGGTGAACCTGCGCAACCTGGGCATCGGCAACACCCTGGTGCTGCTCAACGGCCGCCGGGTGGTGACCCACCCGACCAGCCAGGCGAACGACAACCTCGTGCCGGTGCTGACCTACAACACCAGCGCCATCCCGGTGAGCGGCCTCAAGCGGCTGGAAGTGCTTCGGGATGGCGCGGCCGCCATCTACGGCGCCGACGCCGTGGCCGGCGTGGTCAACACCGTGCTGCGCGACGATGTCGACGGCCTGACCGCCTCGGGCCAGTACGGCTTCGCCGAGGGGACGAACCTGAAGGAGTACAACTTCAACGCCTTCGGCGGGAAGAACTTCGCCGACGGCCGCGGCAATATCAGCGCGTTCGTCTCGTATGATCAGCGCACCAGCATGCGCTCGACGGATCAGGACTACACCGCTTCGCTGGACCGCCGTCCGCTGTTCGCCGGCACCCGCTTCGACGGCGTCGCCAGCCTGGACGGCCGCAGCACCACGACGCCGTGGGCCTATGTCCAGACCCCGCAGAGCTTCGGCACGGTGCGGCAGGGAACGACGGCGCTGACCAGCAGCGCAGGCTATTTCCACATCCAGCCTTCGACGTTCGCGGGCTGCCAGCTGAACATCAGCGGCGGCATGTGCATCGACGACGGCGCCCTGGCCACCTCGGCCGCCGATCGCGACCTGCGCTTCAACTCGGCCACCCTGGGCACCACGGTGATCCCGGAGCTCAAGCGCACCAACGTCTTCCTGACCGGCCACTACGACATCTCCGACAACCTGACCGTCTTCGGCGAGCTGGGCCTGTACCACGCCAAGACCAGCGCCCTGCAGGCGCCGATCGCCACCCTGTCCTCGGGCGTGATCAGCATCCCGGCCAGCAACTACTGGAACCCCTTCGGTCCGGTGACCTTCGCCAACGGGACGACCAATCCCAACCGCCTGCCCAACCTGAACGTCCCGGCCAGCGGCCTGCCCCTGACCCTGCGTGGCTACACCTTCGCGGACCTGGGCCTGACGCACGTCGACGTCACCAACGACCAGTACCGCGTGCTGGCCGGCGTTCGCGGCGAGAAGTTCGGCTTCGATTGGGAATCGGCGCTGGTCTATTCGGAAGCCACCGCCGACGACATCAGCGACAATATCTCCAACACCAAGCTCTACGCCCAGCTGGCCCTGTCCACGCCCGACGCCTACAACGTCTTCAACGGCTCGGACATCAGCAATCCCAGTGGCGCGGACACCACCCGCAACAGCGAGGCCGCGATCGACGCCATCCGCGTCAAGATCAAGCGCCGCACCAAGAGCACCCTGGCCTCGTGGGACTTCAAGGTCTCCAAGCCCGACCTCTTCAGCCTGCCGGGCGGCGACGTCGGCGTGGCCTCGGGCGTCGAGGTGCGCCGCGAGACCCAGCTGGACGACCGCGACAAGCGCATCGACGGCACGATCACCTTCACCGACCCGGTCAGCGGCGCGGTGCTGAGCGACCTGATCAACTCCAGCATGAACCCCGACACAAAGGGCCACCGCTCGGTCGCCTCGACCTATATCGAGTTCGCCGTGCCGCTGGTCTCGCCCGAGATGTCGATCCCGCTGGTCCACCGCCTGGATCTGCAGCTGGCGGGCCGCTACGAGCACTACAGCGACTTCGGCAGCACCGCGAAGCCCAAGGTCGCCGGCGCCTGGGACCTGTTCGACGGCTTCCGCATCCGCGGCTCCTGGGCCAAGGGCTTCCGCGCGCCGAACCTGGAGCAGATCAACGCCACGGTGGTGTCGCGGTCCAACAACCGCACCGACTACGCCTTCTGCGAGGCCGACCTGCGGGCCAAGCGCATCACCTCGTTCGCGGGCTGCTCGCGTTCGCTGCTGACCACGGCGCGCCGGGCGGGTAACCCCGACCTGGATCCCGAAGAGTCCGAGACCCTGTCGTACGGCGTGGTCCTGGAGCCGAAGTTCATCCCGTCGGAATATGGCCGCCTGACCTTCACCGTCGACTACTGGAAGGTGAAGCAGACGGGCCTGATCGGGGTGTTTGGCGAAGGTAACGCCATGATCCTGGACTACCTGCTGCGGCAGTCGGGATCGAGCAACCCGAACGTGGTCCGCGCCGCGCCGACGGCCGACGACATCGCCGCCTTCGCCGGCACCGGGCTCGCGCCCGCCGGTCAGGTCCTGTACGTCAACGACAAGTACACCAACCTGCAGCCGCAGGATGTCGAGGGGCTGGACCTGGGCCTGATCTATCGCCTGTCGACCGACAAGCTCGGCGACTTCGATTTCAACGTGAACGCCGCGCACCTGATCAAGTACTACCAGTCGCCGTCGCCCGGCATCGCCGAGCTGTTGGCGGCGCGC
>ERZ1034427.303-NODE-303-length-10145-cov-47.774727_pt1 | contig 10145 bp, 11 predicted proteins | sample MGYA00520607_ERZ1034427 | MGnify/ENA primary metagenome ERZ1034427 (study PRJEB33736, sample SAMEA104288489) | Azolla caroliniana | place: Brazil | collected 1987 | study: EMG produced TPA metagenomics assembly of the PRJEB19522 data set (Is there foul play in... | reverse complement strand
CTAGTCTCCTTGAACAGGTAGAAAAACATGATAGCGATTATGCCATGGCGACTCAGGATAAAAGGCAGGAAACAAAGAGTTTTCCACCAAGGGTATTTTCGTTGAATAGGTCATTAGACTTGTAAAAATATTCCGGGTACCTTACCTCAACAAAGATTTCCCCTGGATTACCCAATTTACTCACAAGTAATTCTTACTAACTATTTGTGGTTGAGTCATATTAGGAATTGGTTCATTAGTTTTACCCATTTCATAAATGTTATGGATATGAGGTCAGTTATGAATTAGTCATTAACATCTTCATGGATAGGAACTGTCCGTAACTATTCCCAACCCTGATTCTTTCCTTGGCTATTTTCTCATCTTAACACTATGGAAAGCCAGACACAGACTCCTTTCTAAATTTCCGGACCTCTCTATTCCCTATAATCAAAGAGAGGAGTGTTAGTTAAATGGCGATTAATCTACAACAAGCAATTGATATTGGAAAGTATTTAGTTACGCAGGGTTTACTAGGACGTAAACACTTTCCCCTCGTATTAATTTTAGAATCTCTTTTCCGTTGTAACTTAGATTATACAGGTTGTAGAAGAATCCAGTATACTACAGAAACTCTTAACGGAAACCTCACCCCAGAATAGTGCTTTGCAGCTGTAGAAGAATGCGGCACACCTGTGATTTCCATTCCTGGAGGAGAACCACTATTACACCCTCAAATTGATGAAATCATTAAAACTTTAGTGGAACGCAAGAAATATGTTTACTTATGTACCAATGGATTGTCATTAGGAAAAAGTCTCCATAAATTTCAACCATCTCCTTATCTAAGTTTCAGCGTTCATTGTATCAAATCTATTGAAAATCCAACCGCTAAACTTTGGTTGTCCTTTTTGAGGAATTACAATATTGTAGGAGTTACGCATTGACAAAGAAACTCATCCAGGGGTAGTAAGCAGCACCAGCATTGGTAAGATTTTCCATAATGTAGTCGCGCACAACTAAAGTGAATAAGTTCCTTTGCAATTCATAGCAATTAGAAATTATGTTTTCAGAGTACATTTTTTCTAAACAAACAAATCCTTAAAGTGAACAAAACATCTGTGTTTTAATTCCTTGGCTATCTCTAACCATAAATCGACAAATTCCATATACTTGTTTGATTGCTCTATGAAAACTTTAAATTCCCCAATGAGTATCATCAATTGTCACAAATTCATTTTTGGTGATTTGATTGAGAGCTTCTTCATCTGGTACATACACTATATAGTCTCTAGAATCTTCTTTCTTGAACTCTTGCCTCAACAATTTAATCAATCCAAATCCTCTCAAATGAGTTATCAAACCTTCATTGGGAATTTCTAAACTCCTTAATAGACAGTACTTTTGCAGTTTATTTCCAGTTTACTTGATACGGTTATTTTTTTCTAAATCCCAAACAGAAAACCCGATTTCTGGTTTTTCAAGAATTTTAAGCTTTCTACCCCTGAATACCAACTGTCTCCTGTAACTATTCTTGGTTTTACAGCCCAGTCAATCACTTCCTTGAGCATTTCCTGAAAATAATCGTTCTTCATCTTTCCCTCCTTTTTATCCTATATTCTGTAATTTATTGGTACTGAATTTCCATACACATCACTGTATTACAGTGTGATTAAATTTATTATTTCTTTGATGCTCTTATGATATTTCCTAGACCGAACATAACTGATTAATTATGAATTTTCTTGTCACTATAAAATTTTTATACTACTGTGTCATCTACACTTAAAATCCCTCCTACTATATTTATAATTTTCTTTACTGTATGGAATAAATCTTTCGGTTCCTATCTCTCTCTGAGCAATAATTTATTTACACTGTCATGTGAAACGTTTTCCAATATCTCTGCCAATCTACAACATCCCCCATGCTTTGGTTCTGATAGTAACAACACAGTGTAATGTTCCAGATTGCATTCTGCTGTAGAAGGTTTGATTATTTCTCTAATTCTCCCATACCTGCTAAGTAAATGACATATTTACCACTACACTATTTTGCTACTTTATCAATGCCTAAGTCCTATTGATATGGTTTTGATTCAAAATATCGCTGTTCCCCCTGTTCCTAATCCTGTATGAATCGTGGTACAATTTGTCCAATCAAACCTACACAATAAGCAGAAAAAAGTCAGATGTACATCGAACAAGAAAATACTCTGATGAGTATAAATCTGCCCTAACTAGATTGCTAAAAGATGGAGGTCAATCTATTAACGCAATGTATATATCATGAAGCCATACTGGTGCTGGTATAATATCAAAGATACTACTTTCTTCTAACCGTGTAAATGAATAACCAACAATTTCATTAATTTTCTACTTCCAGAACTAACACAATTGCTTTTGGGTTGATCATTTGTTCTTCAAAAAAATTAAAAGGCTGTTGTTCGTGATTCTCAAATTCAACAAACCTGAGTGGATTCAGATCTTGATGTTGATGAACTAATTTGATAGCCTATTTTGTCAGGCCTTGATGATCATTTATAGTTGCTTGTCTAATTATAATATTTATTTAATTTCTGCATTTTTCAATTTTTACTAATTCATTATGCGCTCAATATTATTTATTCTACCATTAACACTAATTCAGGAAAGGTCATTGACTACCTCGATAGCGATGATAGCCGTACAAAAACCTATGCGATCACTGAAAAATTCTCTCTGGCAACTCTCTATGATACTGCTTTCTTGGCAGTTACCGAACTAGAATCTGCGGAATTTTTGGACAGCAGACCAATCTCTACTCAACAGGCTTACATCATGTCCAAGATGGGTCAAAAAGCTCAAAGGATAAAAAAATAACTTTTGATTTTATCATCTCCATCTATATCTAACAACCTACACAATCTTGAAAAATGACAGAAGCCAAAAACGTACTTGGTGAAAAACTAGAACTTTGCTGCACATCTCTCATAACTGGATATTACCGCGACGGTTTTTGTAAGACAGGTGGTCAGGATTTTGGGATGCACATTGTTTGCGCTCAAGTGACAGAAGAATTTTTAAAATATACAAAGTCCCAAGGCAATGATTTAAGCAGACCTGCACCTCATTTTAACTTTCCCAGCTTAAAACCTGGAGGTTGTTGGTATTTATGTACAGCCAGATGGCAAGAAGCCCTAGCAGATGGTGTTGCACCTCCAGTTGTTCTATAAGCTACACACGCTAGACCTTTGGAAGTTTGTAATTTAGACGATTTGCAAAAACACCGTGTAATTCGTAATTATTAGACCTATTGCAGAATTAATTTTATGTTATAATGGGGGATGTCTTTGTTTTAGCCAAAAGTTAGAGTTACACACTTATATTTGAATTAGCGACCGCAAAGAACACCAAAAATACATAAAATCTAAAACTCCCTATCATACCACAGAAACAATTTTGTAAGAGGTCTATTGACCTTGTCCTCAAATCCCCAGTTTCCTTGCATAGAAACAGCAGCCCAATCATCAGGTGCTGAAAAATTCAGATATTGTCAGCTCTGCCTATTCCCGAAAACTGAATAACTGAACCACACTGCCCAAATATGGCAAAATAAAGAATTGTAATAAGAAAAGTATTGTTAAGGTAATTTAGTGACTCCAACTGCTCAATCTATGGCAAGTGCGCGTCGCGTGATCTTTCCGTTTACTGCAATTGTCGGCCAGGAAGAAATGAAACTGGCGTTGCTGTTAAACGTGATTGACCCCAAAATTGGTGGTGTAATGATTATGGGCGATCGCGGCACTGGTAAATCCACAACTATCCGCGCTTTGGCAGACCTGCTGCCAGAAATCTCCGTGGTTGCCAATGACCCCTTCAGCAGTGACCCCAGCGACCCGGACTTGATGAGCGATGAAGTCCGTCAACTAGTATCCCAAGGGGCAGAAATTCCCATAGCTCACAAAAAAGTACAGATGGTAGATTTACCATTGGGAGCTACAGAAGACCGGGTTTGTGGCACCATCGACATCGAAAAAGCTTTGTCTGAAGGTGTAAAAGCTTTTGAACCAGGACTACTGGCCAAAGCGAATAGAGGTATTCTCTACGTCGATGAAGTCAACTTGTTAGATGACCACTTGGTAGACGTACTTCTGGACTCTGCTGCTAGTGGTTGGAACACGGTAGAACGGGAAGGAATTTCTATCCGTCACCCAGCGCGGTTTGTTCTGGTTGGTTCAGGAAACCCAGAAGAAGGAGAACTCCGTCCCCAACTACTCGACCGCTTCGGAATGCACGCCGAAATTCACACAGTGAAAGAACCAGCATTGCGGGTGCACATTGTGGAAAAAAGGTCAGAATTTGACCAAAATCCCCCGTTTTTTCTAGAAAGTTACAAATCCGAACAAGAAGGATTACAGGAAAAAATTGTCAAGGCTCAAGAATTGTTACCCCAAGTTAACCTTGACTATGACCTGCGGGTGAAAATTTCGGAAGTTTGTTCAGAATTGGATGTTGATGGTTTGCGGGGTGACATTGTAACCAACCGCGCTGCTAAAGCCTTAACCGCCTTTGAAGGAAGGACACAAGTTACCGTTGATGATATCCGACGGGTAATTACTTTATGTCTGCGTCACCGTTTACGGAAGGATCCTTTAGAATCAATTGATTCTGGCTACAAAGTGGAAAAAGCTTTTGCTCGCGTTTTTGGTGTGGAACTTTCAGAAGATGATGCTGCACAGAAAAACGGGACAGGAATCAAAGGTGGGGCGCGTTAGGTATAGCAGGTGACAGGTGACAGACTTTTAACTCTGTTTGTGTCTAAGTTCTATCACCTAATGCAGAGACGTTCCATGGAACGTCTCTGCAAGGATTCTAGAAGAATCACATTTGACTACTGACCACTAACAAATTATGCAATTGTGGAACTTTTATGTAAATACCCTGATTTTATCAAGTCAATATAATCCACCGCGATTTATTGAGTTATTGATCCTGACGTTAGCGATAGCTATGCTAATAATTGCGACACTTGTACCAGAGGAACCTTATTTAGTGGTGGGCTTGAGCTTTGTAGTGGGTTCATCAATTTCGATTTGAGTTCAAGAAGCAATGTCAATAACAGATCACACTCACCCAGCCTGACACCAAAGACGTATCACTCAATTTACAGCCTTACTTTTACTCAGTATCACCATCTATCTGTGGTTTTGCTGACTTAATTTATTCACAGTAAAGATAAACATTCGTCATCAAGCCTAAAGGCAAGTAGTAACGTTCAAAAATTAAATATTTTTGTCCATAGAGATAATTTTCAGCTTAAAAAAGGGATAACTACAATAATTCCATCCTCGCTGCATATTCCCTTTGTTTCTATATGACAGCCTCAGAATCGCCGACTTACCTGAAAATGAGCGTCCCCGTGAACGATTTGATCGACCGAAAATATTAGCCAATGCGGAATTAATTGCCATTCTGTTGGGAACTGGACAAGGATCGGGTAAACTCTCCACAGTTGCTTTATGGCAATATATATTACAATAATTGAGCCAGAATCAGCGTGACCCCTTAGCCGCTTTACGAGAAGTTACACCCGCTGAGTTGATGGAAATTCACAGTGTTACCCATGCAAAAGCCACAAAAATTCTCGCCGCAATTGAATTAGGTGAACGTGCTTTTTGATGCCGGTCTGCCAATGGAACAGTAATTGACAGTCCTGTAGCTGCGGCCGCAACCCTCAGTCAAGACTTAATGTGGCAAAATCGAGAAGGTTTCGCCGTCTTACTTTTAGATGTGAAAAATAAATAAATTTCTGGGGACAAAAGTAATCACTATTGGTGGTAGACGGAAACTTTAGCTTCTGCCCGTCATATTTTCGAGAACTCACTCGTCACGGTGCAACACGGGCGATAGTTACCCATAATCATGCTTCTGGTAATTTAGAACCTAGTGAAGCAGATATAGAAATAACACGGCAATTATTAGCAGGGGCGCAACTTTTGAGTATTCCCTTGTTAGCTCATTTAATTTTAAGTAATGGCACTCATCAAAGTGAGCCACAAATTACAAGCTTCTGGGATGATTACCCCCAAGGGAATTGATAAATAGGAAAAAGTCCCATGCTTATGCACCATCAAAGCTTCTTAGCTTCGAGGATTTTATTACGCAGTACCGCGATAATCCCCGCTATGAGTTGGCTGACGGAGAATTAATTGATAGGTCACTCACAAGATGCCACGAAACCTTCTGTGGGAAACTGGCGACTAAAATTGGTGTTGCTATTACTAACGCCTAACTACCTTGGTTAATTCCCCGCACTTGCCTGATTTGCCCCTTCGCTGATGATGGCATCACCGCCCGTAGACCTAATATTGTTGTCCTGGATGAAACTGTTCTTCTCAGTGAACCCTTATGGGAAGAAGAACCAGTAATTACTCATGGTCGTTCAGTTCAACTCGTTGTTGAAGTTTTTAGTAGTAAGTGGGAAAGCGACTATGCCTGCAAGGTTGAAGAATATGCTTTTTTAGGAACCCCTGAATACTGGATAGCAGATTACCGAGGACTGAGAGGTGTCGCTTTTATCAGTAGGCCAAAACAACCTACTTCACAGTTTGCCAGTTGAGTGGTGATGACTATACCCAAAAACAGTTTCGTATTGGTGAATGCATTATTTCTGGTATTGTGCCGAATTTATAACTTCAACTTGATGACATCCTACCTCGATGAATGATCGTTGCAGAAAAATCAATGTCTAGTTCAGTATCTTCGGGTCCAAAATTTTCAGCATCTGGTACAAATGGTAGAGCAGAAAACACCTCTAAATAACCCGGTGTCGGCAAAAAACTAGCGAAAAACGGACTAGAATAGCTCCCACTAGCAGTAGAATATCCAAAACCGTCACGGGTTAACTGTGGACCATTCAGACTAATTAAATTGTCAATATGATAAGGTTCGTTTCCTGGTATTGCAGTCCCGGCAGATAGCAGACGAGTAATCGTTTCACCATTTCGTGTCCCAGTAATTCCAGTAATTACGTAAAAACCCAAATGGTCAGGTTTATCATTAGTGGTAAAAGTACCGCTTGCTGTTACGCCAGTAGCAGAATAATTCCAGTTCCAACTTAAAGCTGAGGCGGTTTGCATTGTCCCAAGAACCAATCCAAATGTGGCAATGAGAACTGTGATACATAGTAGAGCTAAATTTTTCACAGAGATACTTAGGATTGTAAATCTTCACCCAATGAATAGATAAATATTACCATTAATTCTCATCCGATTTTAGATTTTGGATTGATTCCACGGATAAATGCGGGGGCTGGTATCAACACAGTACAGCTATACTAGAAATGCTGGCAAGTTGAAATTACACCAATGACTGAACAATCCAAAACAGACTCATTAAAGACGCCAACTGATGAAACAAAACCCAAGTTAGACAATGATTCTTGGAAAAATCGCATCACTGGTGTTGTTAACAACACTACAGCTAAATTAACCCAACTCCTACCTGTAGACCAAGTAACACAGACCGTAGGAGAATGGTTTAGTATGAATGATGCCCAAGTTGCAGAGATTTTAGCAACTGTCCGTACTCAGTTACCTACCACAGAAGCCTTACTGTTAGGGAAACCCCAAGCCGGTAAAAGTTCTATTGTTCGGGGTTTAACAGGCGTTTCTGCGGAAATCATCGGACAAGGTTTTCGTCCTCATACTCAAAATACCCAACGTTACGCTTATCCTTCTAATGATTTGCCGTTGTTAGTTTTTACGGATACGGTAGGATTAGGAGATCTCAATCAAGATACAGAAACAATTATTCAAGAATTAATTAGTGATTTACAAAGGGAAGCTACAGGGGCGAGAGTTTTAATTCTCACTGTTAAAATTAATGATTTTGCTACTGATACTCTGCGAAAAATTGCCCAGAAATTGCGTCAGCAATATCCCAATATTCCTTGTTTGTTAGCGGTGACTTATTTACATGAAATGTATCCAATGAAAACAGATGAGCATACTAATTATCCACCGGATTTTGAGGAAATAAATCGAGCATTTACAGAAATAAAAAAAAATCTGCTGGTTTATATAGTCGTAAAGTTTTGATTGATTTTACTTTAGAAGCAGATGCTTATAATCTGGTATTTTCTGCTTTAGAAGCATTGCGAGATAATTGAGCTGAACTGTTAACCGAAGCAGAATCAAAAGCAATTTATCAATTATTAGATAAACAAGCTGGTGAGAAATTAGGTAATGTTTGTCGAGATGGTGCAAGACGTTATATTTTACCTTTTTCGATTATGGCAGGTACTTTAGCCGCACTACCTATACCTTTTGCAACCATGCCTGTTTTAAAGGCTTTGCAAGTCTCAATGGTGGGACTGTTGGGTAAATTATATGGTCAGATGTTGACACCATCTCAAGCTGGGGGTATTGTGATTGCCATAGCAGGTGGTTTTATTGCTCAAGCCGTAGGACGGGAGTTAATTAAATTTATCCCTGGTTCTGGTAGTGTCATTACAGCATCTTGGGCAGGTGCTTATACGTGGTTTTTGGGTGAAGCTGCTTGTGTATATTTTGGTGATTTAATGGGTGGCAGAAAACCCGATCTTCAAAGAATTCAAGATGTGATGAAAGAGGTTTTTGAAGGGGTGAAATAACGGTTTAGGGGAATGAAAAGTTAGAAATTCAAGAATTCAGGAATCAAGATATTCTAATGCCCAGATACCAAACGTATTTGAGAAGTTGGGAATCTATTTCCAAAGGAAACGAAGTTGAGAATTTCAGGAAAGTGGGTTTCTCTAAATTAGAGTAATCATGTTAGTTTGTTAACTACAAAGTTACAACACTTCCAAGTGAAAATAGGAAAAAATACTAGTATTTTTGTATGGCAATGATAGCCGTTGAGTTAACAAAACTATAAAGATTATTTTTTGTAAAAGGCGAGTGCTAGGACTCCAGAATAAAATCTGATTCCAGATGAAATCACACAACTCATAGCTAATGGTGAAACTTTGACTATAGAGTTTAAGAGTGATTCTGCTTGTCTGAGTGATCAAGATTTATTAGAAGCAGTAGTGTCTTTTGCTAATAGCAGTGGTGGTACATTATTAATTGGTGTAGAAAATGATGGCAAGATCACAGGTTTACATAAAAAAGATTTAAAATTTCCTCCTAGTGATTTATCTGCAATGGTGGCTAATAGAACCGTACCGCCATTAAGTGTAGATACACAAATAACGGGACGTAAACGAAAATCAAGCCCAAATGTAGCCCAAACTAGCTTGATAACAAGGAAAGACGTCCGTAGTTCAGTTGAACCAATCAATAAATAGAAAAGATATGGCTGTTCTCAACGCTTCTAAAGCTGCAGTAAAAGTATTCAAAGGTTTCTTAGCCCACCTTGGTCTTAATCCTCCAGTCCACTGATGGCAAAGAATAAAAGTGTAGGCACAGAAAACCAAAATAAAATGGCGCAGTCAACTGCTGTTATCTCCAACTTGATATTCGTTGAGTCCTAACCATCCCTTGGCTTCCCTGTAAACAACTTCTACCCAATTTCTTTAAGAATATGTATCAACTATCCATTGGGGTGTGACAATTGATGAAGAAACATTAGTCATAAAGTAGTCCATATCAGTGGCTTCAGAGAAAGTAGAACCGTTAATGACGATAGCAATATTACCCTTTCCAGTTAAGGGTGATATTTCTACTTCTTTAGTTACTACCCATAATATTTTGGTTTTATCTAACTCAAGTTCAATTTCTGTAAAAGCCCCTTGGGGTGAACTTTGTGCTAATTCATCTAACCTAATTATTGTTGGACTGTCCTCTTGGTCACTGGAAAGGACTTTGGGATTTTTAGCTAATCCTCCTAACTACTTTAAATTCCGGTTTTCTATCTTTAATAAGAAAGATGTATTGTGGCCATATCCAGCATCTGTAATTACTATTTCTGGTTGATAACCCCGGCTTAAGGTCAGATCTATTAATTTAGTTCCTAACTCAGGTTTCTTCTTTGTTCTCAAATAGAGGGTCTTGTTTCCCTTTGGGTAAAGAATCGCCGTGGTGATCTAACTCTATATGTAATGGGCAGCTTTTACTGCCATCATAATAGATGTATGTGTTGTTACTACAACTATTCCATTATCCCTTTTCCCAATTTCTCCAATATATTGTCTTCCTACTCCAT
>ERZ1034427.302-NODE-302-length-10224-cov-33.182811_pt1 | contig 10224 bp, 9 predicted proteins | sample MGYA00520607_ERZ1034427 | MGnify/ENA primary metagenome ERZ1034427 (study PRJEB33736, sample SAMEA104288489) | Azolla caroliniana | place: Brazil | collected 1987 | study: EMG produced TPA metagenomics assembly of the PRJEB19522 data set (Is there foul play in the... | reverse complement strand
CTTTAGAAGGGTTTAGAACAGCCATATCTTTTCTATTTATTGATTGGTTCAACTTCAATGCGGACGTGTTTCCTTCTTATCAAGCTAGTTTGGGCTACATTTGGCGTTGATTTTTCTTTACGTCCCGTTAGTACCAACGCAAATTCCAAATTCGAGATGAATACACTGTAAACCGGATTTCTCAAATTTGGAATAGGTTGTTTATTTCTCGGTGCGTTACGGCTAATCCTCACTCTCTCAAATCCTCAAATCTTTACATAGCTGTAATACAGCCTACTTAATATTTACTTTATCAGTACTTTCATATTTGCCTAAAAAAGTCTACATTTGGGTCTGAATTCCTCTATTAATGAGTAATTTGGTCGGCTCGGTGATAGGTAAATATATTTTTATAAAATATCAGAAAATACTTCAACTAGTATATGCTAACTATCCTATCACTGTCATGTATCAATAATTATTTAATCTTGGCAGGATAAACTTTCTGGGTAGTTTCAAACTAGAAGATTTATATTCCCACTAGATATTTCTTGATTAAGAGTATCTTGCCTTAAGGGTATTATTAGCTACTTCCTAGGCACTTATTGTCCCTTAGAAAATCATAATCATGTACATAGCAAAATTATCTATGAACATCAAGTTACCCCAAATCATTCTTTAAAGTCAAATGCTTTCAAAGAGTCTGGTATTATTCTTAATTAAGAATCTATCAATCATGAAACTTCTACAGTATGGGAAATTGCTGCTAATTACTTAAGTCAAATTCCTGGAACAGATAACGATCGAAAAGTTGATTCCGTTGGTGGAAATAGCTTGCAAATAGAACCTAAATATACTAGACAAAAGCTATTTAAACCCCAAAAATTACCCTTAATATTAGAAAATAAAAAAGCGGGTCCGTCTTCATCTCAGGAATTAGGATGGAGTGAAGAACCTAAAGTAGAAATGTTGGTTTTGAGTGCCTGTAAAACTGCTGTGGGTAGTGATGAGGCAGAATTAGTATTCTCGGGTTTGGCTGTGCAAGCAGGGGTAAAAACTGTTTTGGGTAGTTTGTGGTATGTGAGTCATCAAGCTTCCTTGGCGCTGATGAGAAAATTTTACGATCAGTTGAATACTACTTATTTGCGCTCTGATTCTCTTGAACAAGCTCAGTTAGCGATGCTGAAGGGGAAAGGTATAGCAGATGGACAGCTATACCTTTCCCCTGAAAAAAACATTCCTCTAAATCAAGAAATGACTAATTTAGGTAAGATCGAGTTATCCCATCCATATTATTAATTATTGGTCTGCTTTTACGGTAATTGGTAATTGGAATTAACAGTTATCAGTTATCAATGAGTTATCAGTTACAGTAGGAGTCAGGAGTGAGGAGTAAAACTCTCTTGCTGTCTAGGTTTCAATTTAGATTCTGTACCTCATTGATCTGCAATCTGCTGTATCACTGTTCCCTCTTATTTAAGAAAAATGAATGTCTTGGAAATGGTGCTTTAGAGTTATTATCGCTTTGTTGGGGCTGTGGCTATTCTGGGATATAGTTTCCCATCTAGGGGCAGAGATTTTTTGGTTTCAGGAAGTTGGCTATTTGCAAACATTTCTGCTGCGCTTGGTGACTAAGGGTGCTTTATGGGTGGGTGTGGTCAGTGTTAGTTTTACCTATCTGTTTTTTAATCTGGCTTTAGCACAACGCTGGAAATATCCCCAGTCTCTGAAAACTGAGTTGGTCAGAAATGAGGAGACAAGACTGAGTAAGCAACTCACAAAATTTCTCAGTCCACAGTATGGCACAGTCTATAAACCTCCTTATGTTGAAACTGGATACAAAGAAATTAGATTGCGCTGGCTGTTACCACTGACGTTAGGCTTGAGTTTGTTGGTGGGGTTGATGGTAACCCATTATGGACAAGTCGCTCTAAGTTACTGGAATAGAGAAGTTAATCAGGTTATTCCACCTTTTACAATTCTATTTAGACCAGAGATTGTTTGGAATTTGGGACACACAATTATTTTTCAGGACTGGTATTTTGGTGTGGCTTTAGTAATGGCGATCGCACTCTTAATATATTCTCACTTTTTGCTGAGAGCGATCGCACTTATTTTTAGTCTTGGTTTTGGCTGGATACTATCTCAACATTGGTGTAAAATACTACTTTATTTCCACTCTACTCCCTTCAATACCAACGACCCTTTATTTGGCAAAGATATCGGTTTTTATATTTTTTCACTCCCTCTGTGGGAACTTTTGGCATTTTGGCTAATTGGATTATGTTTATATGGCTTTGTGTCCGTTGCTCTCACCTATCTTTTATCAGGAGATAGTCTAAGTCAAGGCATTTTTCCTGGTTTTTCTCTACCACAACAATGTCATTTATTCGGTTTGGGTAGCTGTTTGATGTTGGTAGTAGCCTTTAGTTATTGGTTAGGTCGTTATGAACTGGTTTATTCTCCCCGTGGGGTGAGTTTTGGCGCTAGTTACACCGATGCTAAGATCCAGTTGCCAGTTGACACTATGTTATGTGTTTTAGCTGTAGTGATCGCATTTTATTTATTATGGCAAACTTTCTTCTGGAAACCCAAATCGCATCATCATCGGTGGGCAATTTATAGTTTATGTATTTATATAATTTTAATAATTACAGGTGATTTTCTTGTACCTGCTGTTGTCCAATCTTTAATAGTTCAACCCAATGAATTGCAGCGAGAGCAGCCTTACATCCAACGTACTATTAACTTTACTCGTCAAGCATTTGATTTAGAAGCAGTTGATTCTCAAACCTTTAATCCCCAGGGAAACTTAAACCAAGCTGATCTCAAAGTCAATGATCTAACAATTCGTAATATTCGTCTTTGGGATCAAGAACCATTATTAAAAACTAACCGCCAATTACAACAAATTCGTCCCTATTATCAATTTCCCGATGCTGATATCGATCGTTACACAATAAAAATTGAACCCAACCAAGAAGCAACCGTATCAACTGAAAAACGTCAGGTACTAATTGCAGCCAGGGAATTAGACTATAATTCTGTTCCACAGCAAGCTAAAACATGGGTAAACCGCAATTTAGTTTACACCCACGGTTATGGCTTTACCATGAGTCCTGTGAACACTGTTGCTCCTGGTGGTTTACCAGAATATTTTGTTAAAGACATTAGCGGTAATGATAGTGCGCTAACTACTTCTAGTGAAGCTATTCGTGAAAGTATTCCTATTGGTAAACCGCGAATCTATTATGGAGAAATTAGCAATACTCATGTCATGACTGGGACGAAAGTTAGAGAATTAGATTATGCCAGTGGCAGAGATAATGTTTACACCAGTTATGATGGCGTGGGTGGAATTAGAATTGGTTCTCTGGGTCGAAGATGGTTATTTGCTACATATTTGAAAGACTGGCAAATGATATTTACACGGAATTTTCTACCAGAGACAAAAGTATTATTCCGGCGAAATATTAACCAACGAGTTCGTGCGCTCGCACCTTTTCTAAAATTTGACAGTGAGCCTTACTTAGTAGCTGCTGATGCCAATCCTGACAACAAAAATGAACAATTCCCGGCAACAAAGAATAATCTTTACTGGATTATAGATGCTTATACAACAAGTGACCGCTATCCCTACTCTGACCAAAATGGTGATGGCATCAACTATATTCGTAACTCCGTTAAGGTCGTAATTGACGCTTACAATGGCACAGTTAGATTTTACGTTGCTGAACCAAAAGAGCCTCTAATTATTGCCTGGTCAAAAATCTTCCCACAAATGTTCCAACCGCTGGCAAATATGCCTGTTAATCTCCGCAGTCATATCCGCTATCCAGTGGACTTTTTTAAAATTCAATCTGAACGGTTAATGGTTTATCATATTACTAACCCCCAAGTATTTTACAACCGCGAAGATCAATGGCAAATTCCCAATGAAATATATGGAACGCAAACCCGTCAGGTTGAACCTTACTATTTAATTACTAGTCTTCCTAACGTTCCCTTTGAGGAATTTATTTTACTGCTTCCCTACACACCCAAACAACGAACAAATTTAATTGCTTGGTTAGCAGCGCGTTCAGATGGAGAAAATTACGGTAAATTACTGCTGTATAATTTTCCTAAAGAACGGTTGATTTATGGGACAGAACAAATAGAAGCCAGAATTAACCAAGATCCAGTAATTTCTCAACAAATTTCTTTATGGAATCGTCAAGGTTCGAGAGCAATTCAAGGTAATCTTTTGATTATTCCCATTGAACAATCTTTGTTATATGTTGAACCAATTTATTTAGAAGCAACTCAGAATAGTTTACCAACTTTGGTTAGGGTGGTTGTTGCTTATGAAAATCGCATTGTCATGGCAAAAACTTTAGAACAAGCATTACAAGGAATTTTTCAACCAGAGGTAACACCAGCACCGACAATTATTCGTCCTGTGGAACAAGAATGAATACCATCGAGTTAGAGTGAACAGCGGAATGATTTGATTGAGAGTGCAATCGCATTATTTACTGTCTCGTTCTGAACCTTTAATGGTGATTGTCAGCACTCTTTTAACGCACTTTATAACCTGATTATAGATTAAATCTGTGACCTTTTTCTCCCTTTAGCTGGTTATTTTCATCTCTTAACCGTTGATTCTCTGACTCTAAGTCTTTTACTTTTAATTGTAATTTGAGAACAATGATTGTATAATTTTGAATTTGACTGCTAAGATTTTGAGTGAGCGCCGATAATAAAAGGAAGTTGTAAGCAAAGATTAGGCGTTGGTAAAGCCACTTTCACTCTTCCCCAATCATTCAATAGCAAGCTGGACATTCATTGATAGTTGAGTTTAAATTTATCACCGTGTACTCTTGCTTTTGCCCTACCTGAATATGCTGGTGCTGATCCCCACAAATATTGGTTGGAATGTAAGCACATCAGTTGTTGTCTTATAAGTACTTGACCACTTACGATGGAATACTGGATACAGTGATCAGTCTCCCAGACTGTAGACGTTGCGTGTCAGCAATATTGCATCCGTCATTTCAAATGTTGCGTCCTTAGCCCCACATAAACATTGGTATGCTGCTTGACGGAATTCCTTTAGTTGTGCAAAAAGATCTATAGCGGTTGATAAACGTTGGTAGTACTTCTTTCATCTTCTGCTACTGGGGTGCTTGTTCTTACAGGCATCCCTTTACTTTTGTAATCCCACTCCCTAGGGATCACTCTCTTTTACTCTAAAGTCCAGTTAAGTCTGCTTGCCTCCTTATTCTCGTTTCAGGTCTGATAAAATATTTGGAGGGTTTATGAACTTTTCTAAGAAAGAACAAGTTTTAGCTTTTGTTGTTTTAGTTTTGGTTTTTGGTTCATTAGTTTTGGGAGTAATTGATCCCTCAACTCGTGGGACCTTTACAGATTTGACAAAAGTAGCTGTAGGAACTTCCATAGGTTTCCATATACTTGCACCAAATCAAAGAAACAGGACTTACGTACAAGATCACAAAAGTAGAGGTAACTCATGAATTACCTCTACGGAATAAAAAGGTTTTCAGTCACATTTTGCGTAAGTCATAAAAAATTAGCTTTTTAGCTAAATCCATAATTTCTATTTAGTAGCCTTCTTGCCAAAGTAGCTTTTCTCTTTTCTAGACTTTTGCAAGAAGTCTATTAGTTGAATACTGCAAATTACTCAACTAAATAAGTAGGATCTATTTGAAAAGACACTGCCAGATCCTGAATGTACTTTTCTGTTAATTGGCGTTTACCATTGATAACATCTAAAACTATTGACTCACTTTCTAAAATAGAAACTAAATCTTTTGGTTCTAGGTTAGATTATTCTAGCAACCGTTAAAGCAGTGCAACACCTTTTAGAGTAGGCATTTTTTCATGTTGCTGTTTATAATCATAAACATGAGTACCTAGAACTTTGAGATAGTCTGCATCATCTTGTGTAATATTTCCTTTATCCAAAATAGAATTAATTTGATTTTGGGTAGCAATTAATTCTTGTTCATTGGTAATGGGATGTGGGGTAAATGTGGTAAGTAGCTTTATATAGTAGTTACTAGGAGTTTTTAAACCACTCGTCATTTTTCCATTTCTCCTTGTCATATTCAGCCTGAGTGAGTACAGCGCGTATAAATAATAGTTAAAACTCCTAATTTATATAGGTTATAAGTTGCTAATGATTAGCTTTGATATTCAAAACAGTAAAGTTACCAACTAAGTCCGCTGATGGAAAAATTTTCCTAACATCATTAAAAGTTTCTAATTCAGAATCCGATATGGGCTAATACCAGAGTAAAAGCCCGGATTCTGATTGGGAATGCTTTTCCCAAAATTTCCTAAGTATTCTTTTTCTAAAAAAATGCATTCTAACAAAAAATATTGTATCTATTTTCAGGTAAATTTACCACATATTTTGTCTCATGATTTCGACACAGATAATTTTTATACTGAAATTTATTTTCTTAATGACGAAGCTTAAAAAAAACTGTACCTCCAGATGGATAAAAACTAACTTCCTCAGCTTTTATAGTTCAAAACTAAATGGGTTTTGATAAGAAAGCAAATCGAGGGGATGTGCTAAATGAGAGCTTTACTACTCTGGCCGATCATGCCTAATTCTTTCTGGTCTTATCAGGAAACCCTTGCTTTGGCTGGGTTACGTGCGACAAATCCCCCACTAGGTTTAATCACAGTAGCAGCGATGTTACCGAGTGATTGGGAAATTAGATTGTCCGATCGCAATGTCCGTCTAGAAACAGATGCAGATTGGGAATGGTGCAATATTGTCATCATCTCTGCAATGATTATCCAAAAACAAGATTTTGGTGAATTAATTCAAAAAGGTAAAAGGTTAGGTAAAAAAGTCGCAGTCGGTGGACCTTTTGCTACATCTGTACCAGAATTTGTCTTAGAAGCAGGAGCAGATTATTTAATTTTAGATGAAGGAGAAATCACCATCCCGATGTTTTTAGAGGCTTTAGAAAAGGGAGAACAAAAAGGTATTTTCCGAGCTACAGAAAAACCAGATGTTACCCAAACTCCCTTACCTAGATTTGATTTATTAGACCTAAATGCTTACATAGCTATGACCGTGCAGTTTTCACGGGGTTGTCCATTTCAATGTGAGTTCTGTGATATTATCACCCTTTTTGGACGCAAACCCCGCACGAAAACACCAGAACAAATCTTAGTAGAATTGGAAGTATTATATCAGATGGGTTGGTGGCGTTATGTATTTATTGTTGATGATAACTTTATCGGCAATAAACGTAATGCTAAAATCTTTTTAAGGGAACTAATTCCCTGGATGGAAAAACGAAATTATCCTTTTGCTTTACTCACCGAGGCTTCTTTGAACTTAGCAGAAGATGATGAATTATTAGAATTAATGGTAAAAGCTGGTTTTGTTCAGGTATTCATGGGTATTGAAACTCCTGATGTAGAAAGTTTAGTAGGAGCAAATAAAGAACAAAATACCCGTAAGTCTTTAGTGGAGTCATGCCACAAAATTACCAAAGCCGGATTACAAATTATGTCTGGTTTTATCTTAGGATTCGATAATGAAAAACCTGGTGCAGGTAAACGTATTCAAGAGTTTGTGGAAGAAACTAATATTCCCCAAGCCCATCTTAATTTATTGCAAGCATTACCAAATACAGCCATGTGGAATCGGCTGCAAAAAGAAGGAAGGTTAACAGATGGGTTAGGTGAATTTCTAGGTTCTCAAAAATCTTTAATTAACTTTGTTCCTACTCGTCCCATGACAGAAATAGCTGACGAGTTTATCGAAACTTTTTGGAATTTGTATGAACCCATACCTTACCTCAAACGTACTTTTCGTCATTTTATGATGATGGAGGGTTGGCGGGCTAAATATCAACGGACTTTAACAAAAGCAGAGTGGGAATTTTTAGGGGCTATTTGTTGGAGACAGGGAATATTGCGTTCTACAAGATTTCATTTCTGGTGGCAATTAATAGTTATGGCATGGCATAAACCAAGTTTATTATATGACTATTTAATCGCCTTGGGTGTGGGTGAACATTTTTTCAGTTTTCGTCATGAGGTAAAAGTAGAAATAGAATCAGAGTTAGCATTATTACAGCAGCAAGAATTCGATAGAAAATCAGCAACGTTGCAGTTATAAACCGTGAGTTGATTACAGTTAAATTATATTGTGAAGTAGCGCCTTTTATAATCCCTAAAAAAAGATACCAGACTTCTTTAAGAATCCGGGTATCTGAATATTAGGCTAATTTTGTGTTCATGAATGATTTAGAATTGCTATAGTAGTTGACAATAAACTCAGCAATAACATCACCACGAGAAAATGTCCCAGGTTCTAGAACAATCAATAAGGATTCTTGCCGCTGCTACGGTAGTAGAAAGCTGTTTTACGGATTTAAATCTAATGAATCGTTGGCTTAATCCTCTTCTGCGTTGCGAACCTGTGGGAACAGTGTGGAGTACAAATATTGGTAGTCGCAGTCGGTTTATAATTCAAATTCCTGTGATTAAACCCACTTTAAACACTGTAGTGATAGAAAGGCAACCAGGTTTGGTAGTATGGGCATTTAAGGGATTCTTTCAGGGAAGTGATCGCTGGGAATGTCAACCACTACCAAAAGGTACACTTCTCCTTAACCGCTTTGAGTTTCAAATTCCTAACCCTGTAGTCAGTTGGGGTTTTAATACGTTTGGTGCATCTTGGACAAAAGCAGATATGCAAGCTCAACTGCGTCGTCTCAAACGAATAGCAGAAAGCTTTGAATAATAGATCCTGCACGTTATAGCAGAGTTGAGAAGATATGCATCAGGATAAGATTAACCTAGTTTGTCCAATAATTGACGAATCACATCTGTATCTTCCTCATCTGGTATTTTAACTCGATAAGTTTGTAAATCTTCCATAGCTTGAGAAAACATCCTAAGTTGGAAACATAGCAAACCTCTATCTCTTAATTCCAAACTTGTCCCTGGAAACAACAGCAAAATCCTTTCTACCGTTCCCAGACTCTTTTCTAAATCCTGCTGTTTGAGGTAAATATACTTTAAACTCGTCAATATCTGCGCCAAAAATTGCCGATTACTAACTTTTACTACAAATTGTGGTGTAGAGTTACCAATTGCTGATAAATTTGTGACAGCCTATCCTAGCAATCTTGTGCAAACATGACTTTACCACCATTGAAGGCATCAACAAAAATCCCTATATCCTCTATATCTGGACGGATGAGGAAATATCCCGGCATTCCTATTCCCACCATTGGAAAATCAAGCCGCCGTCCCACTTCCATATAAACTAGTGCCAAGGTAATGGGAATACCAGTTCTGCGTTCAATTACATCATTGAAAAAGCTGTTACGTAGGTCATAATAATATATGTTCTTACCACTACAACCGAACTCTTCCTAAAAGTACTGGTTAATGCTTTGAATCATTCCCAGCGGCGCTAGGAAGGTAGACGTCCTTGTAACTTAAATGCCATTGTATCAAGGGCATTTAAATATTCTTTTGGGTCAAGGTCGGGATATTCTTCCTGTGCAATATATAAAGCTGCCTTGTCCAAGTTGATAGACTCGTCACGTTGTTGAATCTCTTGGTAAGAATACTGGCGTGCTGACGAGAAATTCATAAGCAGTAGGGATGAAGCGACATAATCTCATTTTAAGGTAATTGAGGTAGTTTGGAGCAGAAATTCACCTTTGACCCTTTAATAGGGAACAGGTTTGCAAAGAGAGAAATCTATGATCATCTATTGTATAAACAGTCGTATTTTTACGGCTTCATCATATCATTATTCATTGAATCTACTACTCACTTGTTTGAAAGCTTGACAGTTTAAGTGTTTTGACCCTACCCCCCCGAATTAATAGTTTTTCATCTTAGTGAATTTTATGTGAAGTTCCCAGAAAAACGCTTTACAGGTATTTAAAAACCGTATTAGTGTCAGTGACATTGAAGGCAACAAGAAAAGGGAGCAAGGCGGTTTTGTGAGGTGGGGCAAAAAGTGTGCCTTTACCTACGCCAACCACAGACATAGCTAAAATATTTGTCTGGAACTAAAGTAAAATAAATCACATCAAAGAAGTAAAATTCCAAGACAAAGTATCTTCTCAAAATATCCTCAGAAGACTTGCATTCATTAATTTGTGGCTGGTGGCAATAAGCTGCTTAGGTCAGTAAGCAAATAAGCAGGTATTGATTAGCATAGAAAATTCTGTTAAATGGGAGTTGTAG
>ERZ1034427.301-NODE-301-length-10268-cov-32.204152_pt1 | contig 10268 bp, 7 predicted proteins | sample MGYA00520607_ERZ1034427 | MGnify/ENA primary metagenome ERZ1034427 (study PRJEB33736, sample SAMEA104288489) | Azolla caroliniana | place: Brazil | collected 1987 | study: EMG produced TPA metagenomics assembly of the PRJEB19522 data set (Is there foul play in the... | reverse complement strand
AACCTATGAAACCTATGGTTCACTCTGCTTTCCATACACCTTTTTTAATCCCTCTACCTTAGACCTGAATCCTTTCTTTTATCCTGAATTTATTGTCAATACTTACGAGTTCCCAGTTATTGGCAATTTTTATTCTATTGTCTATTTTTAGACTTACGCACGTAGTACAGAATGAAGTACGGAATGTGGGTTTTAGGTGATGATTTATTCACCTTTTTCGATGTGCATTCCTACTGCACCTTTAGGTACCAATTGTTGGATTTGTTCTGAAAGTTGCATGACTACTAATTCCCGTGCATCTTGAAAGCGTTGGGTTAACTGTGTTAATTCTTGGTTGGGTCTACCTTGGACAAAAAGACGATTCCAAATAGAGTACTCATTAAGGTGCCGGTGGTGTGATCGCTATGCAAATAATAAGAACAAGCACCAAATAACAATCCTTTTGGCCAATATCCAGCTTGACGCAGTTGCCAAAATTCCTGTCCACTTAAATCACTGGTAAAAGGCCTTGTTGTGGGAGGACGACTAGAAACACCAATGGCTGTCCCAATAGCATTAAATTCGTGTTTGGTCGAAATTATTTGTCATTGAACAAGCATTTTACCTAATTGCAATGATCTTTATTTAACACATTCACGGTTAAATTGAGGTAATCATTTAGGAAATATTAACTGTCCCACAAGCATGAACTAAAGGTAATAGGGGACCCATTTGTTCCTGTCCATTGACGGCTAAATTACTGTGACATAAAAAAATTTTTTCACCAACACGCGCCAGTAAATCTGCTATTATGCGGTGTAATCTTTGTGTTTGGGCTTTTTGTTCATTGGCTGCTGTCCAAGGTTCACCTAATCTATCTTGCAAGAACAAAGTAGCACCGTATAAACTGGCTGCACCGCCTTTAGCCCAGAGCGGTGAACCTGCATCTAGCCAAAAATGCCACTGGTGATTTCTGCGACTAGCACGGTATTGGAAGATGGTTGCTAAGGTAACGGCTTTTCTGGTATTTCCGATGGGATGTAAGGGGTACGGGTTAGCTGTAATTGTACCACGGCGCAGGAGTTGAATAAATTCGGCGATCACATTGGTAAGTTCCGCTCGTTGTAAGTCAGTTTGTTTTAATCTTGTATCTACTTCCCAGTAATGTTGGGCGGTTTCTAATAGTTCTCGCAGTGCTGCTAGTTGTTGATATTGGGGATTGCTATTTTTACAGAGAAAATTTTGAATTGCTAAATATAACAGGGAAATGGGAGTAGGGATAAGATGCTGTTCTTGTGGTGATCGCAGTAGGTATCGCTGTTTTTCAATCCACTGTAAAATATCTCCATAGGCTTGACTTGCCACGTAGCCAATTCTATCCCAGCGTTCAAAGGTTTTCACTTCTAGTAAGTGTGGGTTGTCTGGATGCGGTATAAAACAGTAATCTGCAATTAACCCAGCGCGTACAGGATCAATCTTCGGTTGTGGGAATTCTTTTTTCTCTCCGTCTTCCCAAGTTACTAACTCTCCATCATGGCTATTACTCCAACTCAACACCACCAACATCTCTGCAACTTCATCCCGGTCTACAAGCCGTCCCAAGCCAGGGTAAACTAAAGCTAATAAGGTGAGTAAAGCTCTGATAGCTGCTGAACTAATTAAGGGGCGTTGGTCATTGAGAGATTCGACGGGAATATTTTGTTTAGTTAATATGTCCATGAAAGTATAACGTGCGATCTCATCTAACCCGGGTGCAATAATCGCCACTTCTTCCTGTTCCACCATTCCTGATTTTATCGCTTGAATAATCTCTTCTGCTGTTTTTCGCAAAAGTTGAGCGCGTGAAGAAGTTTGAATCAACTCCACAGACTTTGGTAAGCTCAACATCGCCATTGGTTCGGTGACTAATTCTAGCATCTGTGTAGTCAGTCGATAGCCTAGGCTATTTTGTCGCGGACTGACTAAATTTTCTACCTGACAACGCCTTGCTAACCCTTCTAAATATTTGGGATCTGCACCTAAACCCCACCGCACCGCCCCTTTTGGATTATAGCTAAATGCCCCAATCGCACCATTATCTAACAGAAACTCAAACAAATTACGGGCTATGGCTGGATATTCATCCACATCATCTGCTATAACTCTTTGATAACGTTGCATCAACTTTTGCTGATAATTACCATTAGTCAATAAATGCTGATTGTACAGTTCCGTTATCAGTCCATAACTCAAAAATCCCCTTTCTAAACACCAATTACGCCAATCTAACAGCAAAGAACCTAAAAGTTCTGGTTCTAAATTCCTGCCATTTTCCTCTAAACCTGTTTGCAATATATTCGCAATATCTTCACAAATTAACCCACCATAAGCTGCTAATTGCCACAAGTCCAATATCCGCCTAACTAAGCGATACTCATTTACACCTGTACGTTGCAAAGTCTCAGCATCTAATTGATAACGCCACAATTTGGTTGCTAATTCTTGCTCAGTTTCTGGGCGTAATCTGACCGGAAATTGTGCTTTAATTCGCAAAGATTCAATTAATAACGGCCAAAATAAAATTACCTCATCCTGAATAAACCCCACAGTTGTCTTAGCACGAATTGGGGATTTTCCTGAAGTCAAAGCCACAATATTATCACTTAAGAAACGGCGATTATTATCATTAGAAGCTAAAACCAAAACTCCTGGTTCTGTTTGTCGGAGATTTGCGGTTTTAATTGAGTTTTTACCCTTTTTATTATTTTGATTTTTACTATAAAATAGTTCTGTATGTTGATTGCCAATTTGTACCCAATGGCAAAACTGCTCGGCTAAACGAGTCGTCTTACCGCTGCGGCTACTACCGACAATCCAAATAGAATCCAAAACCACAAAAAAACTCCTTATATACTTGTTAGTATAACTTTTGCGTTAGCTTAAGTTCCATAATCACCAAACTATGTGAAATGATAATCGACGATGAGAAACTCTGTACTTGGTCAAAAAATATACCCTTTCCTATTAGCTGCTTACAGATGGTACTTGCTGACACCAGAACGCTCTTTAAATGAAGCTTATCAATCAGCCTTGAAAATTAAAGAACTTGAAGATAAGCATTTTAATAGTCAAAAAATATGTCCAGATTCTGCTATGTACAGTAGTAGTGTTATGGACTATTTTTATACAGAATTAAAGAAATTATTAAGAAATACTCGGATGCGGCTGACGGAATTTAAGGCCAGTCGTTGGTTTTCCAATGAATCTAAACAACAAGCAGCTGCTAAAACAGGCATAGAATATACAACTCCAGCTTTAGCTTTAGAAAAGCTAGAATTTATTGATCAGGTCATTACCAAATACACAAATGATGATTTAGAAAAAAATTCTACAAATTTAGTGCCTTCACCTAACATTGTAGCCGAAAATCAGATTATTACCCAACTAAATAGACCAATATTACCAGTTAAGAGCAACGATAGAGAACCCAAACGTAAAACTGATACTACAGGAGTTTTACCTCGTTCAATTTTAACTACCATTACTCGTCTACAGTCGGAATTAGATCCAAATTCTGAACAAGACGTAGTGAAAACCTTTAGACAAACACAAAAAAGAACAATTATCTCTATTCGCTTTATTTTATTACTCATCATCATACCACTGCTAACTCATCAAATAGCTAAAGCTGTATTTGTCGGTCCTTTAGTTGAGCACTTTAGAAGTGCAGAAGCCGTGGAAGTCTTTCTGAATGCAGAAATGGAAGAAGAAGCACTTGTAGAACTGCAAAGGTTTGAAGAAAGAATCAAATTTGAAAACTTAATTACTAATGCCCCAATGCTATCACCTGAAGTTCTAGAACGCCAGATGAAAGAGAAAGCACAGGAAATAGCAGAGGAGTTTTGGAGTCAAAGTTCTAATGCGATTAAAAATGTATTTGCAGATATTTTTTCCGTCGCTGCTTTTATCTGGCTGTTATTTATCAGTAAGTCTTCTATTTCCGTTCTCAAAGATTTCTTGGATCATATAGTATATGGATTAAGTGATAGCGCCAAAGCATTTATTATCATATTGTTTACTGATGTATTTGTCGGCTTTCACTCTCCTCACGGTTGGGAAGTAATTCTGGAAGGTTTATCACGACACTGGGGATTACCTGCTAATAGGGATTTTATCTTTTTATTCATTGCTACATTTCCCGTAATTTTAGATACTATATTCAAATATTGGATTTTCCGTTACTTAAATCGCATTTCACCTTCTGCTGTTGCTACCTACCATAATATGAATGAATAAATTCGTAATTGGGAGCGGATCAACTAAAAAAAATCCTGACTCGTTCTTTCTTCTTCTCCCTCCTAACTACTGAACTCCTATATTAATGTCATAAACAAGATATTTAACGTAACTCTCAGCTTACCAATTTTTCCACAATTTTCTTCTTGGAAATAGCAGCGCTGAAAAATAAAAACATCAGTTCTCCAGAATGTCAAATCACGAAATGGGATTTACTATTTGCCCTGAAAACTGAAGATACCAAAAACTCACCTGTACTTGTCCAAACAATTCCTGTTACTTTTTGTGAAAAGGATCTGTCATGTTTACATGGGAGAACTTATGATAATGAACAGGATGAAATAACAGATAAAAAAGCGTTATTAAAATCTATTAACCAAAGTTGAAAATACTTGAAAACTGATCGTGCTGCAACTGCTTATCAAAAATATAAAATCCCAGGAATTACAAGAGAGCCTGTTGATCAAAGCTTGCAGAGATTCAGATAATTAGTATTATCTACTAATTCTGCTCAAGAATTACACACAGGGAACGAAAAAGAGTTTGTATTTTATCAATCAATTGGGAAAGATAGTTAAGGTACAGTTTTGTTTAGTGCATATTATCAACCATTAGGCGTTATGTATGAGTCTAAGATACAGGAGGCAAAGTTAAAGGGGTAGGGTAGATTATGTCTTTTGAGGTACTGCTGAAGTCGCAGGCGATTGCGCTGGTATTACAGTTAGTGATGGATAGTTATCTTAATTTATTGTTATTTATTGTTGAAACCTGACAAGTAATACCAATTCAAAATTCAAAGGGAAGTCACGAGACTATTCCATTAACATCAACCGCAAAGGTTCTAAATGTACATACCAAGGAAAAGGTAAGTCTTTGATTTTTACCCATTTTTCCTTATAAACTTCAGCTTGCAAGTGATGATCATGAACATTTCGAGCCGGAGAATGCAACTTTAAAAATAAGGTCATCCGGTGAGGTGTTTCACTGGTTCTCGCTAACCAACAGGGAAAAGTATTTTCCTGATATGGGTCATTGGTGAAAACAATTTGATGGGCGCGAATCCCGATATAAGATAATTTATTAGGAACTGATTCTACAACTTGGAGAGTACAATTCCAATCAATGGCTTCTAGCTGTTGGGATGATATACAAACAGCGCGAGAAAAGTTTTTACATCCAGTTATTTTAGCCACATTCATAGTAGCAGGGTGCTGAAAAATCTCATATTTAGAACCATGATGAGCTTCTTTACCATTTTCTAATACTAATAAATTGGCACAAAGCCGATATGCTTCTTCCATGTTATGAGTGACAAATAAAGTCACACCGGAATAATTAGTTAAAGTCTCTGTCATCTGTTGTTCTAACTGACTGCGTAGATGTGTATCAAGGGCGGAAAATGGCTCATCTAAGAGCAATCCTTCCGGTTGACTTGCCAAAGCCCTAGCTAAAGCTACTCTTTGTTGTTGTCCTCCAGAAAGTTCGTGAGGATAGCGATCACCTAATCCCTGTAGTTCCATTGCTATTAATTGTTTTTCTACCTCTAACTTAAGATTTCCACGAGATAATTCTTTTGGTAAACCAAAGGCGATGTTCTGGGCCACATTTAGATGTGGAAATAAAGCATAATTCTGGAATAAAAATCCAATGCGACGGTTACGAACAGGAATATCAATTCCTTTTTTTGAATCAAATAAAACTTTATTATTTAATACAATTACTCCTTCTGTTGGTGTTTCTATCCCCGCAATGCAACGGAGAACCATACTTTTTCCTGCACCAGAAGCACCCAACAATCCTAATGGTTGAGTATCTGTATTAAAAGCCACTTGGAGATGAAAACTTGCCAGTTTTTTTTCAATATCTATAAATAAGCCGGATGCAGAAGATCTGGAATATGCAAGGGAAGATTGATTTTCTGGTTCTATTTGTTTATTTATTTCTTTATTTATGTTTCTAACTTTATGTTTTTGTTCTTGCCATAAGTTAGTTAAAATAATCCCGGATAGAGAAATTGCCACAATTGAGACCGCCCAAAACCAAGCTTCATTGATATCCCCACCTTCCACAGCAAAATATATTGCCATCGGTACATTCTGGGTTTGTCCAGGAATGTTACCAGCTAACATCAAAGTTGCTCCAAATTCACCCAAAGCACGGGCAAAAGCTAATGTTACACCTGCTAAAATGCCAGGAAAAGCTAAAGGTAAACTAACCCGCCAAAATATTGTTAGTTCCTTAGCACCTAAAGTCCTCGCCACACGCAACAAATTAGTATCAATTTGTTCAAAGGATCCCAATGCAGTTTTATACATTAACGGGAATGAAACCACAGTTGCAGCTATAGCTGCTCCATACCAAGTAAAAACTATTGTGAGGTTCAATAGTTCCATCAATTTACCAACCGGACCATTTCTACCAAAAAATAGCAACAACAAAAAACCAACAACTGTAGGTGGTAAAATCAACGGTGCAATAAAAATACCCTCGATGATAGATTTCCCTTTACCTCTATATCCGAACATCCAGTAAGCAGCACCAATACCCAGAAAGAAGGTGATGAAAGTCGCTAGAAATGAAGTTTTTAGCGATATCCAAAGGGGTGATAAGTCCTGTGGCATAGTTTGTATATTTCCAACCTAGTTCGTATTATAACAGGTAAGAGGTGATTGGTGATTGATGATTGGGCGCAGGGGAGAAAATTAATAATTTGAATAACTGACAAATGATCACTAAATTGAACCTTCTGGTGCTTTCGATTGCAGTATGGCATGGCAATATTGAATTAGAGTACTGAGGCGATCGCTAATGGTTCTAAGTCTCGCTTCTGCCGTTACAGACTGCCTTGCACCTTGGAAAAACATCACATCTATTTCCAGCAATCGCAGTTGCTTACTAATCTCCGTCTGATAAGACTGTTCACGCCAGTCCAGATCACATATAGGCACAATTTGCTGGACAAACCATTGCTGCAACTCGCGTAGATGCTGCCGTAAAAAAGGAGCACTTATTTGGTTTTGGGTGACATAAGAGCGGAATTGCTCCAGTAATGTGGTAAATTCTTGATATTTTTCAAGATACTGAGACATAATTCCTAACTCCTGATAGTATAGCGTGGCATAAGCCATACTCCTGAACTCCTTCTTCTAACTCCTACCTCCTATTAGTATTGCAAAATGTCATTGTTTTCCTAGACATTAGACATATTACGTCAAATCAGCTAACATTAGTTAATGAGTTCTGTTGTCAAACAAGCACTGAATGCAGCAGACTTGACTTCTGGAAAGTGAAAATCTACAAAAAGTTCCAACAGCTTTTAGCCAAGGGATAGAAGTTGTTATACTTCATCCTGTCAAGATAAAACTTCCAAACTAATTAACTGGATATTTGTCCAATATAATTAGCTACTATTAATGTCAAGAAAATTTTCTTTTAGAATAAACCCTTTCATGGACTTAATCAAATTAGAAGCCTAGAATTATTCTCTCAGGCTTTGTTTGTCATATATGGATATTCTGTTTATGTGCCTCCACACCCTTAATGGATGATGTTCACAGGCAATTATACAGTCATCCTCACACTGTTTTTCCTACCTGTACTTGGGACAGCATCTTCTTTTGACGATGCTGTAATTTTCATCTATATCTCTATTATCCACCAAAAATTTATCTTTTCTCTTGTATGAGCAGCTTACTTCTTGATTCCTCAGTTCATGTCAGTCTTCCGGAATGGCTCAAGAAATGTTTACGAGAAACATCAGCAAAGACTAGCACAGCGGAAGATAACCGAATGCATAGCGATATTGCTTTGATTTGTCATGCTTTTCAATTTGCCTATCAACTGCATCAAGGTCAGTACCGCAAGTCTGGAGAAGCTTATATAGCTCATCCTGTAGCTGTAGCCGGATTGCTGCGTGATTTGGGAGGAAGTCCTGCTATGATAGGAGCTGGATTTCTTCATGATGTAGTGGAAGATACAGAAGTCACAATTGAAGAAATAGAAGAGCATTTTGGGGCTGAAGTCAGACAATTGGTAGAAGGTGTCACCAAGCTTTCTAAAATCAATTTCACCAGTAAAACTGAAAGCCAAGCGGAAAATTTCCGGCGAATGTTTTTGGCCATGGCGCAGGATATTCGGGTAATTGTGGTGAAGTTGGCAGACCGTTTGCATAATATGCGAACCTTGCAGTATATGTCAGAAGCTAGCCGTCGCCGTAGCGCCCAGGAAACACGAGATATCTTTGCACCTTTAGCTAATCGTTTGGGGATTTGGCGGGTTAAATGGGAATTGGAAGATTTGGCATTTAAGTATTTGGAACCTGATGCTTTCCGAGAAATTCAGCAGCACGTTTCTGAAAAACGAACCGCGCGGGAAGAAAAATTGGCTAGAGCTACGGAAGTGTTGCGGAAACGAATGCAACAGGCGGGAATCCAATGTTTGGATATCAGCGGTCGTCCGAAACACCTTTATAGCATTTATCAAAAAATGCATCGTCAGCACAAAGAATTTCATGAAATTTATGATTTGGCTGCACTGCGCATTATTGTGCAAACTAATGAAGAATGCTATCGGGCGTTGGCTGTTGTTCATGATGCGTTTCGCCCGATACCAGGAAGATTCAAAGATTACATTGGGCTGCCTAAACCTAACCGTTACCAGTCCTTGCATACTGGGGTCATTGGTTTGACTGGTCGACCTTTGGAAGTGCAAATTCGGACAATGGAAATGCATCATGTTGCTGAGTATGGGATTGCTGCACATTGGAAGTATAAAGAAACCGGGGGTTCTACTAATAGCCAATTAACAGGAACAGATGAGAAGTTTACTTGGTTACGGCAACTATTAGAGTGGCAAAGTGATTTAAAAGATGCTCAAGAATACTTAGATAGTGTTAAAGACAATCTATTTGAAGATGATGTTTATGTCTTCACCCCAAAGGGGGATGTTGTTCCTCTAAGTCCCGGATCTACGAGTATAGATTTTGCTTATCGAATTCATACAGAGGTGGGAAATCATTGTGCAGGGGCGCGGGTCAATGGGCGCATCGTGCCATTATCAACGCGATTACACAATGGCGATATTGTTGATATTATTACTCAAAAGAATAGCCATCCTAGTTTGGATTGGTTGAATTTTGTCAGGACTTCGGCGGCGAAATATCGCATCAAACAATGGTACAAGCGATCACGCCGGGAAGAAAATGTGTCACGAGGAAGAGATTTATTAGAGAAGGAACTCGGTAAAACTGGTTTTGATCACTTGCTGAAATCAAATGCAATGCATACTGTGGCTGAAAAATGCAATTATCACAGTGTGGAAGATTTACTAGCAGGTTTAGGTTATGGAGAAATTACTTTAAACTTGGTGTTAAATCGCTGGCGGGATGTGGTGAAAGCACAACAACCGATGGCTGATGTTATGTCATTTATACCCAAGGAGTCAACATCCAAAACGTCGCGAGATACACCACCAATTACTTCTCGTGCTAGTGATTCACCTATTATTGGTGTGGAAGGTTTGCTTTATCATATAGCTGGATGTTGTACGCCGATTCCTGGGGAAGCGATTATAGGCGTAGTAACTCGGGGAAGAGGTATATCCATTCATCGTCAAGGATGTCATAATGTGGATAATGTGGAATGTGAGCGACTAGTACCAGTCAGATGGAATTATGCCATAGAAAATAGCGGTCGTCCTTACACTTATCCGGTGGATATTCAAATTGAGACTCTTGATAGAGTGGGAATATTGAAGGATATTTTATCGCGGTTGAGTGACCAAGGTATAAATGTGCGCCATGCTAATGTGAAAACAGCTTTGGGACAACCGGCACTGATGGATTTGGGAATTGATATTCGCGATCGCTCTCAATTAGAACACTTGTTTGTGCAAATTAAGAAAATGAGCGATATTCTTAACATTCGTCGCGTTGGTCAAGTTGAAGATTCCCAAGTGTAGGGTGTAGGGTGTAGGGTGTAGGGTGTAGGGTGTAGGGTGTAGGGTGTAGGGTGTAG
>ERZ1034427.300-NODE-300-length-10273-cov-31.700626_pt1 | contig 10273 bp, 11 predicted proteins | sample MGYA00520607_ERZ1034427 | MGnify/ENA primary metagenome ERZ1034427 (study PRJEB33736, sample SAMEA104288489) | Azolla caroliniana | place: Brazil | collected 1987 | study: EMG produced TPA metagenomics assembly of the PRJEB19522 data set (Is there foul play in... | reverse complement strand
TCTACTTTTACAATGACTTTACCATCAGAGCCTCATTGGTCAACCTCCATATCATTAGCCCTCGCTGCCTTTCTCGTTTCTCAGTATATATGTACCATATTTACATGCCTTCGCCCTGGCTAGTTCACTGCTATAATTCCTTCTGAAACTACCCATTTATAATCAGCTTGATTAATAATCCAGTTAATAACAGATTCTAGTTTTCCTACAGAGATGGGCGCAGATACTAATATTTTATTATCTATGGAAATTCTTATTTTCCTCTCCGATAAGCTGCAATTTCATCATCAATGTCTTCATCAGTTGAAGGATTATCAGCGTGCAATACCTGGGTTTATTGACATATTTCACTAAATTCTTCAGCCAATTCTTGTCTGTACGGATCTGAATTGATAATTGTTCCTTATTTCCTGCATCATTTTAATTTTATTCTCTAGTAGTTTTTGTAATACTTCTCCTGAGAGAATTGTAATTTTTCGACTTTCTTAATTGAGATGCTGTCTTTCTGCTAACAGCTTTAAAGCATCGGTAATCATTTCATTGGGTGTTCTATATTTACCGGTTTTTAACTGTTCTTACAATAACTTTTCTCGTTCTGAATCCAGAATAATTGGTATCATTCTTATCCCAGTTTTACTGTTTCTCGATAATTACAACTTTTACAAAGCCTCAATTCTTTCATCTATCTATATTTCTCTCTCTTCTATTGTTTACAGTTTATCCCTTTCATCTAGCTATGTATTTTTGCACTAATTTACAGTTTTCCTTGGTTATTCATTTTTAATCAAAGATTGTTTTCATAAATCATTTTTTCCTATACAAATTCCATGCTCCTATTTTCGGGTTTCTTCACAAGTCAAAAAAATAGGGACGGTATCAACCATCCCCGTGAGTTTTAGATCTAACCGAAAAAACCTTACAGTTGTGCTACAAACTGTTGCTTATCAGGAAAAACAGTATACTCAGCCACAATTTGACGGAACTCTTCACCGTCAATGGTTTCTTTTTCAATCAACAAATCAACCAAGCGGTCTGTAACATTGCGATGTTCACGGATAATTTTCTTTGCACTTTCATAGCACTCTTCTGCAATTGATCTGACTTGAGCATCAATACGAGAGGCTATAGATTCAGAATACTCTGACCGGGTTGTCCAATCACGACCCAGGAACACTTCACCTTGTTGACTTTCCAGTGACAGGGGTCCTAAATCAGACATCCCAAACCGTGTTACCATTTGTCGTGCCATTCCTGATAACTGCTGCAAGTCTCCACCTGCACCGGTTGTCACTTCCGCAGCACCAAAGATTACTTCTTCCGCAGCACGACCACCCAAAGCACCTGTAATTCTTGCTTTAAGTTGGGAACGGGAAATTAATCCTTGTTCTTCGTTGGGAGTAAACCAGGTTAAACCCTGTGCTTGTCCTCTGGGAATTAGAGTTACTTTTTGTACTGGGTCATGGTCTTTTAATAAAGTACCGACCAAAGCATGTCCGATTTCATGGTAAGCAATTAAACGCTTACTCTTGCTGTCTACTAAGGGAGTACCTTCCATCCCAGCTACTACTCTGTCTACTGCATCATCAATTTCTAGGATGGTAATTGCGTCTTTGCGTCTTCTAGCAGTGAGAATGGCTGCTTCGTTGAGGAGGTTGGCTAAATCTGCACCTGTAAAGCCAGGTGTGCGACGGGCGATGGCATCTAAGGATACACTAGGATCTAATTTCTTATTGCGGGAATGGACTTCTAAAATTTCCAAACGTCCTTTAATGTCCGGTGCATCAACTGTCACCTGTCTATCAAAACGACCAGGACGCAACAATGCGGAGTCTAAAACATCAGGACGGTTGGTAGCAGCAATAATAATAATCCCTGTATTACCTTCAAAACCGTCCATTTCTGTTAATAGTTGGTTTAAGGTTTGTTCTCTTTCATCGTTACCACCACCAATACCTGCACCCCGTTGTCTACCTACTGCATCAATTTCATCAATAAAGATGATACAGGGAGCGTTATCTTTAGCTTTCTTAAACAGGTCGCGGACACGGGAAGCACCCACACCGACAAACATTTCTACAAATTCAGAACCAGAGATTGAGAAAAATGGTACACCAGCTTCCCCTGCGATCGCCTTAGCTAGTAAAGTTTTACCAGTACCTGGAGATCCAACTAACAGTACACCTTTAGGAATACGAGCACCCACAGCAGTAAATCTTTCTGGCTGTTTGAGAAAAGTTACGACTTCCTGTAATTCTTCCTTCGCTTCCTCAATTCCAGCCACATCGTCAAATTTTACTCCGGTTTTCGCTTCCATTTGGAATCGAGCGCGAGATTTACCGAAATTCATTGCTTGGCCAGGTCCACCGGGAAGATTATTAGAACGACGGAACAAAAAGAATAAACCAGTAATCAATAAAACTGGGAAGACAAGATTACCCAACAAACCCCAGATAGCGCCGTCATTGCGAATAGGATGAGCGTCAAAACTAACGTTGTGTTCTTTGAGTTTATTGATTAACTCAGGTGCATTAATAGGTAAATCTACCCGCCAGCGTTGAACACGGTTTTCAATATCTTGGTCATTAGCTTCAATAATTGCAGTTCTACCGCCATCATACAGATCTACATTAGTAACGCGATCAGCGTCCAAGTATTCCAAAAAGCGGCCATAAGTCATGCGGGTACTAGCTGCATTTTTACTTGTGTCAGCAGGAGCATTTGCAAAAGCACCTTGCCAGAAGAAAAAGCCAATTACTAAAGCCAGGACTGACCATAGTGCTACGACTCTCCAAGAGAATTTCATCTTTTAATTTGCCTCTAGATACCAATAGGACTGCTTTGTAACGGATGTTTATAAATCCATTTTGTAATTTCAGCCATAATACTGTCGTTTGCTTATAGCTGATTCATTCAGTTTATCAAGAATCTTAATTAAATTTAACTTAGTTCTAATATTAATGCTACCAGTCGGAAAAAATTAGGGGAAGATGAGGGTGATGAGGAGAACATTCTTTACCAATTACCATTCATCCCTGTCTACGAGGCGCTACCATTACAGCCTTTTCCTTAAAAATAAAAGTAAGCTCCCGGATTTATCAGTGGGGTGAATCCCTTCGGGTGATTTCTCCAGGACGCTACGTGGTAAGCGCAGCGATGCCTGTAGGGCTTTACACCAGTAGCCTGAGTTAAGGGTTTACATCCATACTGGAAGCAATTGCCTGGTATTTTTTAGCGTGGTATGCCTTTGATAGCTTCTTAAGGCTGCATCTTGTTATTTAAAGTGAGAATAAGCTTAAATATTATTTAACTTCTGTAATTTTTAAAGTGTAGGGTAGATATTTGCCTTTTTCGTAAGAACCAACCCAAATTTGGTAAGTTCCCTGCAACCATTCACCAACAATACCAGGATTTTTCCCATCAAAATCATCATTGCACCAATTACCACCAGGGCCTTTAATGATCATGGTGGTGTCTGCTAGGCTTTCTACTTGCAACTTCAGGTAATCGAATTTGCTGGTTAGCTTGAGAGTGTGATCTGGCGTCTGATCCACAAACCCACTACAAGAACCTGTGGAAGTTTCACTTGCTCTGTTGACTTTGCTGGCTGGAACTGAACCGCCACTCATCCCACGAACTTTTAAAGGATCTGGGGAAAATTGCCGATTGATGGTTATATCTCCAAAAATTGGTGCTTCTTCAGCATCAACAAGATGATGAATCATAGTTGTGATGCCCAGGCTAAGTATCATCAACAATAGTCTTCTTCCTATATTAGGAGGTTTTGTTAGCATTGTATTAAATTTTTTTCTTTCTAAGTCGATGTTAAAACAGAAATCTTAAAAATTTAGTTCCCAATGGGTGGAAGAAGGAGACAGTTATCAGTTATCACTGTCACCCGAAGGGTGATGCCTCCAGCACGCTGCGCGAAGGCTTTAGCAATACGTCAGTCGGTCTTGGGGGTTTCTCCCAAGACCGACTGACTCACCTGTCACCTATCACTTAATTAGCAGCTGAAATTACCTGATTTAAACGTTGTTTATCTAAACTAATCTGATTTAGTAATAGCCATGATTGGATCAGGTCTGGTCCATGTACATCTCCCGTTAAAGCTGCTCTGAGCGCTCGCATGACTAAACCTTTTTTTACCTTCTGCTCTTTTACCACTTGCTTAATAATATCCTGGGCGGTATAAGGTGAAAGTTGCGGTTGATTTTCTAAAGCTGTCAGAATAGCTTTTAGGGTCGCTTTCACCCCTTCTTGCTGGAGTTGACTTAAACCTTCTTCGGTAAACTCTACCCCTTCAGTAAAAAATATTTTGGTCATGGGAAGAGCATCCACCAACCGCGTTAGACTAGCAGCAATTAAACTCACTAGCTGTTCTAACCAATGACGCTCCCTACCATAAGTTAATGAATATCCAGCTTCTTGCCAAAATGGGATGAGTAAATCTGTCAGATGAACAACGTCCATATTATGGATATATTGGCTATTAATCCAATCTAGTTTATCCCAGTCAAATTTCGCACCAGCTTTATTTACGCGCTCAAAGGTAAATTCTTTAGCTGCTGATTCTAAGGTAAATATTTCCTGAGTAGAGTCTGGGGCTGACCAACCTAACAAGGTCATATAATTGACTAAAGCTTCCGCAGTAAAGCCCATTTTCTGAAAGTCAGAAATAGAAGTTACTCCATCTCGTTTAGAAAGTTTACGCCCTTCTTGATTCAAAATCAGTGGTGTATGCGAGAACTCGGGAGTTTTTGCACGCAAAGCTTCATACAACAGAAGTTGTTTGGCTGTATTAGCGATATGGTCTTCACCACGAATGACATGAGTGATTTCCATATCAATGTCATCCACGACGACGACAAAATTATATAGTGGTTGACCAATACCGTCAACAGAAGCGCGTGCTATTACCATATCACCGCCCAGATCACTGCCACACCAAGACATTTTACCGCGCACCAAGTCATTCCAGACAATTTGCCGGTTATCTTCAACTTTGAAGCGAATCACCGAGGAGCGTCCTTCCGCTTCAAAGGCAGCGCGTTGTTCTGGGGTGAGATTACGGTGACGGTTATCGTAGCGGGGTGCTTCGTTTCTGGCTTTTTGTGTTTCCCGGAGCGCATCTAATTCTTCAAAAGTTGTGTAGCAGCGATAGGCTAATCCTTGATCCAACAGTTTCTGCACTGCTTCTCTGTACAGGTGCAAGCGTTGAGATTGGAAAAATGGGCCTTCATCCCAGTTTAGTCCTAACCAGCGCAGTCCGCTGAGGATGTTATCAGTGTATTCAGGGCGCGATCGCTCTAAATCTGTATCTTCAATGCGGAGAATAAACTTCCCATCATGGTGACGGGCAAATAAATAATTGAATGCAGCAGTTCTCGCTGTACCAATATGCAAATTTCCAGTAGGACTAGGAGCAATACGAACTCTTACAGACACAGTTAATTCTCTCTCTCAAAGCAAAACAAGTGCTGAGTACCTAGTCCTGAGTTAAAAGCATTCATGAATGAAAACCAGATTAAGGCATTCAAATATCTGGACTCAGCACTTTAAAACGGGACTGACGGGGCTCGAACCCGCAACTTCCGCCGTGACAGGGCGGTGCTCTAACCAGTTGAACTACAGTCCCTTCTTGTTTGTGGTCAATTTTATTATTGACTATTATTTTTCAAATGTCAAGTAATTAGGAGCGAAAATATTGCTATTTTTTGATTAGATCTTCCTTAGTGCCCTTAACTTAGACTATGACCCGCATGTTAGTATTCAATCGCTCTAGTATCTGAAGATTGGATTTGCTTGTATTTCCGCTTTAACAACTTTTTGCCGACTAGGGGTTGAGAAGAGAATGGTAGTTGCTGAGTTTGTTGAACCCAGGGTTTCAAATTTTCTTGCTGTGCTGGATTAATGGAACTGCGGAGAATCTTGACAGATTTCTGGGCGGATTCTAGAGTGAACAAAACCAATCGGTAAGAGTGAGTGGTTATCAAGGTGGATACCATCTGGAGATTTTGGGTATTTTGCATATCCAGGTAGCAGGGTAGCCATTTCGGTTCCAATTGCCGATTGGAAAGCACTGTTATCCACAACAACATCGGTTGGGGTTAGGTGATAAAGACAAACTGATTGTAAGCCTTGGTATGGGAGCGACTTTTAATTTCATGTTTGGGTAACATTAGCCACAGAGAAACGATAGATCCTGTTCCAGGATCTATGAAGCTGAGGAAAAACAACTTCTTGAATGCGTTTATTTTCAGGCCAGGCCAATTTCCCATATTGATTGGTGATTTTTGCTAAATTTCTAGAAGTCACAGAATTATCAAGCAGGGATTTTGTCTCTAGGTTTGTGATTTTGGTTTTTTGAATAGATTGTTCTATATCGGCGAATAATTAGAGAATTTCACCCATATTTTGGGGAAGTTGATTGGATTTTTTCTCCAGACAACTCATGATTAAGTTATTTAACTGCTGGGGGATTTGTACATAAGGATTCACATCTGCGAGCACTCTTGCTTCTTCAAATAGATATGCCTTATACCAAGCACCAAAATATTCTGTTTCTGTTTGCCAAAGTTTTTGCCGTGTCAGCATCTCAAACATCATTAAACCTAAACTATAAATATCAGGGAGACTGTCTAAAATATCAGAGCGACTGTCTAATTCTGCTCCGTCTAATTGTTCTGGAGAACAATAGGGTAAAGTTCCATGAAATCCTTTAGTATTAAGTGGTGTAGACGAGTTTAAGAAGTTGGCAATACCAAATTCTAAAATCTATACCAATTGTCCTAAAATTGGATTAGGAATCACAATTATATTCGCTGGTTTAATATCTCTATGAACTACATGGTAATTTTCTCCATTCATAAAAATGCCTTGATGAGCGTACTGTAAACCGAAACCAATCTGGCGTACTAGAGTCAGGAATATATACAAAGTAATAGTAATTCAATCTTTCAAACTTTTACCAGATAAATATTCCATTACACAATAGGCTTTCCGACCTTTAGTCACACCATAATCATAAGCCCGCACAATATGTATACTCTTTTGGCTCAAGGCATCACTCAAAAGAGCTTCACGGTTAAACCTGGCTTGAACTTTGGGGTTAGCTAGCGTTTGAGTGAAAAATTTTATCGCAACTGGTGTCCCTCCTAGCAGGACATCATGCGGTAAAAGAACTTCATGCATGCCACCTTTACCAATTAATTGTTTAAATTCATAGTGGCTTGCAAGCAAATTCTGATTTGCTGGAGACGCAAATGATTTTTTTTTACTTAAAATAACCTCTAGTCGAAATCAAATTATTGAAAACAATTACTGTTGATTTTCCAAATCATGGCGATTTAGATATATCAAATAATTTAGCCGGCCAGGAGTTGAAAAATATAATTGGTTTCTTAGAGTCAATATTTAATTTTTTATTCACTTCTATCTTGAATTTTCAATACTCGATTTTGAGTCTATCTTTCGCTTCTTTGGAAGAACCAATTCCATGGCTATTTTGACTAAAATTTATAATATTTATAGATATTGAGGCTGTTTAACTCTCAGCGAAAAAGTCATAATATCATTACAGTTATGAGGATTGCTACGGGTAAATAATAGCATATGATAGTAGCCAATTTCTGATAGATGACACAATATTTTTTCTTTTCTACTATCTTTAGTATATATCTAATAAGATAGCCATCTAGTCAAACCAGATTGATCATCATATAACATTGTTATCCACAACACCATTGGATAATCCATATTACTACTAAATTTATTAGTATGGGTTTTATTTTTAAGCTTGATAATTTCAGCTTCAGGGAACATTGCCTACAAAGTTGCCATGTTCCCTTTTCCTGTATGTAAAAGATGGGAAAAACAAATTGATGCCAATGGTTTATTATTACTCCACTGCTTCTGGCAACATTCTTTTTCAGAAATTGTTATTAAAGGTACTAATTTTATATTAGGATTTAGCCGTAATTCTCGACTATTATCTATAGCATTTTCTTGAATTTGCGTCTTGATTTTCGCTATAACTTCTAAAACCTCACTGATATTGTGGGGTCTGTCATTTACATCTTTTGCTAAAAAACCCATTACTAACTGCTGCAATTCCTGGGGAACCTGAAGACAAGGATTAATTTCTTGAAATGTAGGTGGAGCTTGAATACAATGAAGTTTACAGCAACTGCTAAAGCAGTGACTTGTTGTATGACATGGATGTTTTCCTGTTAATATTTCAAACATTAACAGACCCAAACTATAAATATCAGAGCGCTCATCCAATATTTTCCGACCTTGCATTTGTTCTGGAGATGAATAAGGTAAACTACCTATAAAAGCCTCAGTCATTGTAATTCCACTGCTTTCGGTCAAGAATTTGGAAATCCCAACATCAAGGTCTTAACTATTTCTGTTCTTTTACCATCATTATGAATGAATATATTTTCTGGTTTAATATCTCTATGCACAATCGGATGAATTTTACCATTTAAGGTAACTCCCTTGTGAGCACAATCTAACCCTAAACAGATTTGCTGGCTAATTTATATAAATCTTGACAGAGTTAAACTCTCAATTTTCAGAATTTGTTTGAGGGTTCTTCCCCGTAAATATTCCATTACATAAAATGGTAGTCTTTCATTAGAAATACCATAGGTCAATACACGGGTAATATGTGAACTATTCTTCCCTAATTGAGCGCCGATGAATATTTCTCTCCCAAAGCGTTTAGCTAACTGTGTGTTGCCTATAGTCAAAGAGAGCATTTCAACAGCAACTAAAACACAGTTCTTGGTGATATCTTCTGCAAGGTAAACTCTTCCCATGCGTCCGGGACCAAGTAAATCTCTCATTAAATAGCGATTATTTAATAATTTGCCGATGTAAATGTCTGATGGTGTTTGGTACTCATTCATATCCTGGTTATTATATTGCACCACAAAACAAATGCATATTTACTATAGGAGACTTTAGCAAATTTATTACAGCTATTGTTTTTGACTATTTATACAGGTCTCAATAATTCTATAAGACCAATATTTGACTTGTGAAACTTTAGCAATGCTAAAGCTCTATTCGTATAAACAGGTGATAGGTGACAGGGTTGAAAGTCTAGTTTATATCTAAGTTTTATCAACGGATGATGTCCTGAACACCTTGATGGTTGCCATAACAGATGTTGGCTTGGTAAAGTTGGTATAGCTGGCTTCAATCCTATTAATTGATATCATACCACTTTTTTGGTGGGTAAACTCTAATTAATCTTATGTAACGTATTGTAGCAGCTAGTGTGTACCTGTATTAATATGTTAATTATCTATTATCCTGATAGTGAAGTTATCTTTCCTTCTCGTAGTAGTGTGTCAAATTTATTTTGACGGATAATGATAAACTTCAAAGTTCTATTCTTCCCCTGCCTGCTTTTACCCTTCATTTTTAGCTTGACAGACTAGTACTGCCGTGAATTCAAAATGCTTCTTTTAGAAGATCTACGCCAAGAACATGTCTCCTTCGGAGACGCTACCCGAACCAAGTTCAAAATGTATACGGCATTAGGCTTTCGGAGATTTGGAATGGTTGGTTTATTTCTACTGTACTGTACTAGGAGGTTGGTTAACGGACTTGCCGCAGATCTAAATAACCTGTTGATTCGAGTTTGAGTTGAAAGGCACGGATTTGAGTGGTTTGCAGTTTGTTGAAATTTTTGTCGCTGATGAGAATTAACGAAGTCTGTCCATTAGGGAGTTTAGTACCCAAGGTTAAGCCTTCGATGTTGTCTGAGGGTCAATCCAGATTTTGCAAGTCTAGGAGTAGTTTTCTGTGGACTGGTTTGATTTTTGTGGTGTTAACAGTTGACAAACTATAAATATTGTGAATTTCGTCAGCATTTTCTAAGCAAACCTGAAATAAGGAAACAGCAAATCCCAAACTACTAAAAGTTCTTTCTAGGCTGAGGAAGTGTCCTTGATTATCTAGGGAGAGTAAAATCAGATAATCCGCTGTTAAACTTGCCTGTAAAATTGAATAGGGGTGTGACTGCTTCTGTTGGGTAGAGGTATTCTTTTTCGGGCTGATTGCTGGTGAGATTGCACTCCAAAATGCGGTAACTATTACCCCCACCAGGTTTTGATGCTACACCGTCTTGAATTAAAGCGTTTTCAGTGGCTAGTGGTAATAGAACTGTCCAGAAAACTAACTTGGTGTCAAAAGAAAATGGTGGAAGGGAATTTTGAGGGTGTAGCAAAAGGAAAAATCCACTAAATTAACTATATTC
>ERZ1034427.299-NODE-299-length-10286-cov-2.696413_pt1 | contig 10286 bp, 10 predicted proteins | sample MGYA00520607_ERZ1034427 | MGnify/ENA primary metagenome ERZ1034427 (study PRJEB33736, sample SAMEA104288489) | Azolla caroliniana | place: Brazil | collected 1987 | study: EMG produced TPA metagenomics assembly of the PRJEB19522 data set (Is there foul play in the... | reverse complement strand
CTCGTCCGCCGCGAGCTGCGCTCGCCGCAGTCGGTGGTCGTGAACCTCTCGAGCGGCGAGTTCTCGCTGCTGCGGGCCTTCGTGGAGCGCCCTCAGCGGGTGCTGACCCGCGACCAGCTGCTGGATCTCGCCCGCGGCCGCGATAGCGACGCCTATGACCGCGCCATCGACGTGCAGATCAGCCGGCTGCGGCGCAAGCTGGACGATGGCGGCGGTGGCGAGCTGATCCGCACGATCCGCAGCGAGGGCTACATGTTCACCGCCAAGGTCGTGCGCACGCCATGACGATGTTCCGGCGCGGCGCGCCGCTGTTCGCGCAGGCCCTGGGTCTGGTCATCGTCACCCTGGTGGCGGCCCAGCTGATCGCGATCGCGGTTATCTTCAACCTGCCGCCGCCGCCGCCCGAGTTCTACCGCTCCGCCGAGATCGTCCGCGCGCTCAAGACCGGGCAGCCGGTCCAGCCGCGAGACGGCCGTCTGCTGGTGGTCAAGGAACGCGCCTCCCTGCGCTCTAACGGACCGGACAGCATCCGCCGCGCCGACTTCAAGGCCGGCATCGCGCGCGCCATCGGCGCTCCGGTCAACCGGGTCGAGCTGCAGATCGACAACGGCCCACGCTTCTTCGTCCGCCGCATGCCGGTCAATCCGCCCAAGACCTCCGAGGATGCGCCCCCTCCCCCCAGGGGCAGGCCCCCTCGGGAGCCGTTCGCGCGGGAGCCAGGCTCCGGAGGTCCGCCGGGCGCGCGCGGTCGCGACGAACCGCTGATCTTCGGCGACTTCAAGTTTGGCGTGCGCCAGAGCGACGGCCGCTGGCTGGTGGTCGAGCCCAAGCCCACGTTCCGCCTGGACAGCTGGCAACAGCGAATCCTGCTGATCCTTCTGCTGTCCGTGATCGCCGTGACCCCGCTGGCCTGGCTGTTCGCCCGTCGCCTGTCGCAGCCGATCACCGCCTTCGCCGACGCGGCCGAGCGGCTGGGCAAGGACCCGCGCACGCCGCCGCTCAACCTGTCAGGCTCGACCGAGGTGGTCGCGGCCGCCGCCGCCTTCAACATGATGCAGGAGCGCCTGCGGCGTTACGTCGAGGACCGCACGGCCATGGTCGGCGCCATCGCCCATGACCTGCGCACGCCCCTCACCCGCCTGAAGTTTCGCATCGAGGCCGCGCCGGACGACATCCGCCCCAAGCTCGCCGCCGACATCGACCAGATGGAGGCGATGATCGCCGCCACCCTGGGCTTCGTGCGCGACACCAACCGGCCGGCCGAACGGACGAAGCTCGAACTCGCCTCGCTGCTGGAAAGCGTGATGGACGAGGCGGCCGAGACGGGCGGCGACACCACCGTCGAACACGCCGAGAAGACGGTGATCGAAGGCGACCCCGTCGCGCTGAAGCGCCTGGTCCAGAACCTGGTCGAGAACGCCCTGAAGTATGGCGGCGCGGCCCGGGGCCGGGTCTATGCCGAGGACGGCATGGCGATCATCGAGATCGACGACGATGGCCCTGGCGTGCCGACGGCGGAGGTGGAGCGGGTGTTCGAGCCCTTCTATCGCGGAGAACCCTCGCGCAATCGCGAGACCGGCGGCATGGGCCTGGGCTTGGCGGTGGTTCGCTCCCTGGCGCGGGCGCACGGCGGCGACGTCACCCTCGCCAATCGCCCCGAAGGCGGCCTGCGGGCCAGCGTGCGTCTCCCCGCCTGAAGCTTGCGAATCCCCGCCAACTGTTGCGAGGCCGCAAAGTCCGCCGCCGCGCCTGACATTGGCTGGCAACGCGGAGGGTCTTCAAAGCTTGGCGATGGAGACCGCCTTGATGACGTCACGCGCCCTGGTCCTAGCCGCGATATTGGCCGCCACCCTATCCGCCTGCGCCAGCGGTCCCCCGGATGGAGGACCTGGCGGCCCTGACGGCGGCGACTTCGGAGGCCCGGGACGGGGCGGCCCTGGCGGTCCAGGCGGCGGCCCGAGGTTGTTCATCAGCCCGGCGGGCGAGCCGTTCCGCGCCCCGCCCGGCCAACCCTATCCCGTGGCCGCCTGGTTCGCCGGCGCGGACGCCAATCACGACGGCGCCGTGAGCCGGGACGAGTTCGTCGCCGACGCCCTGAGGTTCTTCGCCGTGGTCGACGCGGACCATGACGGCGTGATCGACGGATTCGAGGTCTCGGCCTACGAGACCCGCATCGCGCCGGAAATCGTGGGCGGCGTCGCGCCGTCGGCACGGCGCGGCCCCATGGGTCAAGGTCCCGGCGGCGGACCGCCCGGAGGTGGCGGCGGCCCCGACGGCGGCGACCGGCCCCGGCGGAGCGCCGGCTCCAACATGCTGCAGGGCGCCTCGCTCTACGGTCTGATCGCCGAGCCAGAGCCGGTCATGGGCGCCGACGCCGATTTCAACCGTCGCATCACCAAGGACGAGGCGATCAAGGCCGCCAAGACCCGTTTCGTCCTGCTCGATCTGGACAAGGACGGCCTGCTGAAGCTCGAGGAGTTGCCCAAGACCCCCGCCCAGCGGATGGCCGAGGGCGGCAAGGGTCGCGACAAGCGCGGCGGACGCCCGCCGCCCCGCTAGGCCTATCCCCCAATCAGGCTGGCCATGATGTTGATGCCCAGCGCCAGGACCGCGGTGTTGTAGAAATAAGCCGCCGCGGCGTGGGCGGTGACGAGGCGGCGCAGCTTCGCGGTCAGGATGCTGTTGTCCGAAACCTGGAAGGTGGCCCCGATGCTGAAGGCCAGATAGGCGAAGTCGAGATAGCTGGTGGGCTGCTCGCCCGGAAACTGGATGCCGCCCTTGTCCTTGCCCGCGCCGAAATAGCGATGAGCGTAGTGCAGGACGAACACGGTCTGCAGCACCAGCCACGACAGGATCAGGGTCGCCCCCGCGCTGCCGATGATCAGCGCCCTGGCGCCGCTGGGCGCGTCCTTTACGACGATCATCGCGTCGACCACCGCGCCGAGGCTGGCGGCGATGGCGGCCAGCACGATCAGCATCAGCACGGGCACGCCCTCGTCGTAGAGAGCGGCGCGCGACTTCAGCTCGGCCTCGTCCGATCGGATGAACAGCGTCCACATCGTCAATAGATAGACCAGCGCGGCGCTATCCCAGGCCAGCAACAGTCGCGCTCCACGCGGCGCGCCGAAATAATTCGCCGTTATCCAGACGACTATCCCGATCGCGAGAGCAACCGCCAGACGCCAATGCGACAGGGCCCGAGGCAGCATCTGCTTGGTGTTGCGCGGCATTCTCAGGCGACTCCTTGGGACGGAAACATTCCCATCCCCGCGTAATTAGTGCGGCTTCATGGTGAACCGAAAGCGTCTTCGCTGGTTACTTCACCGGAACGCGCAGGAAACGACACCAATGACCGACCCCGACGCCCCGCCTCCTCTCGAGCCCACCCCGCCCGAGTACGAGCCCGGCGTCGTCCCCGTCGAGGAGACCCCTACCTCGCCGCCGGTCGATCCCGGGGACGACCGTCCCTATGGCGTCGCGCCCTCGCCCGTACCGCCTGTGACCAGTCCCGACTAGGAGCCCCAGATGGACACCGATAGCGAACGTCCCCGCGGTCGTCGCGGTTTCGCCGCCATGGACCCGGAACGCCGGCGCGAGATCGCCAGAAAGGGCGGCGCGAGCGTGCCCAGCGAGAAGCGCAGCTTCGCCAAGGATCGAGACCTGGCCGCCAACGCCGGCCGCAAGGGCGGGTCTTCCTCGCGCGGCGGCCGCCCCGGCGAACGCGGCATCTAATTGATCGAACCCCGGTTCGAGCGCGCCGGTTCCGACACCCTCGGAACCGGCGCTTTTTCGTGTTCGCGTCGGTCTTGGCTGATCAGGCCGTCAGCAGGTAGACGCCGAAGGCCGGATCCGAGCTGATCCAGCGTCGCGCCAACGTCCAGCCCGCGCGATGGGCAATCGCTTCGAACGCCTCGGGCTCGTACTTGTACGAGTTCTCGGTGTGGATCGTTTCGCCCTGGGCGAAACGGAAGCCGTGGTCGCCGACCATGACGATCTGATCGCGGACGCTTTCCAGATGCATCTCGATCCGGCTCTCCTGGGCGTTCCATATCGCCCGGTGGGCGAAGGCGCTCGGATCGAACGTTCCGTCCAGCGCGCGGTTGATATGAACCAGGACGTTGCGATTGAAGGCCGCCGTCACGCCTCGCGCGTCGTCATAGGCCGGGACCAGCACGGCGGGATCCTTGGCGACATCGGCGCCGACCACGAACGTCGCCCCCTCGCCCAGCAACGTCCGCGCGCCGCGCAGTAGCGCCTCGGCTTCGTCCGGCGCGAAGTTGCCGATCGTCGAGCCCGGAAAGAAGCCGACCAGCGGCCGACCGCGCGCGCCTTCCGGCGGGCTCAGCGCCTTGGTGAAGTCCTCGACCAACGGCGCGACGGTCAGACTGGGATAGTCCGCTCGCAAGCTGGCGGCCGCCTCGTCGAGCGCGGTCGGGCTGATGTCGATCGGCGCGTAGACCGCGACCTGGGGCGCGGCGTCCAGCAAGATGCGGGTCTTGGTGCTGGCGCCGCTGCCAAACTCGACGAGCGCCGCGCCGTCCGGAACGCGCGCGGCGATGTCCGGCGCGATCTCGCGCAGCAGCGCCGTTTCGGTGCGGGTCAGGTAGTATTCCGGCAACTCGCAGATCTGTTCGAACAGCCGCGAGCCCTCCGCGTCGTAGAAGTACTTGGCCGATAACGTCTTGGGCGTCGCCGAGAGGCCGGCGATCACCTCGTCCAGAAACGTATTTCCAGGCTTTACCTCGACGAGGCGATCATCGTCGGCCAGCCTGACGCCAGCGAACATCCAGCGCCGATCGGGATGGAAGAAGTTCCGGTAGGTCGCCCGCGAATGGCCGGGCGGCGTGGCCTCGCAGCCGCCGCGCAAGACCATCTGGTTGACCATGAACTTGCCGTTGTACTCGCCCAGCGCGCCGGCTCCCGGCTTGAAGCCCGGATAGGCGGCGTAGGCGCTGGACGTCCACTGCCAGGCCGACCCGAAAAGCTGACGCAGGCTCGTGTCGCCCGAGGCGGTGGCGGCGGCTTCCCACTCGACCTCGGTCGGCAGCCGCCGTCCGGCCCAGGCGGCGTAGGCCGCGGCTTCGTAGTAGCTGACATGAACGACGGGGGCGTGCGGATCGACCGGCGAGCGCCCTCTGAGCGTCATGGTCGTCCAGCTTCCGTCATCCTCGCGGCGCCAATAGGCCGGCGCGCTCCAGTCCTCCTCGCGAGCCTTCGCCCAACCCTCGGAGAGCCAAAGATCAACGCGTTGGTAGCCGCCGGCCTCAATGAAGGCGATCCATTCGCCGTTCGTGACGAGGCGATCCGACAAGCGGAACGGCGCGACATAGGCGCGGTGTCGCGGTCGCTCGTTGTCGAAGGCGAAACCCGTCCGCGTCGCCCCGATCTCGACCAGCCCGCCCGCGAAGCGGTGAAAGCGTTGCGGTCCGGGGTCACCGCGATGGGTGGCCGCGCCGGCCTGATAGGCCGGGCTAAGCGGCGACTGGGAGAACAGGTGGAGGATGTCCATCAGGATCAACTCCTGATGCTGCTCCTCGTGCGCCAGACCAAGGTCTAGCCTCTCTTCGATCTCCAGCGTGAGCGGCCCGGTCAGGAGACGCTCCATGGCCGCGTCGACGTGGGCGCGATAGGCTCCGATTGCCTGGGTCGACGGGCGCGTCAGCAGGCCCCGCTGGGGCCGGGGCTGCCGGGGACCGACGGCCTCGTAATAGGAGTTGAACAGGTAGTTGTAGTCGGCGTCGTGGACGGCGTAGCCCGGCAGGAACGGCGTCAGCAGGAAGGTCTCGAAAAACCAGGTCGTGTGGGCGCGGTGCCACTTGGTCGGGCTGGCGTCCGGCATGGACTGGGCGGTCTGGTCCTCGGGCGAGAGCGGCGCCGCCAGAGCCTCCGTGCGTCGCCGGACCCGGCGATAGCGCTCGACCGCGGAGGGGACTTCGACGCCGGCCAGATCGATGACGGGCAGATCGTCGGGGGTCATGGCGGCTCCTTGGGACATGGCGGCGCTGGCCGGTCCAGTCGACGACAACGCCTGGTGGAACTTCGGCGTTCCAACTTGCGCTGGCAAGCAGCGCGGGCTCGCCCTGCTGACACATCGTGTCAGGACGCTGATCGCGAGACTTGAACGAATGAGCGCGCGAAGACCGCGAACGCGAGCCACCATTTTGAAGCGACAATGGAGGCTAGCCCCGCGCCGCGGCGTCCTTCCAGAGCAAGGACTCCGATCGCCCCTTACGGTTGGACGTCCGCCGGCCGGGGAATTGAGCAGCTCCGGCCGGCCCCTTTTGTCCGGCCGACCGCGTCACGGGCTAGGCGCGCGATCCAACAGCGCCGCGATCATCACCTGAAGAACTTCGGTCGTCGCCTCCGGCGAGAGGTCCTGATCCTGGCGTAGACGCCGCCACGCATCGAAGCTCAGAAGCAGATCGATCGCCTCGAAGAGATCGCGCTCGCGGGCCAGCGCCGCCGGCAGCTCGCGCCTCAGGATCTCGCGCGCGCCGGCGACCAGCTTGGCGTTGTGCGAGTCGAGCGCGGTCGATTGATGACGGTGAACATCCGAGGCTCGTTTGAACGGCGCGATCCGCTCGTAGGCCCATCCGCGACGCTCGACCAGTTCGAGCACCCGTTCGCGCCAGGAAGAGCCCTTGAACGGCGTATCGGCCAAGGCCATCAGCTCGGACTCGATGACCCCGGACATCTCGCGATAGAGGCTCTCCAGATCCTTGAAGTGCCGGAACACGGTGCGCAGCCCCACCTCCGCCCGCTCCGCCACGAGTTCGGCCGAGGGCGACACATGACTCTCGCGCACCAGGTCCAGCATGGACTGGACGATGCGGGCGCGGCTGTCCTGCCCCCGCCGGCGTCTGCCATCGGCGGACATCGCGTCGTCGGTCGCATGGGGCAGAAGATAGCGCGCGCGATCCAAGTCCGAGATCCTCCCGCGTCCTGCTTAGCGCTCGCCGGTCGTGGCCGCCACCCGCCAATGCGCGGTCGTTCTTGACAGGCGGCGATATAGTGACACTCAGTATGTCAATATAACCGAAGGCGCGGAGGGAGCGACCATGGACGTGCTGAGAACGCCGGACGAGCGGTTCGAGGGTTTGGCCGACTGGCCCTACGCCCCTCGCTACACCGAGATCACGGACGCCGATGGCACACGCCTGCGCGTCCATCACGTCGACGAGGGTCCGCGCGGCCAGCGCCCCATCCTGCTGATGCACGGCGAGCCGTCCTGGGCCTATCTCTACCGCAAGATCATCGCCGACCTGGTCGCCCGAGGGCGTCGGGCCGTGGCGCCGGACCTGGTCGGCTTTGGCCGTTCGGACAAGCCGACCAGGCGCGGCGACTACACCTATGAGCGGCATGTCGCCTGGATGAGCGACTGGCTGGTCCGCAACGACCTCAAGGACATCGTCCTCTTCTGCCAGGACTGGGGCGGCCTGATCGGCCTACGCCTGGTGGCCGCCTTCCCGGAGCGCTTCGCGGCGGTGGTCGTATCGAACACCGGCCTGCCGATCGGCCAAGGCAAGACCGAGGGCTTCGAGGCCTGGCTGAACTTCAGCCAGAACGTGCCGGAGCTGCCGATCGGCTTCATCCTGAACGGCGGGACGGCGCGCGATCTCTCGGACGCCGAGCGCGCCGCCTATGACGCGCCCTTCCCAGCCGAAAGCTACAAGGAAGGCGCGCGTCAGTTTCCGGCCCTGGTGCCGATCACGCCCGAGCACGCCTCGATCACCGAGAACGAGGCCGCCTGGAAGGTTCTGGAGCGCTTCGACAAGCCGTTCCTGACCGCCTTCTCGGACAGCGACCCCATCACGCGCGGCGGCGAGGCGATCTTCCAAGCGCGCGTGCCGGCGACCCAGAAATCCAAACATGTGACCCTGAAGGGCGGACACTTCATCCAGGAGGACGCGCCTGGCGATATCGCGGCCTTACTGGACGAACTGGTCGCGTCCTTGCCCCAGCCGGAGGCGGTGGCATGAAGGTCGTCAACGCCGTCTTCCCCGAGCCGCCGCAGATCGCCGAATTCTTCGGCGCGCCGGAAGACGGGCCGATCGTCATGGTCAATCTGCTGAAGTTCCACGACAAGGCCCAGTATCCGGATGGATCGGACAGCCACCTCTCGGGTCGAGAGGCCTACGCCCGTTACGGCGAAGCGGTTCGCAAGCTGGTCGAGGGCCTGGGCGGACGCATCCGCTACAGCGGCGCGGTCACGGGTCTGCTGATCGGCGAGATCGAGGAGCCGTGGGACGCGGTCGCCCTGGCGGAATACCCTAACCTCGCCTCTTTCCAGGCCATGGCGATGTCGCCGGAGATGCACGCCATCGAACACCATCGCAAGGCGGGCCTGGCGGGCCAGCTGAACATCCGCACGCGACCGGGACCCGGCTTCTAGCGTTCTCTCAGGACCGTCCGGAAGCCGATGTGCGAGGCCCCGCTGTCTGGCGGACCGGGTGTTCGCGCGGCGGGGCGATAGCGAAAGCAGTAGTCGTCCGCGCAAAGGAACGAGCCGCCCTTGATCACGTGCTTGGCGACGTTCGGCTCGTCCGGGTCCAGGGCGCGGATCTCGGGCGGGCCGCCCATCTCGATCACGCTGGCCGGCTCCACGCCGGGCTTGAACCAGTCCCTGGTCCACTCCCAGACATTGCCCGCCATGTCGACGAGGCCGTAGCCGTTGGGCGCGAAGCAGCCCACGGGCGCGGCCCGGGCCTTGAACCCGTCATCACCCAGGTCCTGGGCCGGAAAGACGCCCTGCCAGGTGTTGGCGCGCGGATTCTGGGCGTCCTGGGGCTGGTCGCCCCAGACGTAACGCTTGGCGACGAGGCCGCCGCGCGCGGCGTACTCCCACTCGGCCTCGGTCGGCAGGTCGCGGCCCAGCCAGCGCGCGTAGGCCATGGCGTCTTCCCAGGTGATGTGGACGACGGGCCAGGCCTCCTTGCCTCGGATGCTGGAGCCGGGGCCCTCGGGATGACGCCAGTCGGCGCCGGGAATCACCCGCCACCATCGCGAAGGATCGTCCGACCTCGCTCCCTTTTCCCCCACGAAAACGAGCGAGGCCGGACGCCGCCGCGCCGCCGACAGCTGGGCGTCGCGCGCGGGATCGAGCGGCCGTTCGGCCACGGTGCGATAGCCCGTGGCCGCGACGAACCGCGCGAAGGCGGCGTTGGTGACTTCAGTGCGGTCGATCCAGAACGGGGCGACACGGACCGTCTCCGGAGGGCCCTCCTCCGGCCGGATCGGCGCGCCGCCCATCAGGAAGTCGCCTCCCGACAGCCTGACCATGCCCGCGGTCCGGTGAGCCGGATCCGGGACCGGAAGATCCGCCAGGCACGCCTGGGGCGTCTTCGGACCGCAAGCCGCCAGGCAAAGCGCCAAGGTCGCCAGGATCAAGAACCTCAGTTGTCCCAATAGACGTACTCGTCGCTAGGCTTGGGCGCCCGCCCGCTGGGATGGTCGACATAGATCGCGCCCGACAGAAGCGAGGGCCAGGCGGGCTTGGCCATCTGACTGTCGAGTTGGGCCAGGATCGCCGTCAGCTCGCGAACCTTGTCGGGCCGGGACTTGGAAAGGTCGCGGCGTTCGGTGGGATCGCTCGCGAGATCAAACAGCCAGACCTTGCTCGGCTCCTGGGCGACCTGCAGCTTCCAGCCGCCGGCCATCACCACCTTGTAGCGGCCCGAACGCCAGTACATCGCCTTGTGCGGATCACCCGCCGCCTGGCCCTTTACGAAGGGTACGAGGTCGACGCCGTCCATGACCCGGTCCTTCGGCGGCCGGGCGCCCGCCGCGCCGGCGGCGGTGGCGAAGATGTCCACGTGGCCGACCGGGCTGCGATAGACCGCGCCGGCGGGCAGCTGGGCTGGCCAGCGCAGCAGGAACGGCACCTTGATCCCGCCCTCGAAGAAGGTCGCCTTCCAGCCGCGATAGGGCTTGTTGATCTCGGGAAGCCCGATGTAATGCGCGCCGCCATTGTCGCTGGTGAAGATGACCAGGGTGTTGTCGTCCAGCCCCCGGTCCTTCAGCGCCTGGAGCACTCGGCCGACATTGCGGTCGAGGTTGCGGACCATCGCGCCATAGACCCGCAGGCGATGGTCCTTGATCCCCGACAGCGCGTCATAGTCGGCCTTGGGCGCCTGCAACGGCGTGTGGACGGCGTTGTAGGCCAGATAGAGGAAGAACGGCCGGTTACGGTTGGCGTCGATCGCCGCGACCGCCTGGTCGGTCAGATAGTCGGTCATGTAAGCGTTCGGATGGAACAGCGGCCCGCCGTTGTACTGGACCGCGTAGGG
>ERZ1034427.298-NODE-298-length-10289-cov-2.993062_pt1 | contig 10289 bp, 7 predicted proteins | sample MGYA00520607_ERZ1034427 | MGnify/ENA primary metagenome ERZ1034427 (study PRJEB33736, sample SAMEA104288489) | Azolla caroliniana | place: Brazil | collected 1987 | study: EMG produced TPA metagenomics assembly of the PRJEB19522 data set (Is there foul play in the... | reverse complement strand
CGGACATGCGCTGGTTCCTGCCCTGGACCTACTGGCGCCGTTGACGCGACGACGCTGAAGGCTCAATTTTTGCTTGCAGGCCCTGCCACGCAATTGTAGCAATCGAGATGTTCAGAGGTCCTCGGTTATGCTGCGCATGTTCATCGGTTTGTTGTTTTCGAGATATGTTCTGCCAGCCATTTTGATGTCGACCTTGATCGTGTCGGCGAGCCCAAATGCCTACGCGATGGACGGCCGCACATCGACCACAGCTGCATCCTGTCGTGAGCTGGCGGATGACGATCGACTGGAAATCGATCTTGCTTTCTGGCACGCTGCCAAGCGCATCTGTGGCGCCTATCTTCTGGAAGCGCCGGCCTCCGTCGAAGCGCGGTATTTCTACTCCAAGGCCCAGCTTTTGCTGCAGGATTTCGCAACCGGGCTGCCGGCTATGGAGAGGCTGGCCACCGCCGAACACTATCCCCCGGCCATGGTGCAACTCGGCCGCGCCCATGTGCATGGCCAGGGCGTGAAGCAGGACCCGGTGCGTGCACGGGCACTTTTCGAGCAAGCTTATGCGACCGGCAATGCAGGGGCCGCCGTCGAACTCGGCCTGCTCTATCTCGGCGGCATCGGCACCTATGTGAAGGCCAGGAGCGAGAGCAACGCCGACGCCGGCGACAAGGCCAATGACGCTATCCGCATCAACGGCGCGGACCTTCGGGTCAAGGTGGTGGGCGAAGGCGCCAACCTCGGCCTCACCCAGGCGGGCCGGATCGAGTTCGGTCAGGCTGGCGGTCATGTGAACACCGACGCCATCGACAACTCGGCCGGCGTCGACAGCTCCGACCACGAGGTCAACATCAAGATCCTGACCGGCATCCTGGAGCGGTCGGGCGAGTTGACCCGCCCCGCCCGTAACACGCTGCTGGCCTCGATGACCGACGATGTCGGCCACCACGTGCTGGAGCACAACTACGACCAGACCCTGGCCCTGACCCTGCTGGAGAGCGACGCGGTCACCGAGGTCGACTCCCAGATCCGCTACATGGTCGATCTGGAGCAGCGCGGACGCCTGGACCGCCGCGTCGAGGGCCTGCCGACCAATACGGCTCTGCTGGAGCGCAAGGCCGCCGGCAAGGGCATGACCCGTCCGGAACTCGCGGTGCTGCTGGCCTATGGCAAGCTGGACCTGTTCGACGAGATCGTCGCCTCCCAGGCGCCGGACGATCCGTGGTTCGAAGCCACGCTGAAAGGCTATTTCCCCAAGGCGCTCGGCAAGTACGCCGACGCCATGCAGAAGCATCGCCTGAAGCGCGAGATCATCGCCACGGTGGTCGGCAATCAGATGGTCAACATGTGCGGCCCGACCTTCGCCAGTCGCCTGAAGGCCGCCGCGGGCTCGGACGCCAGCGCCGTCGTCGTCGGCTTCACGGCGGCGCGGGAAATCCTGGGGATCGACGCCTTGTGGGCCCAGGTTGGCGCGCTCGACAACAAGGCTTCGGCCGACGGTCAGACGGCGCTTTACAAGGCCCTGGCCTACGCCCTGCGCAGCCTGAGCTTCTGGCTGGCCCGGCGCGCCTTCCGCGACAAGTCCAACGTGAAGGCGCTGGTCGAGGCCTACGGTCCGTCGGTGGCGAAACTGCGCGGCCAGACGCCGGGTATCCTCTCACCGTTCGAGCAGAAAGCCGTGGCCAAGCGCGCCAAGGCCTATATCGCCGACGGCGCGCCGGAAGCCTTGGCCCAGGCGGTCGCGGCGCTGCAGCCCCTGACCACCGCCGCCGATCTTGTCGACCTGGCCAACGCGTCGAGCTGGAGCGTCGAGAACGTCGCGCGCCTCTATCATCAGGTCGGCGCCGCGTTCGGCTTCGACAGGCTGCGGGCGGCCGCCGGCGCCTTCGTCGGCGGCGACAGCTTCGAGCGTCTGGCGGTCCGCCGCCTGATCGAGGACATGTTGGGCGAGCAGGCTGGCATCACCCAGGCCGTGCTGAAGTTCGCCGCCAACGCGCAAGCCGGCGAGGACGAAGCCGGAGCCAAGGCGGCGATCAGCTCCTGGGCGGCGCTGCGCGGCGACCTGCCCCGCGCGGTCAAGCGCACGATCGAGGAGATCGAGCAGGCCGGCGGCGGCTGGACCTTCGCCAAGCTGACGATCGCCAACGCCGCCCTGCGCGAGCTTTCGGCGGCTTAAGGCCCCAAGGTTGCGCTCCACGCCGCGGCGAGGCAGGCTCGCGGCGTGGGGGCTCCACGGGGACATCGATGATCAAGGATCGCATCGTTCTGCTGGACGCCTTGCGCGGCCTGGGCGTGTTGGGCATCCTGCTCTGCAACGCGCCGGACTTCGCCGTTCCGCCCGTACTGGCCGAGTCGGCCTCCAACTGGCCGCATGGAACCGGCCCCGCCACCCTATCGGTTTGGGTCGTCACCCAGTGGCTGTTCCAGCGCAAGTTCGTGACCCTGTTCGCCATGCTGTTCGGCGTGTCGATCTTCCTGGTCGGTGGCGAGCGCTCGGACCTCGAGCGCGGCGCGATCCTGCGTCGGCGGCTTCTCTGGATGGTCGTGTTCGGCCTGCTGCACGGCTTCGCCATCTGGTACGGCGATGTGCTGCTGAGCTACGCCTTGGCGGGTTTCGCCGTGATGCTCACGCGGTCGTGGCCGGCGCGAAAGCTGATCCGCGTGGGGCTCGCCATCTGGATCATCTTCAGCGTGCTGGCCATCGCGGGGCTTAGCGTCGCCGCGTTCATGCCGAAGACAGACGCGCAACAGATGCTGGAAACCGCTCAGGAGCTCACCAAGGCCAAGGCGGCCGAGCTTCAGTATGGCGGGAGCCTTGTCCAGTCGCTGGTCCAGAACGCCAAGGATCGCCTCGCCTTCTTGCCCGGCGAGCCGCTGATCTTCGCGCTGACCTCGGCGTTGATGATGATCGGCCTGGGCGCCTTCAAGCTGGGCGTTCTGACCGGCGAGGCGTCCGACCGGACCTATCGGCGCCTGCTGATCTGGGGGGGCCTGGCTTCCGCCCTGATCGGCGCGCTGTTCGTGGCCCAGGCGCTTCTGGGGCTACCGAGGGGGCTCGGCATGATCGCGGTCGGAATCCAATGGGCGCTGGCCCCGCCGACCACGCTGGCCTATGTGGCCCTTATGGTGTTCGCGACCCGCTCGAAGGTCTGGTCGGCGATCCCGAAGGCGCTGGCGCCGGTGGGCCGGATGGCCTTCAGCAACTATCTGGCCCAGTCGGTGATCATGACCGCGATCTTCTATGGCGGCCGGGGTCTCGGCCTGCATGGCAAGGTCGATCGGCCGGGCTTGGCGGCGATCACGGTCGGGATCTGGATCGCGCAGATCCTGTGGTCGCGCTGGTGGCTGGACCGCTTCGAGATGGGCCCGCTGGAGTGGGTCTGGCGGCGGCTCTACCGAGGTCCGAGCCCCTTGCGCAAACCCGCCTTGGCGACCGCCTAGAGGCAAGCCTTCAAGGCGTCGGTGAAGTAGGCCTGGACCTGCTCGAACAGGTCCGGGCGGTAGCGCGCCCGAGGGTCGTTGGCCTTGTCGTCGTCGAAGGCGTGGGTCGCGTCGGGCAGGAACATCTGGTCGACGGAAAGCCCATCGCGCGCCAAGCGGTCCAAGGCGAGCTTTGGCGCGCGCCAGCCGACGACCTGATCCTTGCCGGCCAGCACTGACCAGACCGGCGGCGGCGCCTGGCCCCAGCCGTGGCGGGTCGTCAGGGCCGGATAGCCGGCGTAGGGATAGACCAGCAGCGCGCCCTTCACGACCGCCCGCAGCCGTGCCGGATCGGCGTCGGCGACGCGAGTGATCGCCGCCGCCCGCGCGCCCAGCGCATAGGCGTCCATGATCGTCCAGCCGCCATGGCTCCAACCCGCCAGGAAGACCCGGGACGCATCCGCCCAGGCCTGCCCCTCCAGCCAGGCCAGCATGGCGAAAACATCACCCGCCCGCTGCGGCCCGCGCACCCGCAGGCCCGTGCAGACCGTCAGCTTGGCGTCCAGGCTGGAGACCCCGCGCGGCAGGAACGAGTCGACGACCACGGCCGCCCATCCCGCCGCCACCGCGACCTGGGCGTAGACCTCGAGGAACGGCGTCTTGCCGCCGCAGCCGTGCAGGATCAGCGCCACCGGGAAAGGGCCAGGCCCTTCCGGCTTGAACACCCGGGAGTGCTGGGCGAGCCGATCGCCCCAGGCGGCGCTGTCCATGAAGGCCTCCGGAGTTAGTGCCTGAACACCCGCACGCCGGTGAAGGCCATGGCCAGGCCCAGCTTGTCGGCCGCCTCGATCACCTCGGCGTCGCGCATCGAGCCGCCCGGCTGGATGATCGCCGTCGCGCCCGCCTCGGCGGCCTGGATCAGGCCGTCGGCGAACGGGAAGAAGGCCTCCGAGGCGCAGGCGCAGCCCTTCAGGTCGAGACCGAAGTCGGCGGCGCGCAGGGCCGCGATGCGAGCCGAATCCTTGCGGTTCATCTGGCCGGCGCCGACGCCCAGGGTCTGACCGGCGCGGGCGTAGACGATGGCGTTGGACTTGACGTGCTTGCCCACCGTGAAGGCGAACAGCATGTCGCGCACCTCTTCCTGCGTCGGCTGGCGCTTCGTCACGATCTTAAGGTCCGAGGCCTTGATCCGGGCGTCATCGCGGGACTGGACCAGGAAGCCGCCGGCCACGCTCTTGAAGGTGTCGCCGGTCGACAGCGCATCCGGCAGGCCGCCGGTGACCAGCAGGCGCAGGTTCTTCTTGGCCGCGAACACCGCCACGGCGTCCTCGTCGGCCTCGGGGGCGATGACGACCTCGGCCGCCTCGCGGGTCAGGCGCGAGTTCACCGCCACGATGCCGCCGAAGGCCGAGGTCGGGTCGCAGGCGAGAGCCCGCTCATAGGCCTCGCGCTGGGTGGCGCCGACAGCCACGCCGCAAGGGTTGGCGTGCTTGATGATCGCCACGGCCGGACCCTGGGCCGGGTCGAACTCGGCGATCAGCTCGAAGGCCGCGTCGGTGTCGTTGATGTTGTTGTAGGAAAGCTCCTTGCCCTGCAGCTGGGTGGCCGTGGCCACGCCCGGACGCGGGTTCGGGAAGGTGTAGAGAGCCGCCTTCTGGTGCGGGTTCTCGCCATAGCGCATGGTCTGGCGCAGCTCGCCGGCGATGCTCTTGCGGGCCGGGAAGTCTTGACCCAGGGCCTGGGCGAACCAGGCCGAGATCGCCGCGTCATAGGCCGCCGTGCGGGCGTAGGCGCGGGCCGCCAGGGTCTGGCGCAGGGCCAGCGTGGTCCCGCCGGCTTTCAGGGCTTCGAGCACCTCGGCGAGGTCGGCCGGATCGGTGCAGACGGCGACGTAGCCGTGGTTCTTGGCCGCCGAGCGGATCATGGCCGGGCCGCCGATGTCGATGTTCTCGACGCACTCGGCGTAGCTGCCGCCCTTCGCGACGGTCGCCTCGAACGGATAGAGGTTCACGTACAGGATATCGATGCCGCCGATGCCATGGTCGGCCATGGCCTTGGCGTGATCGGCCGCGTCCCGAACGCCGAGAAGCCCGCCATGCACCACCGGGTGCAGGGTCTTGACCCGGCCGTCCATCATCTCGGGGAAGCCCGTCAGGTCCGAGACGTCCTTGACCGGGATCCCGGCCGCGGCGATCGCGGCCTTGGTGCCGCCGGTCGAGACCAGCTCGACGCCGGCCTCGTGCAGGGTCTTGGCGGCCTCGACCAGGCCGGTCTTGTCGGAGACCGACAGCAGGGCGCGCTTAGGGGCGACGAGATCGGGGGCGGACGGATAGTCGGGGGCGGCGGGCACGGCGGACTCCAGGTTTCGTGATCGGAAAAGGGAGCCCAGGCGCGCGGCTTATGCGATCGAGCTCCCCGGTGGTCGCCCACCTTCAACGCCAGTCACTCGAACGGGGCGGAAAATACGGGGGCGGGCGAGGGAGTCAATGCGGAGCCCCGGACGCATCCCGCCCTTCGCGCGTTCTCTCGCCGAGAGATGCGGAGGTCGACGCCAGATAGTTCGTGAAATTGTCTCCCGCGCGCTTTAGGACTTCACGCTTATCGATAAGCACAAACTCCATCAGGTGACTTGATGCACGACCGCGCCGGCCTTCGCGCTCTTCCGGAAGATCTGATCGATCTCGACGCGCTGATCGGCGCCTATTTCGAGATCCAGCCGGACGTCTCCAATCCCGCGCAGAAGGTCGTGTTCGGCACCTCGGGCCATCGGGGCTCGAGCTTGGACGGCGCCTTCAACGAGGCCCACATCCTGGCGATCACCCAGGCGATCGTCGAATACCGCGCCGCCCAGGGCGTGACCGGCCCGCTGTTCGTCGGCCGCGACACCCATGGCCTGTCCGAGCCCGCCTGGCGCTCGGTGCTGGAAGTCCTGGCCGGCAACGGGGTCGAAACCCTGGTCGACTCGCGCGACGGCTTCACCCCGACCCCGGCGGTGTCGCACGCCATCCTGACGCATAACCGCCAGGGCGGTCGCCAGGCCGACGGCCTGCTTCTGACCCCCTCGCATAACCCGCCCCGCGATGGCGGCATCAAGTACAATCCGCCCTCCGGCGGTCCGGCCGGCTCGGACGCCACCTCGGCCATCGCCGCCCGCGCCAACGCGCTGCTGGCCCAGGGCCTCTCGGACGTGAAGCGCGCCCCGTTCGAAGCCGCCCGTAAGGCCGTCGGCGACTACGACTTCCTGGGCCGCTATGTCGACGACCTGCCGGCGGTGATCGACATCGCCGCCATCCGCGCGGCCAAGGTGCGGATCGGCGCGGACCCGCTGGGCGGCGCGGCCGTCGCCTATTGGGGCGCGATCGCCGAGCGCCACGGGCTGGACCTGACCGTGGTCAACGACGCGGTCGATCCGCGCTGGGCGTTCATGCCGCTCGACACCGACGGCAAGATCCGGATGGACTGCTCGTCCTCGTCGGCCATGGCCAACCTGATCGGCATCATGAAGGGCGGCGCCGCCTATGACGTCGCGACCGGCAACGACGCCGACGCCGACCGCCACGGCATCGTCACCCCCGACGGCGGGCTGATGAACCCCAACCACTACCTGGCCGCGGCCATCTCGTACCTGTTCAGCCATCGTCCCGGCTGGGGCGCGGACACCGCGGTCGGCAAGACCCTGGTCTCGTCCTCGATGATCGACCGCGTCGTCGCGGGCCTGGGCCGCCGCCTGCTGGAGGTGCCGGTGGGCTTCAAATATTTCGTGCCCGGCCTGCTGGACGGCTCGGTCGGCTTCGGCGGCGAGGAGTCGGCGGGCGCGGCCTTCCTGCGCCACGATGGCGGGGTGTGGACCACGGACAAGGATGGCATCCAGCTGGCCTTGCTGGCCGCCGAGATCCAGGCGGTGACGGGCCAGAGCGCCAGCCAGCTCTACGCCGGCCTGACCGAGAAATATGGCGCGCCGGCCTATGCCCGCGTCGACGCCCCGGCCAGCCGCGAGGAGAAGGCGCGTCTTTCCAAGCTCAGCCCCAGCGACGTCTCGGCCAAGACCCTGGCCGGCGAGGCGATCACCAACATCCTCACCGCCGCGCCCGGCAACGGAGAGGCGATCGGCGGCTTGAAGGTGTGCACGCGGAACGCTTGGTTCGCCGCGCGGCCGTCCGGCACCGAGGACGTCTACAAGGTCTATGCGGAGTCGTTCCTGGGCCCCGACCATCTGAAGCAGGTGCAGGCCGAGGCCCGCGAGGTGGTGGCGGGGGCGCTGGCGGGCTGACCTTTCAAACTGTCATCCCGGCCAAGCGCGTCGCGCGCCGAGCCGGGACCGCCGTAAGCGCTGCGCTTTCCGAGGTCCCGGATAGCCTCTGCGAGGCTTCCGGGATGACAGTTTAGGCTCCACCCTAGCCCTTCGCCGCGTCAGCGCTTATACCGCCCGCCATGTTTGAAGGCCTCTCCCCCCTCGCCCGTGACGCCCGCTCCTGGCCCTTCGAGCAGGCGCGCGCCACGATCGCCCGCGTCCTGCGCGTGCGCCTCCCCGACCGCGCCGACCAGGAGGCCGCCAAGGCCCTGATCGACGCCGGCAAGACCGACGAGGCGGTGAAAGCCTATCCGGCGCTGGCCAAGGCCGTGATTTTCGAGACCGGCTATGGGCCGTCGGGCCTGCCGCACCTGGGCACCTTTGGCGAGGTCGCGCGCACCACGATGGTGCGCAGCGCCTTCCGCGCCCTGACCGACGAGGCCATCCCGACCCGCCTGATCGCCTTCAGCGACGACATGGACGGCCTGCGCAAGGTTCCCGAGAACATCGAGAACAAGCAGCCGCTGATCGAGGACCTGGGCAAGCCGCTGACCGTGGTCCGCGACCCCTTCGGCACCCACGACAGCTTCGGCGCCCACAACAACGCCCGCCTGCGCGCGTTCCTGGACGGCTTCGGCTTTGACTACGAGTTCGTCAGCTCGACCGCCTGCTATCGTGGCGGGATGTTCGATGCGACCCTGCTGACCGCCCTGGAGCGCTTCGACGCGATCCAGAAGGTCATGCTGCCGACCCTGGGCGAGGAGCGCCGCGCGACCTATTCGCCGTTCCTGCCCATCAGCCCGACCACCGGCCGGGTGCTGCAGGTCCCGACGCTGGAGCGCGATGTCGAGAAGGGCACGATCGTCTTCCAGGACGAGGATGGTCGCAACGTCGAGGTCCCGGTCACCGGCGGCCACGTGAAGATGCAGTGGAAGCCCGACTGGGCCATGCGCTGGACGGCGCTGGGCGTCGACTACGAGATGTCGGGCAAGGACCTGATCGACTCGGTCAAGGCCTCGGGCGCGATCTGCAAGGCGCTGGGCGGAACTCCGCCGGAAGGCTTCAACTACGAGCTCTTCCTGGACGAGAACAACCAGAAGATCTCCAAGTCCAAGGGCAACGGCCTATCGATGGAGGACTGGCTGCGGTACGGCGCGCCCGAGAGCCTGTCGTACTACATGTTCCAGAGCCCCAAGTCGGCCAAGAAGCTCTATTTCGACGTCATCCCCAAGGCGACCGACGAGTACCTGCAGCAGCTGGACGCCTATCCGCGCCAGGAGCCGGCCAAGCAGCTCGACAACCCGGTCTGGCACGTCCACGCCGGCCGCCCGCCGCAGCAGGGCTCGCCGGTGTCGTTCAGCCTGATGCTGAATCTCGTTTCGGCCGCCGACGCCTCGACCAAGGAGATCCTCTGGGGCTTCCTGTCGCGCTACATCCCGGGCGCCTCGCCGGACAGCCAGCCGCTGCTGGACCGCCTGGCCGGCTACGCGATCAACTACTACGAGGACTTCGTGAAGCCCTCGAAGGTGTTCCGCGCGCCCAGCGACCAGGAACGCGCGGCCATGCTGGACCTGCTAGCCAAGCTCAAGGCCATGCCGTCCGGGACCCAGGACGCCGAGCTGATCCAGAACGAGGTGTTCGAGGTGGGCAAGACCCACGGCTTCGACCCGCTGCGCGCCTGGTTCCAGGCCCTCTACGAGGTGCTGCTGGGCCAGAGCCAGGGCCCGCGTTTCGGCTCGTTCGCGGCCATCTTCGGGATCGACCGGACGGTGGCGCTGATCGAGGAGAAGTTGGGGTAAGTCTTGGTGCGGCGGAAACGCGCAGCGACACCTTGCCGGGCAGATGAACGAGGCCTGAATTCGGTATTAAGGGTCTGACCACTTTTGTGAGTCTAAGGTCCGATCTTCAGGACCAGAACAGTCTTCAAGGTCAGACCATGGCTTCGTTCACGCTTCGCCCCACCGACCGTCGGGAATTCGATTCTCTGCTCGGCGGCATCGTCCAGCAGTTCCCCGACGCCCGCGTCGAGGCCGCGCACAACGACACCTGGCAGTCGTACCGCGTCGACGTGTCGTGCGCCGATCCGGCTGCCGGCCCGCTGATCGCCTGGCTGCTCGATACCCACGGCGACTGCCCGCGCACGTAGTTCGTTGGATCTAGGGCCGGCTACTGGCTGGCCCAGACGATCCGCGCGATCCAGGCGACCTCGTCCCGCGACAGCAGGCGATCGCCCTCGCGCCCAAGCGCCAAGAGCTCGATCGTCCGGGCCGTGACCCGGCCCAGCTCCCGCACCAGCACCTCGCCGCCCTGGGTCCGCGCCACCACCCGGTCGCCCTTGCGCGGCTCGACCGTGGGCGAGACCAGCAGCCGGTCGCCGTCGCGATAGACCGGCGCCAGGGCGTCTCCCGACACCTCCAGAGCGAACAGGCCCTCGCCAAGATCCGGCGCCGCGACCTCGTCCCAGCCCGTTCCGACCGGCATGCCCGCCGCGTCGAAGAAACCTTCCTGTCCCGCCTGGGCGAGGCCGATCAGCGGCGCGCCGCGCTTGGCGCTCGCCGACCGCTCCGTGAGCGCGGCGAATTCCGAG
>ERZ1034427.297-NODE-297-length-10294-cov-2.979100_pt1 | contig 10294 bp, 13 predicted proteins | sample MGYA00520607_ERZ1034427 | MGnify/ENA primary metagenome ERZ1034427 (study PRJEB33736, sample SAMEA104288489) | Azolla caroliniana | place: Brazil | collected 1987 | study: EMG produced TPA metagenomics assembly of the PRJEB19522 data set (Is there foul play in the... | reverse complement strand
AAGGGGGAAGGGAGAGGAGCAAGCCATGACCGTCGAAACCCTCTCCACTCACCGCGTCCACGGCGGAACCTTGCGCTATTGCAAGCACGACAGCACCAGCACGGGCACGCCGATGAAGTTCACGGTGTGGACACCCTACGGGCAGGGGCCTTTCCCCTATCTCGTCTGGCTGTCGGGCCTGACCTGCACCGAAGACAATTTCACGGTGAAGTCGGGGGTTTACGAACACGCGGCCAAGCACGGGATCGCCATCATCGCGCCGGACACCAGCCCGCGCGGGGAAGGCGTCGCCGACGATCCGGCCTACGACCTGGGGCAGGGCGCCGGCTTCTATGTCGACGCCACCCAGGCGCCGTGGGCGCCGCACTTCATGATGCATTCCTACGTCACCGGCGACCTCCTCGCGGCGGTCGAGGGCGCGTTCCCGCTGGACGGCGCGCGCAAGGGCATCTTCGGCCATTCGATGGGCGGTCACGGCGCCCTGACCATCGCCCTGAAGCACCCCGAGCTCTTCAAGTCGGTCAGCGCCTTCGCGCCGATCGTCTCGCCCCTGAACTGTCCGTGGGGCGACAAGGCGCTCACGGCCTATCTCGGCTCCGATCGCGCGGCCTGGCGACCCTACGACGCCTGCGCCCTGATCGAGGACGGCACGGGGGCAAGCTTCGACGACATCCTGATAGACCAGGGGCTGTCGGACAATTTCCTGGAAAGCCAGCTCAAGCCCGAACTGATCGAGGCCGCCGCCGGCAAGGCCGGCCGCAAGGTCACGGTTCGCAGGCAACAGGGCTACGATCACAGCTACTTCTTCATCACGACCTTCATCGCCGACCACCTGGCGTTCCACGCCGCCCGGTTGTGACTCTTTCGTAATTCATCCTGGGTTCAGGCGGTGGTCGCTCTTCTCACGGTCAAGCTGACTGGAGGGGAAACACCATGAAACTCGCATCGCTCGCCGCCGTAATCACCCTGGGCCTTAGCACCTCGGCCTGCGTGATCATCGACGCCGACGAGGGGCGTCACGACATCTCGGTGACCCGTGGCGTATCGGACGGCCTTGAGCCGCTGCAGGCTGTTCGCGTGGAGCGGGACGATCTCGTCATCCGGGTCTCGTCGAACGGCTGCACCCGGTCCGACGATTTCGCGGTCGAGAGCCAGCGCCGCGACGGCCTCGCCACGTTCACCTTCACCCGCAAACGGCCGGACATGTGTCGCGCGCTGATCGCCGAGGGTGTCGAGCTACGCTATCCGTTGGAGACGTTCGGCGTGGCTCGCGGCGACAGGATCCGCGTGCGTAATCCGCTGATCAGGCCGTAGCCGGGGAGGGCGGGGAACATTGACTCCCCGCCCGCCTTCGCTCATAAACCGCGCCTTCACGCCGCCGGCTCGCCGCGCGGCGCGATGACCTTATGACGGATTGACCCGAAGCCGCCGTTGCGATCGCACCTCTTTCGAGGGGAGCCGGCCCGGATCGTTAGAAAGAACGACTATGTCGAAGCGCCATAGCGCCAAGTACAAGATCGACCGCCGCATGGGTGAAAACCTGTGGGGCCGTCCGAAGTCCCCGGTCAACTCGCGTTCCTACGGCCCGGGCCAACACGGCCAGCGCCGCAAGAGCAAGGTTTCGGACTTCGGTCTGCAGCTGCGCGCCAAGCAAAAGCTGAAGGGCTACTACGGTAACCTGACCGAGAAGCAATTCTCGCGCACCTACGAGGAAGCCGCCCGCCGCAAGGGCAACACCTCGGAGAACCTGATCGGCCTGCTCGAATCGCGCCTGGACGCCATCGTCTATCGCGCCAAGTTCGTGCCGACCCCGTTCGCCGCGCGTCAGTTCGTCAACCACGGCCACGTCCTGGTGAACGGCAAGCGCGTCAACATCCCGTCGTACCGCTGCAAGCCGGGCGACGTGATCAGCGTTCGCGAAAAGTCGCGCAACATGGCTCTGGTTCTGGAGTCGCTGGCCTCGAACGAACGTGACTTCTGCGAGTACGTCTCGGTCGAAGCCAAGTCGATGACCGCCACCTTCGTCCGCGCTCCGGAACTCTCGGAAGTTCCGTATCCGGTGAAGATGGAACCGAACCTCGTCGTCGAATTCTACGCTTCGTAAGCGTCGGATCCGAAGAGATACGGAAAGGGCCCCGGAGCGATCCGGGGCCTTTTTTGTGTTTTGCCCCTTGAACCGCATCAGGCGGCTGCATAGGTCAGTACCAGCGGGACCGGGCCCCTCTGGCGAGCGATGCAAGCGCTCGTGATGTCGGACCGCATCGGGTGTTCTCGATGTCTGGGTCCGGCCGCCTATGCCCCCCTCCCCAAAAGGCGCCGCCTCGATCGAGGACACCCGATCCATCCTTTTGGACCGGAGGTTCCTAAATGCCGCTTCTGATGTGCCCCAACTGCGACGGCTCCATGCAGGCCGTGCAACGCGCCGGCGTCGAGTTCGACATGTGCCCGCGTTGCCGCGGTGTGTGGCTGGATCGAGGGGAGCTCGAGAAGCTGATGGAGTTGGAGCGGCAAGAGACGCAGGCCGCCTATAGTCAGCCGCGCCCCTACACCCGCCCCGACCACCATCACGACCACCGGCCGAGCGGCTATCGCCGTGATGACGACGACCATCGCGGCGGCGCCTACGGCTACAAGAAGAAAAAGCGCTTCGACCTGTTCGACATCTTCGACTGACGGCTAGATCGATGAACCACTTCAAGACCTATATGCTGCTCGCGGGCCTGACGGCCCTGTTCGCCGGCGCCGGCTATCTGATCGGCGGTCCGACCGGCATGGCGATCGCCCTGGCGTTGGCCGTGGCGATGAACGCCTTCTCGTACTGGAACGCCGACAAGATCGTGCTGCGCACCTATGGCGCGGTCGAGGTCGACGAAACCCACCCCGAACCGCTGATCCGTAACTACGCGATCGACGTCGCGGAGATGGCGGACAAGGCCGGCCTGCCGCGGCCGCGCATCACGGTGATCGACAGCGTTCAACCCAACGCCTTCGCCACTGGCCGGGACCCGGCCCACGCGGCGGTCGCCGCCACCACGGGCCTCTTGTCGCTGCTGACCCGCGACGAGATCCGCGGCGTCATGGCCCACGAGCTGGCCCACGTGAAGAACCGCGACACCCTGACCATGACCGTGACGGCGACCATCGCCGGCGCGATCTCCGCCCTCGCCAACTTCGCCTTCTTCTTCGGCGGCTCGCGCGACGAGGAAGGCAATGGCGGCGGTCTCGGCGGAATGATCGGCGCGATCGCCATCGCCATCCTGGCGCCCATCGCCGCCATGCTGGTGCAGATGGCGATCAGCCGCTCCCGCGAATACGAGGCCGACCGCGTCGGGGCCCAGATCGCCGGCGACCCCGACTCCCTGGCTCGCGCGCTGGAGAAGATCGAGGCCTATGCCCGCGGCGGTTACGAGAACGTCCAGGCCGAGCGCAATCCGGCCACGGCCCACATGTTCATCATCAATCCGCTGGCCGGGAAGGGCGCGGACAACCTGTTCTCGACCCACCCGGCGACCCACAACCGCGTCGAGGCGCTGATGAAGCTAGGCGTCTCGCGCCAGGCTCGGCGTCCGGTCGCGGCGATGGCCGCCGCCTCCGTGGTTCCGACAAGCTCCGGCCGTGAACCAGGCCCCTGGGGCTAGGGCGCGGCGACGGGCAGTTTGCGGGAATATTCCCAAGCCCAGGGCGTGCCCAGCTCTCCCAGCACGCTTCTGGCCAGCGTCGGATAAAGCCGCTGGCCAAGCCCGCTGTTGCTGAACAGGACCACGCACCGCTTGCCCTTCTCGACGCAGCCGACATGGTTGTCGGTGATGTCGTTGTGGCCGCCCTTGAAGAAGGCGCGGCCTTGCGGTCCGTCATAGACGACCACGCCGAGCCCGGCGGCCAGGCCGATCTTGGCGTTGTCGGGATTGTCCTTGATCAGGAAGGGCGGAAACTGGCTCTCGCTGACGATCGGAAAGCTGGGCTTGTCCAGCTCGGCGCGGGCCTTGGCCGAAAGGCCCCAACCCGAGACGACGGCCGCCGCCAGTTTTCCCATGTCGCCGATCGTGGTGTCCAGGGAGCCGGCGGCCCGGACGCTGGAGCGGTCGTCATGCGGCTCCCAGACGCCGTCCTCCCGCACGCCGTCGGCCAGGTTCCCCTTGAAGTCGTCGCGCCAGATCATGCTGGATCGGGTCATGCCCAGTGGCTGGAACAGGCGGCGGTTCATCTCGTCGCCGACCTTGAGGCCCAGGCCCTCCTCGATGACGAACTGGGCCAGGTTGACGCCCTCGTTTGAATAGGCGTAGCGGGTCCCAGGTTCGAGATTGAAGCGTAACTTGTTCTCCGGATCGTAGAACCGTTGATCCGCCAGACCCGAACTGTGGGTGAGCAGGCGGCGGATCGTGATGGTCTTCCAGCGCTCGTCGACGCCCAGATCGGCATAGCGCGGATAGGCGGGCAAGGGTCTGGGCAGATAGTCGGCGATCGACCTGTCCAGATCGATCTTGCCGTCATCGACCAGCATCAGAACGTAGTATGCGAAGGCCATCTTGGTGATCGACGCCGCGTACATGATCGTGTCGGTCGTCAGCGGATCGCCTTTCGCGTCGCGCACACCCTTGGCGACCACGTGGGCGACCTTGCCATTGTCGATCACGGCCATCGCCAGGCCGGGGATCTTGCCGACGACGATAAGGCGATCGATCTCGGCGTCCAGTTTCCGGTAGTCCGAAGCGGCGAAGGCCGGCGCGAGGGAGACACTGGCCAGAAGGGCGGCCCGTCCGAGGGCCGCGAAAGCAGAACGAATGCGCACGAAGACTCACTCCAAGACTGGTCAGGCGGCCGGCGGCGGGTGATCTTCAACTCAGTTCGAGCGGTTCGTACAGAGGTCGATGAGCGGAGGCTTTTCACGCAGGGGTTTCATGCTCGCTGGCGCGACCGTCGCGCTGGCCGGTTGCGCGACGACGCCTCGGCTGGTGTCCGGCGAAACCTGGCCGGAGCTGGAGTCTCTGTCGGCGGTCTCGCTGGGGCGACGCGCGGTGACGATCCAGATCGAGAGCCGAGGCTGCGCCAACCGCGCCGATCTGGTGTTCCGGGTGGATCGCAAGGACGGCCGGGCGGTGGTCGCCTTCGCCCGTCGCCGGCTGGAGACCTGCAAGGGTCCCAAGGGGCGGGTGGACATGACGTTCAGTTACGAGGAACTTGGTCTGAAGCGCGGCGAGCGGGTGGTGATCGCCAATCCCATCGGATCGCCAGGGCTCTGAGCGGGAGGCGCGGAATGTTCGACAAGGTGCGCAGGGCTGTCGATGGCGTCGTTGCGAACATCGCCCGCGAATCCCGGGCCTGGAAAATCCAATGCGTCTCGTGCGGCCGTCAGCGTTCGCTGGCGTCGGTGGGGGGCGTCCGATATGGCGGATTCGGGACCAGCTATACGCTCGGGACGTGTTCTCAGTGCGGAGGCTTCCGCATAATGAGAATCTACAAGCCCTAGCCTTTCGGCGTGAAGCGCTCGACCATCCAAGGCAGGACGCGCGCTGGGCGCTTGGCGGCGATGTCGATCAGGACCCAGTCGGTGCGGCTCTGGGCGCACATCTCGCCGTCGGGCCCGTCGATGCGCACATAGCGCTCGAAGCGGGGCCCTTTAAGCTCTCCGACCCAGGTGCAGCCCGTGGCCGTCTCGCCCAGCAGCAGTTCGCGGCGGTAGTCGATCTCGTGGCGTCGCGCGACCCAGCTCCAGGGCGCGCGCTGCTCGTCGCTGGCCCAGGCTTCCCAATGGGCGATGGCGAGATCCTGGGCCCAGCCCAGATAGACCACGTTGTTCACGTGGCCGTTGGCGTCGATGTCCGACGCCTTGGGCTCGAAGGTCAGGCGGAAGGCGTCCGACGGCGGGATGAACAGCCGGCTCACGGGCCGACTACGCCGCGATGACGCCCTGTTCTGCCAGGAAGGTCTTCAGCTCGCCCGACTGGAACATCTCGCGGACGATGTCGCTGCCGCCGACGAATTCGCCCTTCACATAGAGCTGCGGGATGGTCGGCCAGTCGGTGAAGGTCTTGACGCCTTGGCGCAGCTCGTCGTCCTGCAGGACGTCGACGCCGACGAACTCCACGCCCAGATGGTCCAGGATCTGCACAACCACCGACGAGAAGCCGCAACGCGGCTGGTCGGGCACGCCCTTCATGAACACCACGACCGGATGCTCGGCGACGGTCTTGGCGATGAAGTCCAGGGCGGGGGAGGTGGCGGCGTCGGTCATGGAGAGAAGATCCTTGGCGAAGGCTCTCAGCTAGGCGCCCTGGCGAGTGGGGTCAAGTGCGACGATCACGCCCGGCTGGCGGCTTTCTCGCGTTCCTGGGCGGAGAAGCGGGCTAGCTCGATCCGAGCGCGCACGCCGTCGGGCAACTCGCGCTCGACCACGGCGGCCAAGCGCTGGATGTCGTTTTGGTTCTCGACGGTGACGCAAACCGAGGTCACCGACGGCTCGGTCAAGGCGTAGGCCAGGCAGATTTCCTCGGCGCTCCAGCCCGGCGTCTCATCCAGGAAGTCGTACCCACCGATCCCGGCCAAGGGATCGGTGCGGCGGCGCCAGAGCGATGGGCGGGGCAGGTCCTGGCCGCCGTCGCGAAGGGCCTGGGGCCAGAAATCCTCGCCAAGGACGGCAAGGTCTCGGCGTTCGGCGTCGCGCAGGCGCTGGCGGTCGGAGAGGCCCGAGGCCAGGTTGAACGGGCAGGCGATGGCGGTCAGCGCCTCGTGCGCCAGCAGGCCAGGATCGATCTCGCCGCGCGTCGCCACGCCGAGACCGGGCGTCAAGGCCGTTCCCCGCGCGGCGCGCAGCGCGCTCTCCAGGCCAAGGGGCAGGACTGGCCCCCGCGGATCATTGACCAGGACGAGGTCGGCTCGGTCCAGGCCGAGCGCCGCGAAGGCCTCGTTGAGCGAGGCCTCGGCCTGGTCGCGGACGCGGAGGGTCACGAACAGCGCATGCCGTTCGACCGTGGCGAAGGCCGCCTTGGCGCCCTGCCGCGTGGCGTCCGAAACAGCGTCGATCTGGAAGCTGTTGACGCCACACCTCAGGGCCGCCGCCACCAGATCGCGCGTCTCCAGGACGCCCAGACGCGCGGCGTCGCTCAGGCGCAGGGTGAGCGCCGAGATCTCCACGCCGGACTTGCCAAAGGGACGACGGCGCACGCGCGGGAGGCCTAGTCGGCGGGGGCGGCGGTTTCGAGCGCCAGGGCGTGCAGGGTTCCGCCTAGCACGTCGGCCAGCGCTTTGTTGACCAGCTGATGCTGGCGCACGCGCGGCAGACCCTTGAAGGCCGGCGAGACGATCCGCGCCTTCCAGTGGTCATTGTCGCCGGCCAAGTCGGTCAGCACGATCTCTGAATCGGGGAAGGCCGCGGTCAGGCGGGCTTCGAGCTCGGCGTGGGACATGGGCACGGCGGAGAACTCCGGTCTGCTAAAGCTTCACTGGCGCGGGATGTCTTAAAAACAACCCTACGACGTCTTGGCGTGCGTTGGATTTAATTGAATTCGGTTCACGGCGCACGGCATGTAAGCGCCATGCATAAGCTTTCTCGCGCCGCCGCGCTCCTATTCGCCATCGCTTCCGTCGCGAGCGCCGCTCCTCAAGCCTTGGCCGGGCCCGGCGACAGGGCGCTCGACGACGTCAGGATCCTCTCCGCCGACGACATGGGGGGGCGCGCGCCGGGCACGCCGGGGTCGGAGAAGGCTAGGGCCTATATCCTCTCGCGCTTCGCCCAGATCGGCCTTTCGCCCATCGGCGAGCGGTTCGAGCAGCCGTTCGCTTTCGCCAAGCGCGGCGGCTCGCCGGTCCAGGGCGTGAACCTCGTCGCGTGCATCAAGGGGACGGAAGGCGGCAAGGCGATGGTCGTCTCGGCCCACTACGACCACCTCGGCGTCCGCGACGGCGAGATCTACAACGGCGCCGACGACAACGCCTCGGGCGTCGCGGGCCTCCTGGCGGTGGCCGAGGCGTTCAAGGCCAAGCCGCCCAAGCATGACGTGATTTTCGCGGTGGTCGACGCCGAGGAGGGCGGGTTGCGCGGCGCTCGCGCCTTCGCCGCCGCGCCGCCCGTTCCGCTGGAGACGATCGCGTTGGACGTCAATTTCGACATGCTGAGCAAGAACCCGAAGAACGAGCTCTATGTGTCCGGGACCGCGCCGTTCCCGTATCTGAAGCCGATCCTGGTCAAGGTGGCGATGACCGCGCCCGTGACTTTGAAGCTCGGCCACGACACCGACGCCGACGGCAAGGAGAACAACTGGAGCAACCAGTCGGACCACTACGCCTTCGGCGAGAAGGGCGTGCCATGGGTCTATTTCGGCGTCGAGGACCACCCCGAGTACCACAAGCCCTCCGACGACTTCGCGACCGTGCCCCAGGATTTCTTCAAGCGTTCGGTGGCGACGGTGGTCCAGGCTAGCTTGGCCCTGGAACACGATCTGGATGAAGTGACCAAGGCTTCGGGGCGCTAGAGACTTAACCCAAATCGCGCTCTTGGTCCGGTGACTGAAAAGCTCTTTCCTGCTTGAACCGATGCAGGGCATCGTGGCGGGCAAGGCGCAGGGAGGCGTAAGATAGACACCGTCGGCTTGAAGGCGCGGCTGCTCAAGGCCATCCCGACGGTCGCCCTGATCGTCGGCGCGGCCTTGGCGGCGGACTACGTCCTCAACGTCCTGGTCCGTGGCGCGCCCTCGGATTTCACGCCAGCGACGACGCTGATCATCGCCACGATCGTCTCCTCGCCGCTGGCCTATTGGCTCACTAGTCATCGCCTTCGTCTGGAGGAGCTGCGCGACGCCCTGTCGGCCAGCGTCGAGAGCAAGCAGAAGGCCATCGAGGAGGCCCAGGAGGCCCTGGCCAAGTACCAGGAGGCAGACCGTCTTTACCGGCTGCTGGGCGACAACCTGACGGACCACGTGGCGCTGTGGAGCCGAAAGGGCGAGCGGATCTACAGCTCGCCTAGCATCGAACGGATTTCCGGCTACAGCGCCGAGGAGTTCCTGAACCTCCCGCCGGCCGCCATGGTCAGCGAGCCCGATTTCAAGCGGGTTCAGGGCGTTATCGCCGGCCTCGCGCCCGGCGGCCCGCCCGCCAGCGCCGACTACGAATGCATCCGCAAGGATGGCTCGCTTATCTGGCTGGAGAGCACCTATTCGCGGCTCGGCGACGGCTCGGGCATCCTGTTGGTCACCTCGCGCGACATCACCGAACGCAAGCGCCTGGAGCTGGACATCGCCCGGGCGCTGGAGCTGGCGGAAGCGGCGTCGGCGGCCAAGTCCGACTTCCTGGCCAACATGACCCACGAGCTGCGCACGCCGCTGACGGCGATCATCGGCTTCGCCGAGGTGCTGCGGCGCTCGGGGCGCCTGGACGAGACCTCCGCGCGGCAAGCCGGTCACATCCTGGACGCCAGCAACACCCTGCTCAGCGTGGTCAACGATGTCCTCGACTTCTCGCGCCTGGAGGCCGCGGGCCTGGAGTTGGACCCCGCGCCATTCGATCCCGCCGCGATGGCTTCCTCTTGCGCGGCGCTCGTCGAGGAGCGAGCCGGCGCCAAGGGCCTGACCGTCGTCGTCGAGACGGACGAGGCCATCGCGCCGATGAACCTTGACGGGTCTCGCCTGTCGCAGGTGCTGCTGAACTTCCTGTCCAACGCCGTGAAGTTCACCGCGCGCGGCGGCATCACTGTCAGGCTGAGCCAGACGGTCGAAGGCGATCAGGCCCTGCTGCGCGGCGAGGTGATCGACACCGGCATCGGCGTCGCGTCGGAGAACCGCGAGGCGATCTTCGACCGCTTCTCGCAGGCCGACGCGGCGGTCTCTCGGCGGTTCGGCGGCACGGGTCTGGGGCTGGCCATCTCGCGGCGCATCATAGAGCACATGGGCGGCCGGATCGGTGTCGCCAGCGTCGAGGGCGAGGGCTCTACCTTCTGGTTCGAAGTGCGCGGGCCCTTGTCCGACGCGCCAACGACACCGGCCGAGACGATCGAGCCCTTGAACGCCGAGGCGAGGGTGCGGCTTTTGCTGGTCGAGGACAACGCCGTGAACCGCGAGCTGGTCAAGGCGATGCTGGAGCCGTTCGGCGTCGTGGTGGAGACCGCCAACGACGGTGTCGCTGGCGTCGAGGCCATGCGCCAGGGCGAGTTCGACCTGGTGCTGATGGACGTGCAGATGCCGGTCAAGGACGGGCTGACCGCCACCCGCGAGATCCGCGCCTTGGAGGGCGCGCGGGGCGCGGCGACGCCGATCATCGCCATGACCGTCAACGTCCTGCCCGAACAGGTCGCCAACTGTCTCGC
>ERZ1034427.296-NODE-296-length-10309-cov-25.751902_pt1 | contig 10309 bp, 9 predicted proteins | sample MGYA00520607_ERZ1034427 | MGnify/ENA primary metagenome ERZ1034427 (study PRJEB33736, sample SAMEA104288489) | Azolla caroliniana | place: Brazil | collected 1987 | study: EMG produced TPA metagenomics assembly of the PRJEB19522 data set (Is there foul play in the... | reverse complement strand
GCAATAGCGGCATGTATAGTGCTCGGTCTATCTAATTTGTATCGGAACGAAAGCAGCAGCAATGAACCGCTTCATCCGCGAGTCTTCCATCGACAAAGGACTGGCTCTGGCTCACGACGAATGCAAGCTGGAAAACACGGAACTCGGTACTTGGTTAGTGAAACCATGCATGAAAAATCAAGTTACCTACTACTGGATTCGAACCAATGACTTTCGCCGTATGAAAGCGATACTCTAACCCCTGAGTTAAGTAGGTTGGGCAGTTTCATAGCAGCCAGCCCGTTTCATCGAGCCTCGGAAGTCAAGGCGGCCATTCTATCTACAAGATTTTCTGTCAATTCCTGCAGACTGTTCAAGGAAACTCGTGGGGTGGGTTCCTGCTTTCCCTCAATGCCGAGCTGCTCTTTACGGCCCGGTAAGAATTCAATAAATTGAGTAGTTGCACCTGCTGGTATAATAAGATATCCGTCTGAACTCCTACATCAATACCATCCATGTCGGTCTGGGTCGCAACATCAATAACATCATCCACACCTTGATCCTTACTACCTTTCTCAAGAGGTTGGTTGTCGGCAACGTCGTTGTCAGAGGCCTATCAAGTGACATTATTTCATTGACTACTTTTTTCCGCCGCTAACGGCCAACGAAAGAAAGAACTGCCATAAATATCAAGAACAGACCTTGTGTTGGCAAAGAAAGCCAACGCAAGTCCCTCTAATGCTGCTTTGAAGGCATTTTCTTGAAACCTATCTTAGTTGACGAAACGAAGCCGTATATCCTTCGTCTCCTAGCTAAAATCTTTGGAATCATCATATTACTTTTACCAGGAGTAGTCTTTCCAGTGTCAGTCGAACGTAAAGTCATGGCTTCCATGTAACGTTGAAAGGGTCTTAATGTGGTGGGATCATCTGGGTTGTTATAACTCTTAGCGGATGGTTTGAAATCAATTTTAAAAGAACCTATTCCACCTCCAAGTGCTAATTTCTTTCTTTCTGTAATGGTTCTGGTAATTACATCTACGGTGCGCCGTGCGAGGCTCGTTTTCTTTCCGGAAGAATACCCTTCTACAACCAACATAGATGTTTGACTTGGAAGTATATACGGCGGGCCAATACAACATCTTGGGCTAATAATCCATCGAGTTCGCGAGCAGTTAGTCGGAAAGGGGCGAAGCCGGGCAAAGCGGTTTCCCCGGTCCCCGAAGGAAGGACGGCTTAGCCCTCCTCGGTGGTGTCTCTCAGCTGATGCGAGAAAGGTTAGATTGACTCACTTGGTACGTACCTACTGCCTGAGTAAGGGCTACGTATCCCGAACAGAATACGTCAGTATGTGTGTGGCGGAGTAATCCAGGGCCCAGTTTGGGCGAAAGCCTTGACTTCCACATGAAGCGGTCAAGGTTGCCGGACAGCCAGCCACAAGTAATTCCAGCATAGGAACTGACTTAAACAATCGAGCAGGTGCGCAAAGACCTGTAACCATTGGGTGCTCTGACGGGGCGAAGCAGGGAAGTGCGTAGCGCTTACTCCGTCCTCGAAAGGCAAAGACACGAAAAGAGAGCAACCACGGGAAGTAACCGCTTCGCATTGTCTAGTAAACGATGCGCGGTCTCAGAGGTCGCATAGTAGCGAGGGAGGAATGCCAGAAACCTGGCCGAGCCGCGAAGGCAACTAGTCAGAACAAACCTTAGTTCAACGCGGCCAGTACGTATGCGGCCGGCCGGCGTTGAGAATAAGGAACAATTCTTCGAAACGGAAGGGACGGCAATACTCTCAGCAAGCAAGCAAGCAAGCAAGCAAGCAAGCAAGCAATTAAGGTGTTCCGAGTGAGAGCTGTATGACAAAAGATTGCCACGTACGGTTTGGAGGGCAGCATTGACTGACCCCTATTTAAGTTTGGTTGCTCGGGCTGTTACACTTTCTGATTATGGTATGGTATTGTCGGATCCAAATGTAGGTACATTCTATCTATTTGCTATATCTTCTCCAGGGGTTTATGGGATTATTACAGTGGGTCGGTCTAGTAGGGCGGCCGTTCAGTCACCTGTGGTACTAAAGCAGCCAGCCCGGCCCGCCCATGTGGTCAAATTGTTTGTAGTGTGGAATGATCTGCTCTATACAGGGTGTAGGGCTCTTCGACAGAACTAGTAATAGGCTTGACTCGCGATTTGAAGGGTAGGGGGGGTTCTTGTGTAGGAGGCTAAAAGGGGATAGGGATACGTTCAAAGAAGTTCAGGAAGAAAGGAAGAGCATGCCGTAAAAGCATGGTTGAAGGTCGATCCTGTCTTCCCAGGGAGTACCTAACAACACCATGTGGAAGAACCAACCTTGTGGATCAGGATGAGGTGCCGTCCTAGCGAATTGAAGTCTCCTTGGGTAGCCAACGACCTACAGTTATCCTTGTACCTCTGTGCCGAGCGAACGACTGTACGCTGTCTTGTTTTCTGCCAGCTGGGATTGCTTGCCGGCCAGATCGGATTGGAGCAACCATTGCATGAAGGCACATTACCCATCCTCTTGGGGACAAGAGACTGAACGACATCCCGATTTACTGCATTCCAGGACATCTGGGATGAGAGCCGTAGGTGATACCGGCGAAACCCAGCCAGATTTTGTTCTGGCAGGTAGTCAGAGGACTCATAGTACCCGCCCCGAAAGGGGCCCCTCACGCACGCACGGGGAAGACGCTAGTTTTCAGGGAAGAGGAAAGTCTTTATTTCTTTTTCCACGTTGTTTTCTTCTAGCAGCAGGAAAGGAGTCTGGATGTCTGCCTAGCTTCGGCAGATTCTACTCAACGCAATCTGCAAACTCGAATCCCCGAAACCTGACTCAATGCGGAATAGAATTGATCGTCGTTTGGTGGATCTCCAGCAAGCAGTTTTAACTAAAAGAACAGGACATACCACAAAATTCAGAGAGAGAACACGAAGCGATCGATCTGCTTACCGAGGGCTAAGGCTAGACCGCAGGACCTGGATTTATGACGTCCGGCCCGCTCCTCTCGAGTCCTGCCTGCTGGGAACGAACCACGAGGACGACCGCCAAGAACGGGCGTACTCGAGGGGGGCCAGAACCAAGCCCAAACGGGACGGAAGGGTACGGAGCGAGGTATTATAAAGCATTGCTTTATGGCGGCCGAAGAAAAGAAAAGAAAAGAAAAGAAGCGGTTTTCATCATCATGCATGAAGGCGCGCGCGCGCGCCGGTTCATCATGAAGGCGCTGAGTCAGAATTTTCCACTCCGCTAAACTAAAGAGGACGACAGAGAAGCAGGAGACGACGAACCCCTGCAACTACGTCGGACCTCTCGGAGTGAAAAAGAAAGCCAGATGGTGGTAGACTATCACGTACGGCTTTGCCCTCCCCGCCAACCACGTGTCAATGTGCCTCTACGGAAGGAACATCGACGGGCGGGTTTCCCGGGCGATCTAAAGCAAGTTGTTGGGGTAGAGAGCCGTATGCGCGGCGACGTGCTCGTATGGTTCGGAGAGGACTCAGCGTACACTGATCCTGTTGATTGGTGGAAAAGCAGCTTCACTCCTTATTCCAAATATGCTTTTTCAGGAGTATCATGATTTGCCGTCTAAATGGTTTTGTACGAAGTATCTATTGGTCCTATTATCATTACTGCACTAATTTGTGTAGGTTTTTGTAATTTTAGTGAGATTGTCATAGCGTAAGAGCAGATATGGTTTCGCATTCTCTTGTTCTCCGTATTGATTCTGTTTTCTATCTTTCGCTCAGTAGAAACTAATCGAGCTCCGTCTGATCTACTAGAAGTAGAAGTTGAATCAGTCGTGGGCTATAATGCGGAATATCTTTTAATGGGATTTGCTCCCTCTCTTTCGGGAGAATATGCTAATACGATCTTAATGAGGTGCGGAGCCTTGCATCCGACATTCGTTGGGCTTCCGCTCCCTGCAGGAGCCAGCGTCCCCTCAAGGGCTTTGTGCAGTAAACTCCTCCGGGCGACGATCTGAAGACTAGTAGGTCCCGCGAAGCTTTCGAAGAGGGGTAGCCTGGTGTGTAAGCACAGCAATGAACCGCGAACCCGTCGGACGACCTATCTAAGATTAGGAGGATATCTCAGGTGGTTATCCCGCAACTCTTCCCCAGACCTATACTATCGAATGCTCATATGGGAAAGTGCGCTCTTAGGTCTGGAACCAGGGAGGGTTGCTCCGAGAAATCCCTTCTCGTTTCCTCCAGGGGGTGCGGACACACTTGCACGGATTACAGGTGACGGCTACAAAGATGGCGGGGAAGGAAACAGTACCCGACATCCAGGGATGAATGTAAACTCATTGGACAGGGGTAATCATTCTGGTCCTGGGAGAGAAGACTCACCAACAACAGTGGTAGACACTAGTCTGAAAGGCTAGCAAAACAGAATCACCGAGACAACGGCAGCCCCATGTACTCCTGTTGCGGACGAGAGACTGCTTGCTTGCTTGCTACTGGCGTCCCATGAGCAAATTGAGTCTGAACCAGGCGACTTAACCCCCAGCGAAGAGGGATTTCTGCTGAAAACTTGTTCGTTACGTTACGTTAAAGGGGATCTTTTTGGAATGGTCGGAGAAAGACTCGCTGCGCCTCTTGTCAGGCGCCTTGCTCGAGCCCGCGGGAGAAGTGATGGTACTGTTTATTTCCAAAAATTCGTTCTCGGAGTCAGAAGGTAAAGCACCGTATCTCACAGCTCCCTACTAACGCTCCGCTATCAATTCCAAGTTAGAGGAGGGAGGAGTACCCTGGTCTGGTAGCCAACCCACTTTAATGCTATCGCATTCTCTCTGCTGGGTTAAAACCTAAAGAAAGTGTGCTTATCAGCAGCAAGCACAAACCCGGTTGGTTGTTTTCAGCTGCCCTTTCTGTAGGTTGAGTGGCTTCAATCTCTCCCCCCGGCAGGCAGGCAGGCAGGCAGGCAGGAACTTTCTCGCTCGGCCTTTGACCACCTACCTCTCATTGTTCTCCTGGGGACTCACTCACTTTAGAGATTTTTCTCCGTCTATGCGGGCTCTAAGCCGATGAACCGGTTCATCATGAAGGCCTTCATGATGAAAAAGGGGTTGGCGGGTTTGATGAACCGCCTTGTAGGCCAGCCTGAACTGTAAGTCGATCCCACTCTGCTGCTGCTGTGCCAACCACCACCGAGACATCCATGCGAGAGAGAGATCGGATTCGAAGACCTAAACGTTGCATTGGTTGGAGAAGAGGAAACTCAATATTCCCGGGACGGAGCCGTATGACGCGAGAGTGTCACGTACGGTTCTTTGAGAAGGGTGTGGATACACCTATTGGGCTAAGGGCCACAGAGCCGCGCCCTCACTCTCCTAGTCTATGTACACCGCCTTTCCCGGGAGGTTGGCCATCCATTTTAGATCTTCCTAGTTTCCAGGGAATTCCGGGCTCAATCTGGTTTGGCACAAAGGTTATTTTCTTTCCGTTCGTATATATATGGGTTTGCGCAGCATTTCTATGACATTGTTATGATTAACCAATGAGACTTGGACGGAAAGTCTTCCCGCCTTTATCATTAGCTCGGGTAGTTTCTGTATTCGGCGTTCCAGTAGCCTTTGACTGGCTACCTCAATGAATTGAGCATACTGTGATGTTGAACGTCATAATTAATGGGGTTCTGGTCGGAAGAAAACGGCGTCCAGACCCCTCTCACGCACGCCCGCCGATGGAAATTTCGTAAACAGAATGCCGCCTTGCGATCGTCCGATCGATGCTTCTTCGAGGGTGAGAGCACCGACCGGGAAAATAAAAGGAGGAAAGAACCGATACCCCAGCTACTACGGCGCGCGCCTCCCAGATCACAACAATATCTTCTTCTTTTGCTAGGCTTACGGCAGACGCCCTCGGCATAATCGCAATGGACGGCCCTAGGTACGGTAGTGGCGAGTCCAGGTTGCTTGACCTAAACGATTTACCGCCAACCGAAAGGTAATCGTTCGGTTATGTCAAGGGGTGAGTGCTGTGTCAAGCGGGCGGATGCATGATGAACGCTTTTCGGGGCCGCACGCAGAAGGAAAAACACAGATTGCGAAATACGCCTACCATAAATTAATTGCTTCGTCATTGTAGAAGGGCAAAACGTCACAAAACATGTACTTGAGCTTCGAATTAATGTCTCTAAAAGTTTGGGGTACGCCCGCGTGTTTCGACAAGAACACTAAAAAAACCTAATCTGGCTTTATGCAAGATAGCCAAGGCACGTTCAAGCAATTGAAGGAATATCATTGCTCACATCTTTGGCGAGGGTTATAATTCATAGGAGCATCCTGCGGTTACGGCTAGAGGAGGTAGAGTGAAAGATTCGTTAGGTGTGAATTATCATCGTATTCGAGGAGTTAAAGATTCGTAGGGAATCCCGGATTGAAGATGAGGCAGACTAAAACATGGTACAGAGAAACCTAAGAATTCGATACGAATAAAAAGGTCAAATCAGGGAATGGTTGCTTTTCTCGCTCATCGCCTTCAGACCGGTTTAATTTTTCGGGAAGACTTTCAGAATGACCGGCGGAAACTTTTGGAACGGAAAGCCATCCGCTTCGATCCCATTGCAAATATTTCTGCGCCCATCTAGCAGGGCTTTTGTCACCCAGACCCAAGGGAGGCCGTGAAGGAAGCACATACAGCTGCTCGGAGAGATTAAGCTACATCTGGGGAGTGGATAATAAACAAAAAAGATTAATCAAGAAATTAGTCCACTTTTGTATGATTGATGGTAAAAGAACAAAATCTCGTGTTATTGTTTCCTAAACTTCTTCTCGTCTTTCCTGAACTGAACCCGATGTTCATGTTATCACACTCCTGGCTAACGCCATAGAGAATGTCAAGCCTACTCGCGAAATCAAGAAAGTGAGAATCGCAGGGACTACTCGTAATGTACTCAAGATTATTGCCAAAGAACGTTAAGAAACCTTAGCTTTTCGTCGGATCATGGAAGCAGCTGTCAAATGACGTACTATGAGCAGAAATAGCCAGAGCTTGGATTAATGTTCATCTGCTGAGATACCGGATGCTTATCAAAGAAAGGGAAATGTTCGTAAAAGAAGGGATGATCTTCATAAACCGGCAGAGGCCAATAGAAGTTTCGCGCATTATAGGTGGCGGTGAACCATTGAAAACATGTAATGAGCTGGGGTCAAGAGCTGTTAGACACTTTAGCAGCACACACCCTACATCGCAGAATCGAGTAATTGGTAATCCATCGTTCGAATGCTTAATGATTCTAATATTGACAATGAGACCTGCCAAAAAAAAAGAAAGCGAGAATTCGATTCTGGTGTGAATTTGGTGCTACGTGAATTTAATGAAGAAAGTTCGCACTCCCTTCCCTACTGATAATTGGGGGCATCTGAGCCCGCCCCTCGGACATGGGGGCACAAAAGCAGCACAAAAAGCACTATACCCTCCCTGTCTAACTTGTTAAAAAACAACGGAGTAAGTCTTTGCCGGCATTGTTAAGTCATTGGAAAAAGACACCTAACAACAATGAAGATTCGTTTCCAGAGAGTTTATTCACCGTTGCTCCTGGAGAATACTCTGCAAACAACAAACCGTGCGTGCCCTTTCAAGGTTAATCTCAACGATGAAGCGGCTAGCTCGACTCCATCGATCCTGTGTACAATGTCTCAGATTACAGGCCTTCGCTGTGGCGGAACTTGATGACCTGGACTGCGAAGAGCCCTATAGTGACGGCGATAGCGAAGCAGAGGTTGAAGAATTTCTTTTGCCTGCTTCTAACTTTATTATCAAGAATAATGTTCTGGCGGTCAGCGTTAGATAAATCTCATAAGAAATATATTCAAATAGGAATTTGTACGTTCAAACCGTGCGTGTGCCAATTGCTCGAAGAAGCAAAGGTTAAGCTTGAAGCCGAAGAAAAGAGAGGTAAGGAAAGATTAATGATAAGCGATGGATTGGGCCAAACAAATTCGGCGGATTTCTTGAGAAGGAAGGAATACTTGCAAAAAATGATCGAACAATTTGTTGACGAGAGATCAATCTATAATAACTCGCTGGACCTTTTTGATTGATAAGCTGACCAACAAAAGGCAAACCAACATGCAGGATAGGTTTATTGCGCACTTCAAGAAAGATAAAGAACTAATAGACATTTTAACGTCCTTCGATGTATATACGATTGAAATACTTACGATATTTTAGAATCTTTATTGTTAGATTGTTTATTAATAGGGATTGCCTCTTTTCCAGAGTCTAAATTATTATTATTAAAATCTTTACCGTCAGATTGTTTATCAACAGAGATTGACCCAGACTCAGATTTTCTTGAGTCTGAATTAATCGAAAAACAAAATAGCCACGGCCTTTACCATTAAACTTACATTATAACACTTTTTTTTCAATTTCAATATCTCATTTTCTAATGCTATTGTATGACAGCAGAAAAATTGCGGTATAAATGAAAATATTATTAATACAAAGAAAACCTTGTTTTCTTCTTTGATCAAACAAACTCATATCTTTAAATAATAAACGAATTCTAGTTTGAATAGAATCTAAAGCTACTTTTGCTTTCATTCACCAAAAGCAGCTGCTTTGGTTGCGTTGGTTGTTAACCATTTTAAGAGAGTGTATAAGGACCTACCACTCTATACGGCGGTGTACGATTGCTTCATATCAAACTACAAAGTATCTTCACTATTACCAGATCTATATAAATCAACCCTGTTCGGGTCTTTAGGTTGTCCGATGGCAACCAAAGCGTCTTTCTATTGTTCCCCGAACCATTCGAACTCTTTTACCAGATTCTTGGCAGTCCCTTTCCCAAAGAAAGTTGGGAAGTGCAGTCTCTGCAGGCAGGCAGTTAGCCCCTCGGGTCGTTCAGTCTCGAAGGTATGGTTCGGGCTTCGTTCGTTTCTTGTGACCAGATTCATTGGTTCGAGGCTACGTACGTTGGATCGGGTTCGGGCCCTAAAATATGTGATTGGGTAATTACGATGGCTCGTATACACGTTCGAGGATCACTCTCCAGGCGACGGAGGACTGCTTAGTGATTGAAGGGAGAGAAGAAACCCATTTGATTTCTCACTAGAGGCCTAATGATTGCATAACTCTGAGGTTCCAACTGCTACGGATAGAGGGATTTGAACCCCCACGACTGAGTAAGGTCACCAGAACCTAAACCTGGCATGTCTACCAATTCCATCATATCCGCACATCGATTCTTATTTCGAAACCACCCTTTTTCACTGCTAACTGGATAGAGCTAAGAACGCCAATGGCTCGGATGGCGTAGCAATTAGAGGAAACTGAAACACCACCCCGTATTTTTCGATTCTCCCGCAAGCAAGCAAGCAAGCAAGCAAGCAAGCAAACGCGCGACTTGCTCAATGGAGCCCGCTTACGACGATCCCTTTTAACCTCTCAGGCTCTTATAGAAGGCTTATAGAATGCCTATATGCTTTCCAAATCAAGTTAGGGTGATGGGAAAGTGGGAATGCTAACTTATGACCATACTCACGGATGGAGAGGGATTCGAACCCCCGGTATCTCTCCGAATACTTCGGTTTTCAAGACCGACTCTTTAAACCGCTCAGACATCCATCCCTTTCCCGACAAGATCACGAGCCATCAATAATCAACGGGAAAGCGTGCCAAGCTTTCAGGTCTTTGTAAATCGCACGCAACGCCTTCAGAAAACAAATAGGTTGTACCGCAGGGCCTCCTCTTTGGCCCCTCCGACCAGAAAGGTTAAGCGTGGTAATTGATCATTCTATTTTAGATTGATAGGAACTAAGGCGTCCTAATAACCAAGTTTACAACCATGGGCAATAACGGACTCGAACCGCTGACTCCCTCGGTGTAAACGAGGCGCTCTACCAACTGAGCTAATTACCCGGAGTGCCGGCGATACTTCGGAGTCTCGCCGGCTCTGTTTTCTGTAGGTCACATAGAAATTTATCCATTCTTTCTACGGCCACGTCAATCCGCTTCTTTTCTTGTTGGGCCGCTAGCAATTGTCTAGCTTCTGCTACCAACTCCCCCATCGGGCCGTCTGACTTTACCGTAGCCGATAAGTAGCGTTAATCGTCTTCATCGCGCTGATGAAGCAGCGGGTTCATCCACCACCTTGGTTCTTCCCCGCAAGCAACTTCCGCCGTATTATCCATAGCTGTTCATCAAGAAGGCCTAGAGTTAGTTTTCCGATAAGATTCAAGCTACAATTTCAAACAGCACCTTTTCTTCATGAAGCGCAAGAAAACTGCACTGCGGAAGAAGAAGAAGCGGTAAAAAGTGTAATATAAATGGCTACCAAAGTTCTTCTTTTGAACTTTCAAGAAG
>ERZ1034427.294-NODE-294-length-10355-cov-2.753398_pt1 | contig 10355 bp, 8 predicted proteins | sample MGYA00520607_ERZ1034427 | MGnify/ENA primary metagenome ERZ1034427 (study PRJEB33736, sample SAMEA104288489) | Azolla caroliniana | place: Brazil | collected 1987 | study: EMG produced TPA metagenomics assembly of the PRJEB19522 data set (Is there foul play in the... | reverse complement strand
GGAGGTGCTGGGCGGCGACATGGCCTCGCGCGCCCACCGCGAGCGCGTCTGCCCGCGCATCGCCTACATGCCGCAGGGCCTGGGGCGCAATCTCTATCCGACACTCTCGGTGTTCGAAAACGTCGACTTCTTCGGGCGGCTTTTCGGTCATGGCCGCAGCGCGCGCCAGCGCAGGATTTCGTCCCTGCTGCGCAGGACGGGTCTTGAGGCCTTTGCCGACCGGCCGGCCGCAAAGCTCTCCGGCGGCATGAAGCAGAAGCTCGGCCTCTGCTGCGCATTGATCCATGATCCGGACCTGCTGATTCTCGATGAGCCGACGACCGGTGTCGATCCGCTGTCGCGCCGCCAGTTCTGGGAAATGATCGATGATATCCGTGCCGACAGGCCCGGCATGAGCGTGGTTGTCGCCACTGCCTATATGGAGGAGGCCGCCCGTTTCGACTGGCTGATGGCGATGAATGACGGCAGGCTGCTGGCAACCGGGACGCCGGCGGAACTGCTTGCCCAGACCGGCGCCGCAGATCTGGACGCGGCTTTCATCGCGCTTTTGCCCGAAGACCAGCGGCGCGGCCACGATACGCTCGTCATTCCGCCTCGCGCGCCCGATGGCGATCACGACATGGCCATAGAGGCTGAGCACCTGACGATGCGTTTCGGCGATTTCACGGCGGTCGACGATGTCAGCTTCCGCATTCCGCGCGGCGAGATCTTCGGCTTTCTGGGGTCCAATGGCTGCGGCAAGTCGACGACGATGAAAATGCTGACCGGCCTGCTCGCCGCAAGTTCGGGGACGGCGAAACTGTACGGCCGGGCGATCGACGCGGGCGACATGGATGTGCGTCGGCGGGTCGGATACATGTCGCAATCCTTCTCGCTCTACACGGAATTGACCGTCCGGCAGAATCTCGACCTGCATGCGCGGCTGTTCGGTATGCCGGCTGGAGCGATCGGGGCGCGCATCCTGCACATGGCCGAGCGTTTCGAACTTGAGGCGATTCTGGACGACTTGCCGGAAGGCCTGCCTCTCGGCATCCGGCAGCGCTTGTCCCTGGCAGTGGCGATGATCCATTCGCCGGATATCCTGATCCTCGACGAGCCGACCACCGGCCTGCACTTCGAAGACACCAAGAAGCTGCTCGAGGTGCTGCACGAGCTGGCCGACCAGGGCAACACCGTGGTCGTCATCGAGCATAACCTCGACGTCGTGAAGACCGCCGACTGGCTGCTCGACTTCGGTCCCGAGGGCGGAGACGGCGGCGGTGAGATCGTCGCGGTCGGCTCGCCCCAGGACGTGGCCAAGGTCGAGGCCAGCTGGACCGGCCGCTACCTGAAGGAGCTGCTGGACCGCCACGAGGAGCGCCGCAAGGCGCGGGTGGCCGAGCTGAAGAAGGCGCGGGCTTAGGCCCCCCGCGGCGCGGGGCTTTCAGTTCTACATCACCGTGTCATCCCGGAAGCCTCGAAGAGGCTATCCGGGACCCAGGGGGTGCAGAGATCCGTGCGCGCCGCCCCTGGGTCTCGGCTCTTCGCGCCGCGCGCTACGGCCAGGATGACACGTATAATGTGGAGTATCGGTGGCTCGCCCCCTTACCAGCCACCACCCGGCGCCGCGCCCGACGCGCCGCCCTTGAGCTCACGATAGATGGTCGGCGCGGGGCCGAAGACGATCAGCGTCGTCAGGATCGAGATCAGGCCCGAAAACAGCGCCTGGACGATGCCGGCCGGCGTGAAATAGGCCTGTAGCGAGCTGGTGTCGGCCCGCAGCATCTTGCCGGTCGCCGCCAGGTCGCCCGAGGCCAGCAAGCCGACGGCGGAGACGATCGTCCAGATCAGCAGAACCACGATTATGCTCATCACCACCGCCAGCAGATAGGCGCCGAGCAGCGGCCAGAAGAGGCCCTTGGTCTCCGGCATGGACTTGAAGATCGTGACCTTGTCGGTCTCGAAGGTGACGGCCGGGGCGAACGACAGCCGGACCGCCAGGTAGACGACGGCGCAGAACGAGCCGACCATTCCGAGCAACCCCAGGAACGCGCCCGTCGGACCGCCCAGCGCGGCCAGGAAGCCAGAGACCAGCGAGCCGACGAACAGCACGCCCATCAGGATCAGGCTGGTCAGAACCCAGACCGCCGCCTGGCGCAGCTCCTGCTTGCCCAGGCGCAGATAGGCGAACCGGCTGTCCTGGGGCCGCAGCACGAGGCGATTGAGGCCAGCGAAGATCACCCCGTTGACGATCAGGCTGTAGGGCAACGACCACAGCATCAGCGGCGTCAGGTCCGCGGCGCGGCGAAAAAACTCCTCCGGGTCGGGATTGCTGTTGTCGGAGACGTAGGACAGCAGGGCCTCGAGCTTTGGCCCGAAGAACTGGATCGCCAGCACGTTGGAGACGATCGACAGCACGGTCATGACCGCCGCCCAGATGGCGATGGCCTTCAAGTTCTCCCGCACCAGTCGGAAACCGGAGAAGGCGGCGTCGGAGGCCGAGAACCTGGACATATCGTACTCTTGCTTTGCGGACAGGCCCTAAGCCCTAACAAGGTTCGGGCCGCTTCGACAGGGCCGACACGGGCTTTTTCGCGCCGCCTTGCGATCGCGGCGCCAGACCCTCTAACATCCGTTTGAAAACGATAAGGGGGAGACCATCGTGAAGCTCTATGGCGAAGCCATGCCCGCGCCCAATCCGCGCCGCGTGAGGATCTTCCTGGCCGAAAAGGGGATCGAGGTCCCCGAGGTTCATGTCGGCCTGCGCCAGGGCGGTCATCGCCAGCCCGAGCACCTGGCCCGCAACAGTCTCGGACAGGTGCCCGTGCTGGAGCTGGACGATGGAACGACCATCAGCGAGACCGTCGCCATCTGCCGCTATTTCGAGGCGCTGCACCCGACGCCGCCGCTGTTCGGAGTCTCGCCGCTGGAGCAGGCGCAGGTAGAGATGTGGACGCGCCGGATCGAGCTGCGCCTGATGGTCCCGATCGGCATGTTCTGGCGCCACGCCCATCCGTTCACGGCGCATCTGTTGAAGCAGCACCGGGAATTCGGCGAGTCCAACCGCGAGGTGGTCGACAAGACCCTGCTTTGGCTGGACGGCGAGCTCGCCGACGGCCGCCCCTATCTCGCGGGCGAGACCTATACGATGGCCGATATCGTGGGCCAGACCACGCTGGACTTCGCCGACTTCATTGGCCTGCCGACACCCGCCGCGGCCGGGAACGTGCTGGCGTGGCGAGAGCGTATGGCCGCTCGCCCCAGCGCCGGGGCCTAGGCGCCAATCCGGCTAGTCGTGCAGGCCCGCCTCGATCTCGTCCTGGTTCAGGTGGGCGAAGGCCTTGGCGGGCGCCGAGACCAGGATCACCGTCTGAAGCGTCAGGAAGATCGGGGCCAGCAGCAGGTTGGCCAGCAGGGTCAGGATCAGCCCCGGATGGCCGGCGACGACGCCGCCGTCGGCGGGGTCGATGCCGCCGCTCATCAGATTGCCGAGCACGCCCGAGATCGTGGCGCCGATGATCGAGACGATCGCGCTCAGCACGATCGTCATGGCGAACATCGCCAGCAGGCGGAAGAACTGTCCGTGGGTCTGGATCCAGGCGGCGCGAACGTCGATGTGATGGTGCGAGAAGGCGTGCGGTCCTAGGAGGGACAGGCGCACGGCGACCCACATCGACAGGCCGATGACCGCCAGCGCGCCCAGGGTGGCGAACCAGCCGGCCGCCGCGCCCGACAACAGGGCCGCGCCCAGGACCACCGCGCCCGAGGGAATGACCGTGACGCCCAGGGCAGCGGCCCAGGTAATCAGCGAGACGATCAGCAGCTGCACCTCCTCGCGGCCCAGGCGCAGATAGGCCAGGCGATCGTTGCCAGGCTCCAGCACAGACCGGATGATCGCCGCCTGCAGCACCGCGCCCAGCACCAGGGCCAGGGCGACCAGCAGCACCATGGCGCCGCCCAGATGGGTGACCAGGTCGAACAGCTCGCGCGGATCGGCCGAACCGACCCGGCCGGCCAGGGCGGCGCGCCCCTCCTCGCCGAGCACGATCTTGGCGATAAGGCCGAGGATCGGCAGCATGACCAGCGAGAACGCCGCCCAGGCCAGCACCGTCACGGGCTTGCGCCGCATGGTGCGAAGGCCTTCGAGAGCCGCGTCGGTGGGGCGAACTGACATCTAGGCGTCCTGCGTGACCGCGCCTTGGCGGTAGAGATGGGCCAGCGCGCCGGACCAGGCCGGCGCGAGCAAGAAATAGGTGAGAACCGCGGATCCCGCCGTGAAGGCCGCGCCTTGAGACGGCGCGAGACCGTGAAGCAGGTTGACCGCCATGGGCGCCCCCAGGACGCCCGGAACCAGCAGGATCGAGACCTTGCCCTTGGTCAGGGGGAAGGCGCTGAGCACGCGGATGCCCGACTCCGCGACCGTGGCCGGAGCGGTGAACGACAGACGAAGGCCCAGCCAGATCAGGATCGCCAGGGCCCCGAGCGGCGCCGCGCCGGCGACGAAACCCGCCGGCCCGGCGTGAGCCAAGGCGTCTTTCCAGGCCTGGGCCGATCCGACATCCAGCTGGGGCGCGCCGACCCTGGCCACGCCCAGCGCGATCGCGCCAACCACGATCATCAGGATCGAGCCGATCAGCAGGAACAGGCCCAGCACCATCAGATTGGCGCCCAGGAGCCGCCACTCGTCACGGCCCCAGCGAAGGCCCTTCAATCCCGCCACGCGCCCGAACGCGCGCCGGAACAGCGCGCCCTGGGCGATCACCATCGCCGCCAGCACGGCCAGCAGACGGGGGCCGACCGGCAGGTCATTGGCCCATAGCGTCAGGGCCGCCGCCGCGAGCAGCGCGGCCCAGCAGGCGACCAAGGTCGCGCGCAGGTCTGAAAAACCCGCCTTCAGCACCGCGCCCACGCTCGCCGATCCGCCCGTCATCCTCACCAAGATCCTTCCGCGCCCTCGACCGCGAGTCAGCGCCAACGCCGACAACCTAAGGCGTCGGCGCGTCGCTGGCGATGCGTCGCTAGGCCTCGGAGGTCAAGGCCTTATACGCCGTCGCCCAAGGCGCGAAGAAGACGGCGTTGACGACCGCGCTGAACACCGCCCCCAGGACGCCAAGCCCCAGCAGCCAAGGCCAGAGGTCGCTCAGCAAGGCCATCGGCGGCCGCGAGATGAAGGCCTCCAGCGCGCCGGGTCCCCGGATCGCCTCCAGCGACCCGCCCGCCGCGACGACGGCGCCGAACGCCGCGGCGCCGACCAGCATCTCCATCAGCAGGATGAAAATCACGACCAGCACCGCCATGCCCAGCAAGCGCCAGCCCTGCCCGCGCGTCAGGGTCCAGGACTCGAACAGGCGGAACTGGGCGTCGGCGAAGGTCATCGGCGCGGCCAGAGACAGACGCAGCGCCACCCAGATAAAGACGCCCCCAGCGATCGCCGTCGTCTTCGCCTGCTCACCGCCGCTGACCGCGACCACGGCCGTCAGGACGACGATCAGCAGGGCGACTATGAAGATCACGATCATGGCCAGCACCTGCTCCACGACGAACAGCAGGGTCAGCCAAAGCTCGCGCCTGCTGATCCGCAGGAAGGCCCAGGCGGACGCCTCCGGCATGAGCACGGCGCGGAAAACCGCCCCACAGAGGACGGCGCGGACGAACGAGCCCCACAGCCAGTAGAGAATATTGAGGGCGGTCATCCCCGATTGGGCGCGCACGAACTCGTTGATCGTCTCCGGATCGGGCGCTCCTTCCCTCTGGGTCAGCGCGAGTTGAATCAGGCGCGCGAAATCCGGCCCCAGCCAGAAAAGACAGACCACGGCCGGGATGATCATCCCCACCACCAGGGCCAGCGCCCAGCCGCCCACGGCCAGGGGATGCCGCACGACCACGCCAAAGCCCGACGTCGCCGCCTCGCCCACCGCAAATCTCGCCATGTCCCCTCCCCGGGCTTGGCCGACGCGCGAACCACGCGCCACGAACCATCAGCCTACACGAGGTTTCGCCGAGCGACAGCCGGGGGTATAGGGCGCGCCATGACCACGAATGCGACCTATCAGCCCGTTCACATCGTCGGCGGAGGCCTGGCCGGCTCCGAAGCCGCCTGGCAGATCGCCCAGAGCGGCGTGCCGGTGATCCTTCACGAGATGCGCAAGGACGACGCCACCGGCAAAGTCATCACCGACGCGCACCAGACCGACGGCCTGGCCGAGATGGTCTGCTCCAACTCGTTCCGCTCGGACGACTGGCAGTTCAACGCCGTGGGCTTGCTGCACGCCGAGATGCGCAAGCTGGACAGCCTGATCATGTCTTGCGCCGACCAGCACCAGGTTCCGGCCGGCGGCGCCCTGGCCGTCGACCGCGACGGCTTCTCGGCCGAGGTCACCAAGCGCCTGTCCCAACATCCGCTGGTCACGATCGTCCGCGAGGAGATCGCCGGCCTGCCGCCGGCCGAGTGGGACAACGTCATCGTCGCGACAGGGCCCCTCACCTCTCCCGCCCTGGCCCAGGCCATCCTCGACTTGACCGGCGAAGGACAGCTCAGCTTCTTCGACGCCATCGCGCCGATCATCCACTTCGAGTCCATCAACATGGACGTCGCCTGGCGCCAGTCGCGCTACGACAAGGAAGGCCCTGGCGGCGACGCGGCCGCCTACATCAACTGCCCGATGAACAAGGAGCAGTACGAGGCCTTCATCGACGCCCTGCTGGCCGGTCCCAAGTCCGAGTTCAAGGAGTGGGAGAACGTCCCCTATTTCGACGGCTGCCTGCCGATCGAGGTGATGGCCGAGCGCGGCCGCGAGACGCTGCGCCACGGTCCGATGAAGCCGGTCGGCCTGACCAATCCGCGCGATCCGCTGGTCAAGGCCTACGCCATCGTCCAGCTGCGCCAGGACAACGCGCTCGGCACCCTATGGAACATGGTCGGTTTCCAGACCAAGCTGAAGTACGGCGTCCAAGCCGAGACCTTCCGCATGATCCCGGGCCTGGAGAACGCCCAGTTCGCGCGCCTGGGCGGCCTGCACCGCAACACCTTCATCAACTCGCCCAAGCTGCTGGACAAGTCGCTGCGCATGAAGGCCCAGCCGCGCCTGCGCTTCGCCGGCCAGGTCACCGGCGTCGAGGGCTATGTCGAGAGCGCGGCCATGGGCCTGCTCACCGGCCGCTTCGCCGCCGCCGACCGCAAGGGCGCGCCGATCGACGCCCCGCCGCCGACCACCGCCCTGGGGGCGCTCGTCGAGCACATCACCGGTGGCCACCTGGAAGGCGGCAGCTTCCAGCCGATGAACATCAACTACGGCCTGCTGCCGCCCTTGGAGACGCCCAAGGTCGACGAGGACGGCAAGAAGATCCCGCTGAAGGAACGCGGCCGCGCCAAGAAGCGGCTGATGAGCATCCGCGCGCTGAAGGACCTCGACGCCTGGCGCGAGGCCTGAGCGAAACGCCAAACGATCGCCGCCCGGACCCATCCGCCGACGTCCTCGCTTCGTAGCTTCGGAGGCTAGCGAGGGAGAACGGCCCATGAGCTTGGTGAAGGCGGCGATCCACGCGTTCGAGGACGCGCCCATGCCGGACGTGGTCTCGCGCGCGGCGATCGACTTTCTCGTCGGCGACGCCCGCCGCCGGCTGGGCAAGACGCCGCCAGGCGCCGCGACCGCCTTCGCGCGCCAGATGGAGGCGTGGCCGATCGCGACCCACACGGACGCGGCCAACGCCCAGCACTACGAGCTGCCCGCCCCCTTCTTCGAGGCGGTGCTGGGTCCGAACCTGAAATATTCCAGCGGCCTCTATCCCACCGGCGCGACCACCCTGGCCGAGGGCGAGGCCGCGGCCTTGCGCGAAACCGCCGAGCACGCCGACCTGTGCGACGGGCAGACCATCCTCGAGCTGGGCTGCGGCTGGGGCTCGCTGTCGCTGTGGATGGCCACGCGCTATCCGAACGCCAAGATCACCTCGGTCTCGAACTCGGCCTCCCAGCGCGCCTTCATCGAGGCGCGGGCGGCGGCGCGGGGCCTGGGCAACCTGACCATCGTCACCGCCGACATGAACGACTTCCAGACCGACCAACGCTTCGACCGCGTGGTCTCGGTCGAGATGTTCGAGCACATGTCCAACTGGCGCGCCCTGCTGACGCGCGTGCGCGGCTGGCTGAAGCCCGACGGCCTGCTGTTCCTGCATGTCTTCACGCACAAGAACACGCCCTACCGTTTCGAGGTCGACGATCCGGCGGACTGGATCGCCCAGTACTTCTTCAGCGGCGGGGTGATGCCCAGCCACGACCTGCCCCGGCAGTTTCCCGACCTCTTCAAGGTCGAGACCGACTGGCGCTGGAACGGCGGGCACTACGCCCGCACCGCCCGTCAGTGGCTGGAAAACTTCGACGCCCGGCGCGCGACGATCGATCCGATCCTCGCCTCGGTCTATGGCCCACACGCCACCGTCTGGCGCAGGCGCTGGCGCCTCTTCTTCCTGGCCACCGCCGGCCTATTTGGCCATCGCGGCGGCGAGGAATGGGGCGTCAGCCACTACCGGATGCGGCCGGTCGCCTGAACCTGTCCTGGGGCCCTCCGACGGGAGCCATGAAGGCCCTCGCGCGTTCGCCTGTGCATGCAAGATTTCTTCGATTGGCTCGCGGCGTCCGCCGCCGTCTTCGCTTGGGCGCCGCCATGGCTGGTCAGCCTGGTTCTGATCGGCCTCGCCTTGCTTTCGGCCCTGCTGCTGCACGCGGTGGCGGTTGGCGTGGTGCGGCGCACCCTCTCCAAGCGCGAGGCGTTCTGGCAGGCCCTGATCGCCCGGACCCGCCGGCCGACCCGTTTGGCGATCATCGTCGCGGCGTTGGGCCCAGCAGTCTCGGCCGCGCCGCTGACCGGCGGTCAGGCCGACGCCGCGCGACATGTGCTGCTGGTGCTGTTCATCCTGCTGCTGGGATGGATGTGCCTGACCGCCCTCGACATCGGCGCGGCGCTCTACCTTCGCGGCTTCAAGGTGGACGTCGAGGACAACCTCCTGGCGCGCAAGCACATCACGCAGGTTCGGATCCTGCGACGGGCCGTGGCGATCCTCGTCGGCATCATCACCTTGGCCCTGGCCCTGATGACCATTCCGGGCGTGCGGCAATGGGGTGTCAGCCTGCTGGCGGCCGGCGGCGCGGCAAGCGTGATCGTCGGCCTGGCCCTGCAGCCCCTGCTCACCAACCTGATCGCCGGCATCCAGATCGCCGTCACCCAGCCGATCCGCATCGACGACGCCGTGATCGTCGAGAAGGAATGGGGAAATATCGAGGAAATCACCGCCACCTATGTGGTCGTCCGCCTGTGGGACTGGCGGCGCATGGTGCTGCCGCTCAGCTATTTCATCCAGAACCCCTTCCAGAACTGGACCCGCGAGAGCTCGGCGCTGATCGGCACGGCCATGCTGTATGTCGATCCCGCCGCGCCAGTGGACCAGTTGCGGGAGAAGCTCGCCGAGATCGCCAGGGACTCGAAGCTGTGGGACGGCAAGGTCGTGAACCTGGCTGTCACCGACCTGACGGCCGAGGTCATGGAGGTCCGCTGCCTGGTCAGCGCCCGCAACGCCGGCCAGGCCTTCGACCTGCGTTGCGAGGTGCGCGAAAGGATGATGGCGTTCCTGCGCGACGAACTGCCCGAAGCCTTCCCGCGTCGCCGTCTGGCGTTGGCGACCGGCGAGGCGTGAACGGTCCAGCCCTTCCGTAAGTAAGCGAATTATGACTTATGAAGAGGCGCCGCTTGCTCGACATGGCGCGCGCGCGGGCGCCTGGGCGGGAACGTCGCACCGGAAGCGCTTGTCGCGACGGGACGGTGGGCGCAGCCTGCTAAGGCTTAGGGATGGAGGCCAAGGCGGATTTGACCGAGGGTTTCGATATCGGCGCGAGAGCCAAGGCGCGCTGCGATCTGCTGGGCGCGCCGCCCTATAGCGAGGTCGAGGGCCAGCTGACGCGCCGGTTCCTGACGCCGGCCCACGCCGCCGCCCTTTCCGCGCTCGAAGCCTGGATGTCGGAAGCCGGCATGAGCGTCCGTCGCGACGCCGCCGCCAACCTGATCGGCCGGTACGAAGGCGCGACGCCGGACGCCAAGGCCCTGATCATCGGCTCCCACATCGACAGCGTCCGCAATGGCGGGCGCTATGACGGGCCGCTCGGGATCATGCTGGGGATCGACGTGGTCGAGGCGCTGCATCGCGCCGGCGCCGGCGATATTCATCCGCGTGCGCTGGTGAAGGACCTGCCGCTGTCGCGCCGGCAGATGGTCGAGATCGCCAAGGCACTGTCGCTGAATGCCCGCGTGCTCATCATGGACGAGCCCACCGCCGCGCTGAACCCGGCCGAGGTGGAGGAGCTGTTCCGCGTCGTGCGGCAGCTGCGC
>ERZ1034427.293-NODE-293-length-10367-cov-2.694725_pt1 | contig 10367 bp, 4 predicted proteins | sample MGYA00520607_ERZ1034427 | MGnify/ENA primary metagenome ERZ1034427 (study PRJEB33736, sample SAMEA104288489) | Azolla caroliniana | place: Brazil | collected 1987 | study: EMG produced TPA metagenomics assembly of the PRJEB19522 data set (Is there foul play in the... | reverse complement strand
CAGCCGCCAAAGGATACCGTTGGCGTCAAGTCGCGCGCCTCGCATCAGGGCTTCGCCCAATAGCAGCGTGACAAGAACAAGCACGCCGGTGGTTTGCGCGGTCGCGACGCCGGGACGCCCCCGCGAGAAGGCCAGCGCCCTCAGATACTGCTGAGCGAGGAAAGCCGGCACGAACAAGGCTGCCGCCGGAGCGCCATAGGGGCTGCCCGCGCCTCCCCACATCGTGGCGGCGCCCAGACACGACAGACCCGTCACCAGAAGGAACAGGATGTTGACGCCGTGCATCAAACGCTCGACCGATAGTCGCTTGGGATCGGTTCCAGCGCCGGGCGCCAGCGCCTGCAAATGACATACGGTCAAGGCGTTCTGCAGGCTCGACAGCACGAACCCACAGGACGCCCAGAGCATGAACGCGCCATACTGGTCTGGCGCGACAAAGCGGATGAGCAGCAGATTGACGCCGAAATTGAGCAGGGACCAGATGGCCTGCTCGACAGCGGAGATCAGATAGCGGGACATCCGTCTCCTCGATGAGCCTTCAGGCTAGTAGCGTGTGCCGCGGTTGATGCTGTAGTTGAAATTGAACGGCAAGACCCCGGTCACATACTGGCGGACGAAGCGATTGACCTCGGTGATCGCGCTGCGCGGCACGAAGATCAAATCGCCCGGCAGAACGGCGAAGTCATCGCCGCCTCGTCCTTGCAGATTTTCCCGCACATCGATGGTCCGCATCAGGAGTCTGGGATCACCGGGGCGTTGACGGATGACCATCACTCGGCCGGTGCGCGCGGTGTCCTGGAACCCGCCGGCCGACATGACGGCCTGAGCCACGGTCAGGCGCCCCTTGATCGTCTTGACGCCCGGATCGCGCACTTCGCCGCCCACATAAATCTGCGAGGCGCCATAACCCGCGATCAGCGTCTCCACTTGAGGCGCGCGGAGCACGGTCGCGTAGGCGCGGCCAAGTAAGGCGTTGGCCTCTTCCGCGGTCAGCCCGGCGACGTCCTGCGCGCTGATCAGCGGGAACACGCCCCTGCCGTCGGGACCGACGATCACGGTGGCATTGAGATCGGGGTTGACGACAAACCGGACGGAAAGCTCATCGCCCGGACCGATGCGGTAGCGATAGTCCTCGCTGGTCCAGGACGTGAAGGTTGGGTCCTTGCCTCCCGCCTGTTGATGTCGCTCCAGCCCGGGCGTCGCGGCGCAGCCGGCGACCGCCAGCACGGCGGAAAGCGAGAGGACACGAAGCCAGGCGGGCAAACCAACCTCCTTCGCCGCGCGATGGCGCGACGTTGGTAAACGTAAGTGGCCGAAGGGGGGTAGGATTTGGTTGCCGCTCATCTCGGACCGTGCGGCAAATCGCTGCGCCAGCAATATTGGAAGGCTTTGCATAACAACGATTTTGCTCAAAATGGTGCGCTTTCAGCAGCGCGCGCCACCGCGACCGTATCGATGTCAGTGTTTATTAAGTCCTGGGACGCTATCGACCAGTTCCACGTCACGCTCACGCGGTCGCAGAGTCGAAGCCCTCCGCACAGATGAATACCGCTGTGATAGAGCAAGGCGCTTATGCCCGAGGGGGGCAAGGACGCATTCGCTCGCCCCTCACGGTGCGCGAGTTGCTCACGCCGGTCTTCTACTACCGCGTCGAGGCCCTGCTCGGCTTCCTGATCCCAGTCGCGCTGGCGGTGATCGCCATCTTCATGGCCCACCCCATCTACACGGCCCAATCACGCCTGCTGATCCTGCTCGGCGATGACTATGTCTTCCGCAGCGATCTCTCCGCCGGAGCCCAGGGTCTCAGCTTCGATCGCGCCCAGATCGTCCAGGCCGAAATCCAGATCCTGTCGGCCAAGGAACTGCGGGTTCAGGCGATCCGCAAGGTCGGCCTGGCCCGCGCCTACCCCTCCCTGGTCAACGAACCCAAGGGACTGGAAAAGGCGGCCGAGCAGTTTTCAAGGGACCTCGACATCGTCAACGTCCCGCAGTCGAACGTTATCGAGATCAGCCTGCGCGGCGGCGATCCGCAAGTCGCGGCGGACCTGCTCAACACCTTGGTGAAACTCTACATTGAGCGTCGTCGGCTCATCTTCGAACAGGCCGATCCATCGCTGGTGAACGCTCAGCGCGACCAATTGAACAAGCGGCTCGACGAGGTCGAGGAAAGGCTGTTGCGGTTCTCGATCGAGCACGGCTTCGGCGACTACCCGACCGAACTGGCGACGGTCCAGAACCAGCAAGCCTCGCTCGCCAGCCAGATTCAAGTGCTGGACCAGCAGTTGGCCGCGCGGAGCGGTCGCGTCTCCGTCCTGTCCCAATGGCTCAAGTCCGCGCCGCCCGAAGTGGAGATCTCCAACGACAAGGGCCGGTCGCAACAGCTTGAAGACCTGACCCGCGCGCTGCTCGACTTGCAGAACCAGCGTCGGCAAGCGGCCGCGCGTTACGTTGAAGGCTATCCTCTCATTGTCGACCTCGATCGCAAGATCGCCGACGTCCAGGCCCAGATCCACGCCGCGCCCGCGCAGCAGGTCGTGGCCGTGCGTCGCGGCGTCAATCCGGTGCATCAACAGCTCGACACCGAGCTGGCCGATAGCGTCGGCGACCTGACCGGCCTACGTCTTGCCCGAAGCCAGGCGGCGCGCGACCTCAAGGCCGTCACGACGCGGCTTGAGGAGCTAGTCCAGATCGGCCCGGAATACCGCGAGCTGACGCGTCAGCGCGGCACCCTGGAGGGCGGTTTCGCCGAGCTGGCCAAGCGGGCCCAAGACACCGGTCTGGCGAGCACGCTGTCTAAGGCTAAGGCCAATGTGCGCATCGTGCAGGCCGCCGATCCGCCCGTGAAGGGATCCAGCGGGCGCCTGGTTCTCCTGCTCGCCGGCCTGGCGCTCGGCGTCGCCACGGCGGTGGCCGTGATCGTCGTCTCATCCGCCTTTTCCGACGTGATGATCACCCCGCGGGATGTCGAGCGTAAGCTGGACGTTCCGGTGGTGTTGACGGTCTCCGCCGACGACCGGGTCGCCGCGCGCCGGCGCGGCCAGCCGGGCTCCGTCAGTCGCGCCTCCTTCCTTGGCTACGACGAGGCCAAGCTGCTGCTGCGGTTGCTCACCAGCGTCGCGCCCGGCCCGGGGCGTATCATGCAGTTGGTGGCCGCCAACGGCGGCGAAGGCGTTTCCAGCCTGCTGATGGATCTCGCCATGATGGCGGCCACCGCGAACGCCAAACGCGTACTACTCGTCGATATCGAACCGGCGGTGGAAGGTTCGGCCATCCAGGCCTTCGCGGAGAGCGGCGCCAAGCTGGCGCGTGTCTCTCAAGACCGGGTTGGCGTCAAGGGTACGTCCCTGCACATCACCCTACCGATGGGCGCCGGCTCGCACGCGTTGAGCGAAACAGAATGGGAGACCTTCTTCCGCGAGGCGCGGAAGAACTATGACGTGGTGCTGATCGACAGCCCCGCTCTGGAGCGTTCCTCCGCGAGCCTCATCTTCGCGCCTCTTGTCGACATGAACCTCGTCTTGATCGAAGCCGAAGCCACGCGCGCGGCGGTTGCCCGGAACATGATCGAGCGCGTCGAGGCCGCCGCCGGCGATGTGACTGGAGCGATCCTGAACAAGCGCGGCTTCTATATCCCTCGCGCGATATATTCTTGGCTCTAGCCCGCCCCTACCGGACGAACGGCCAGAAGAACGCGATCAGCGCGGGCGCCGCGGCCAGGATCAGCACGGTCAAGGGCGCGCCGAGCCGGGCGTAGTCGCCGAACCTGTAACCGCCGGGCGCGAGGACCAGCGTGTTGCACTGGTGACCGATCGGCGTGAGGAAATCGCACCCGGCGCCCACGGCGACGGCCATCAGGAACGGATCCGGGCTCAAGCCGAGGCGCTGGGCCAGGCCCATGCCGATCGGCGCCACGATCAACACCGTCGCGGCGTTGTTCAAGAATGGCGTGGCGGCCATCGCCACCGCCATCATGGCGGTCAGGGTGACCAGCGGCGGAAGGCCGTGGAACGCCCCAGAGAGCCAACCGGCGATCAGATCCGCGCCGCCGCTGGACTGCACGGTGTCGCTGACCGGAATCATCGCCGCGACCAGCACCAGCACCGGCCCTTCCAGCGAGGCGTAAGCCTCGCGCATGCGCAACGCGCCCGTCGCGACCACGAGAACCGCCGCGCCAAAGAAACCAACCGCCGCGGGCAACACCCCGAACGCCACTAGCAACATCGCCCCGACCAGGATCGCGGTCGGCAGCAGCGCGTGTCGGGCCCCGCCCAGCCGCACCTCGCGCTCGGCGAGCGGCAGACAGCCGAGCGCGGAAAGAGCCGTCGGCAACCGCTGCTCGGCGCCCTGCAGAACCAGGATGTCGCCGGCTCGCAGGCGCACCGTGGCCAGGCGGCCGGCCATGCGATAACCGCTGCGGCTAACGCCGAGCAGGTTCACGCCGTGGGCCTCGTTCAGCTTCAAGCCGCGAGCCGTCTGCCCGATCAGGTCGGACTCGGCGCCGATCACCGCCTCCACGACCCGCACCTCCTCGGTCGGCTCGTTCATGACCACGGGTCGGTCGGCGTCCGTCAGCTTGAGCCCCGTCTTGACGATCAACGCGTTCAGCGCCTGCTGCTCGCCCTCGAGCAGAATCTGGTCCCCCGGCAGGATGCGACGGTTGGCGTGGGGAGACTCCATCCGCTTGCGGCCACGCAGGATCGCGACGACGCTAACGCCCCCTTCCGCGGCGGCGCGAAGATCGGACACGCGTCCTTCGCCGAAGCGCCAGCCCTCGGGCGCCTCGACCTCGGTGACATAGGCGTTGGCGGCCAGCGCGGCGTCGACGTCGATCGCGGCCGTCCGGTGCTTCGGAAGCAGCCTATAGGCCACGGAGAGATAGACGATCGTCAGCAGGGCCAGGCTTCCGCCGACCGGCATGAAGTCGAACATGCGGAACGGTTCGCCCAGCGCCTTGCCGCGCACTTCCGAGACAATGATGTTCGGCGAGGTGCCCACCAGGACCGCGAGACCGCCGACCAGCGAACCGAACGACATCGGCATCAGAAGACGCCCCGGCGACACGCCCGTCCGCTTAGCGATCTGCAGCGCCGACGGCATCATCAGCGCCAGGGCGCCAACATTCTTGGTCATCATCGAAAGAAGGGTGGTCACCGTCACCAGGACGGGAATCTGGGTGCGCTCGCTACCGAGCCGCGGCAACAGCGGCGCCATCAGGCGGTCGACCAACCCCGACCGCGACACGGCCGCGCTGAGCACGAGGGCGCTGGCGATAATCACCACGATGTCGTTCGAGAAGCCATCGAACGCCGACTTCGCGGGGATCAGACCGGTCACGACGCCCACCGCCAGCGCGCCGAGCGCGATCAGATCGTACCGCCAGCGCCCCCAGAGAAAGCAAAGCACCGTGGCGCCGATCAAGCCAAACGAAAGCCCTTGCTGCAGCGTCACGCGATCGCCCCCTAAGCCGGCCGTCCAACTCGGCCGGCTCTACAACGAAGCGGAGCCTTGAACGGTTCACCGCGTCGCCACCATCAAAAGGATACCCGGTGCAACGTCTCCCTCGCCCGAGGGTTGGGTCTTGAGCCACACTCCATCTCAAGGACCCGAAAATGCCCAAGGTGATCGGCAAGGACACCGGCGCGACATCGCGCGCCGTCGAATATGAGACACAGCTCGGCCAAGGCGGCGAACTTCACCAGACAGCGTCCGACACCGGCGAAGAGGGCGCCGTGCTCACGACCCAGCAGGGCGTCGCGGTCGCCGACGACCAAAATACCCTGCGTGTCGGCCCGCGTGGTCCCGCCTTGCTGGAAGACTTCCACTTTCGGGAAAAGATCTTCCACTTCGACCACGAGCGGATCCCCGAGCGGGTGGTCCACGCGCGGGGCTACGGCGTCCACGGGACGTTCACGCTGAAGGAGTCGCTGGCCGAGTTCACGACGGCGAAGGTGCTCAGCGAAGTCGACGAGAAGACGCCGATGTTCGTGCGGTTCTCGACCGTCGCCGGCAACAAGGGCTCGTCCGACCTGGCCCGCGACGTGCGCGGCTTCGCGGCCAAGTTCTACACCAAGGAAGGCAACTGGGACATCGTCGGCAACAACATCCCGGTGTTCTTCATTCAGGACGCCATCAAGTTCCCCGACCTGATCCACGCCGCCAAGCCCGCGCCCGACCGCGAATTCCCTCAGGCCCAGACGGCGCACGACAACTTCTGGGACTTCATCACCCTGACGCCAGAGTCGATGCACATGGTCATGTGGATCATGTCCGATCGGACCATCCCGCGCTCGTTCCGGTTCATGGAGGGTTTTGGGGTCCACACTTTCCGGCTGATCAACGCCGAGGGCAAAGGCGCCTACGTGAAGTTCCACTTCAAGCCGCGCCTGGGCTTGCAGTCGGTGGCCTGGAACGAGGCGCTGAAGATCAACGGCGCGGATCCCGACTTCCACCGCCGCGACCTGTGGGACGCGATCGACATGGGCTCGCCGCCCATCTGGGATCTCGGCGTGCAGTTGTTCGATGACGAGTTCGCCGACAATTTCGAGTTCGACATCCTCGACGCCACGAAGCTCATTCCGGAAGAGCAAGTCCCCGTCCGCATCATCGGCGAGTTCGTGCTCGATGGGCTGGTCGACAACTTCTTCGCCGAGACCGAGCAGGTCGCGTTCTGCACGCAGAACGTCGTACCGGGGGTGGGCTTCACCAACGACCCACTACTGCAGGGGCGGAACTTCTCCTATCTCGACACGCAGCTGAAGCGTCTGGGCGGACCAAACTTCACCCACATTCCGATCAATGCGCCGCGATGCCCCGTCCACAACTTCCAGCAGGACGGCCATATGAACATGCGCAATCCCAAGGGCCGCGTGAACTACGAGCCCAACAGCTGGGGCGGGCCGCGCGAGAGCCCGACGACCGGCTATCGCCACTTCGAGGAGGAAGTGAACGGCCGCAAGATCCAGGAGCGCTCCGGGACCTTCTCGGACCACTACAGCCAGGCGCGCCAGTTCTTCATCAGCCAGACGCCGATCGAGCAGAAGCATATCGGCGACGCCCTGGTGTTCGAGCTGTCCAAGTGCGAACGCATCGACATCCGCGAGCGCATGGTCGCCCACCTGCGCAACATCGACGAGCGCCTCGCCACCGTCGTCGCCACCGGTCTTGGCCTCGCGGCCCTGCCCGATCCGGCGCCAGCCGCCTCGCCGCCCCTGGCCGACCTACCGCCCTCGGACGCGTTGTCGATCGTCAAGCGCGCGCCTGGCGGCTTCGCGGGCCGCAAGCTCGGTATCCTCGTCAGCGACGGCGCTTCGGCCACGCTGATCAAGGCGCTGACCAAGGCGGTTAAAGACCTTCCGGCGGTTCACGAGATCATCGCGCCGAGGATCGCGGGCGCGGTGCTCGACGACGGCGCGATCCTCGAGGCCAAGCAGAAGATCGATGGTGGGCCTTCGGTCCTCTATGACGCCGTGGTTCTGGCGCTTTCGCCGGAGGGCGCGGCCATGCTGGCCAAGGACAAGACGGCCAAGGACTTCGTCAGCGACGCCTTCGCCCACTGCAAGTTCATCGGCTACACCAGCGCGGCCGAACTTCTGTTGAACAAGGCTGGGATCGCGTCGGACGAGTTCGACGAAGGCATGGTCCTGCTCGAGGGGCCGAAAGACGCGGCCGCCTTCCTGGCATTGTGCGGCCAACTGCGGCACTGGGCGCGGGAATTGGCCGTCGACCTGGACGCGGAGGCCTTCCTCGCGGACTCCCAGGCCGACTAGCCGCCTGCAGAGAGCCGCTGGAAAACCGACGGCTCTCTCCTCCAGTGGCCAAAAGAAAACGCCCGGGTCTTGCCTAGACAAGACCCGGGCGGCGCCGCCTAGGGGGGAGGTAAAACGACGGCTGCGAAAGGCCTAGAAGCTGTAGCGCAGACCTAGGTGGTAGAAGCGGCCCAGAAGATCGTAGAGCGCCGGGTTCGCGTCGAGACCGGTATTGGTCTGCGGCGACGGGGTCGGATCGCGGTTCAGCAGATTGTCGACCTTGCCGTAGAGCTGCAGGCCGTTACCGAACTTGTACGATGCGCTGACGTCGACATAGGTCGCGCCGCTCATGTGGTTGTAGTCGATGGTCGGCCGGCTGCCGGTGGAGACCGGGCACGTGCCCGGCTTGCACTCAACGTACTCGGTGGTGGTGCCCCCGAAGCGGCCATCGCTGAACCAGCGCTCCTGAACGCTGATGGCGAAGCGGTCATTGTCCCACGACTGAACCGCCAGGACCTTCCAGTCAGGCGTCGCGCCGGAGTTCTGTCCGGCCGAGTCGACGGCGACCGCGCCGGGGATGCCGGGGTTTGTCACGAACTTGTGGACGTTGGTCGCCAGGCCGCGGATCGTGAAGCGGCCCGGAACGCTGGGCAGCTCGAAGCGGTAGCTGCTCTCGATGTCAAAACCGCTGGTCTTGATCGAAGCCAGGTTGAACGTCTGCGAGTTCACGAAGGCCGACGGCGGGTTAAGGTTGAAGGCCCCGCAGAACTGGGTGAGGCCCGCGTAGCAGAAGTTGACGATCTGCTGAGCGCCCAGGCTGGAGATGCCGCCGTTGAGGACGATGTTGTACCAGTCGACCGAAACGCTGAAGCCCGGCAGCCATTGCGGGTTCGAGAGCACCGCGCCGATGGTGACGTTCTTGGCGATTTCCGGCTTCAGGTCCGGGTTGCCCACGACATTCTGCAGCACCGTCAGCGAGCCACTGGACGGCTGGCCGGCTGGAGGCTTGCCATTCGACGGAATGGTGAAGTTCGGCAGCGTGGTGGTCACCGGCGCGGCGAACAGCTCCGACAGGTTCGGCGCGCGGACGTCACGCGACGTGACGGCCCGCAGGCGGACGCCCTCGACCGGCGTGTCCCAGGTGACGCCGACCTTCCAGGTGTAGACGGTGCCGGACGTGCTGTAGTCGGTCCAGCGACCGGCCATGTTGAGGTTGGCCTTGCCCGCCGCGTCGGAGTTGACCAACGGCATGTTCACTTCGGCATAGGCTTCCTTCACCGAGTACTTGCCGGCGCCGGAGTGGTAGTTGCCGGCGAACCAGTTGGCGCCCGCCGCATTCAGGATCGGATCGGCGGGGTAGTCGGCGGTGTTCGGGGAATCCGTGTTGCCATCGCCGTAGGGGTCGCCTTTGACGTGGTACTGTTCCTTGCGCCACTCGCCACCGATGGCCAACGAGATCGGCCCCGCCCAGCCGTTGATCGGCTCGCCGCTGAAGTTGACGCTGGCGACGTCCTGTTTCTGGACGGAGTGCTGGTACGGGCCGTTCTTGGGCGTGATATAGGCCAGGGCGGCGTCGCTCGGACGCTGCCCGCCGAAGATGTTGATCGGCACGCAGCCGTTGGCGCGCGCTATGGGATCGGCGCAGACGATCTGACCGTTGACGAGCGTGGCCTGAACCGCCGCCCGATAGCGCGGCGTCAGCAGGATGTCGCGAACGTGGATGTTCGTCGTGTTCTGGCCGTGGGTGTAGTAGGCGTCGTAGCGCCATTCCGTGCCCAGGGCGTTGAATTTGCCGTCGGCCCCGATCACGCCGCGATACTGGGTCCGCGTCGGGTGGACCGAGATGTTCCGCGGCAGCAGCGCGTTGCTCGTGCCAAAGGTGAAGGTCGTAATGCCGTTCGCGGCGCAGGCCGCGACCACCGAGGCCGGCAGATACGGGTTCGAGCACGACATGGTCAGGCCCGTCGTGGCCGCGCCGGGGTTCGGCTGGTTGCTGCTCTCCACGCGCGCGGCGTTAAAGGTGGCGTAGATCTCGTTGTTGGCGTCGAGATCGAAGCCCACGCGGCTGTAGGAGTTCATGCGCTTGATGCGCGACTGCAGCGAGGTGCCGACGCCGACGTTGCCCGACAGGTCGCCGCCGACGCAGAAGCCGCCGTTCGTGTAGCAGCCGCTGACCGCGCCATTGGCGGCCTTCGAAGGCACGCCACCACCGCCGTACTGGAACTGGAATGGATTGCCGCTGACGTCGAAGGCCGTGCCCTGCAGCGGGCCCGCGCTGATCAGACCGTACTTGGTGTACTGATAGGCTTGGGCGTGCTCGCGATAGAGATACTGCGGCGAGCCGTCGTTGGTGATCCCGCGATTGACCAGGGTGGCGGTCGTGTACCAGTCGCGGCTGCCCGGCGCGTCCTCGCCAAAGCCGCCCGCCGGGACGCCCTCTTCCCAGTCATATTCGCCGCTGACCTGCACATGCAGGCGGTCTTCCATGAAGTTCTTGCCGGCCGCCACCTGGGCCAACCATTGGTGGTTGTCGCCGTAGGTCGTGACGCCCGTCATGACGTTGGCCTTGAGGCCCACGAACTTCTTGTTGGTGATGAAGTTCACCACGCCGCCGACGGCGTC
>ERZ1034427.292-NODE-292-length-10369-cov-35.356603_pt1 | contig 10369 bp, 10 predicted proteins | sample MGYA00520607_ERZ1034427 | MGnify/ENA primary metagenome ERZ1034427 (study PRJEB33736, sample SAMEA104288489) | Azolla caroliniana | place: Brazil | collected 1987 | study: EMG produced TPA metagenomics assembly of the PRJEB19522 data set (Is there foul play in... | reverse complement strand
TCCTTTGTCCCCAGTCCTTTGTCCCCAGTCCTTTGTCCCCAGTCCTTTGTCCCCAGTCCTTTGTCCCCAGTCCTTTTTTCCTAATCCAAAATACTGTGGATTGGTCTCATCTTTGGCTTTATATATCACCCCCAATTCTGGGTGGAGTTATTGGCTATTTCACAAATGATATAGCCATAAAAATGCTATTTCGCCCTTATCGACCTATCTATATTCTTGGCCGAAGAGTGCCTTTTACTCCTGGATTGATACCTGCTAATCAGGAGCGTTTAGCGAAAAATATTTCTAATACCATTATGGGATCGTTGTTAACGCCAGAGGAATTACAAAAGCTGGCGCGGCGACTCCTACAAACAGAACGAGTACAAGGCGCGATTTCTTGGTTATTACAGTTAGCAGTTGAACAAATTCAAGGTGATAAAAATCAGAAAAGTATCAAAATTGTGGCAGGAATTTTACGGGATTTGTTGGGAGAATCCTTACCTCGATTACTGAAGGTTTTGGCTCGTCAAGAGAATTTTTTAGAAGCGCAAATTAACCAGATTTTTGACCAAATATTACTGGAATTTCAACTGAGTGAAGAACAATCTACACGCTTGGCTGATTGGTTGTTACAAGTAGTTTTACCACCGGATGCGTTAAGACAAGCAATAGTTGACTTTTTAACAGACCGCACAATTCAAACTATTGATGATAGCTTTCGAGAAAAAACTAGTGGTACTTACTGGGTAGTAGCAAATCTGTTTGGTTTACGTAATACTCTGACTCGATTAAGGACATTTTGTTTAGATGAAAAAGAGGCTACTAATAAGCGACTGCAAGAATTAATTCAAGATTTGCAAATGCGCGATCGCCTCAAAAAATTACTACACGATTTATCTTTACAAAACTTACCAGTTGCTACAGTCCGTCAACTTAGAAAAACCACCAGGGAAAGTGTTCATTATTACCTCCAAAATAGTGGTAGCACTTTGTTAGAGGAATTAACGGAATCAGCAGACTGGAAAAATATTGCTAGTTTGTTATTAAAGCGTCTTGGTAATTCATCTGTTATTGGTACTTCTTTGGAAGTAGTGTCTAAAGAATTAGCTTTAATTTTAGAACGGTATTTGGAAAAAGATTTAGAAGTAATTGTCGCACAAGTAATTCCTATTTTGTCTATAGATCAAGTGATTATTGATCGTGTAAAAGCAACTTCTCCTGCTGATTTAGAAGCCGGAATTGAAGGAATTGTTAAAAATGAATTACAAGCAATTGTGACTTTAGGTGGAATTTTGGGTTTTGTTGTCGGGTTGTTACAAGTAGGTTTTTTATTTTTGAGTCGATATTAATTGTTGATAGAATGTTTTACTTGCAATATGCACATAAACCATCTATCAACTTTCTAACTCTGTCACCTGTCACCTACTAAGTAAGTGGGGGTTAAACATTGTCGTTATGACAAGGCAAGAGGTGAACCAGCGCGGTCTTGGGGAGTCACTGCAGTGGACGGTTTTCCCGGCATAAAGCAAGTGGCCTGGTTTCCCCCATGTAGGGGCTTCGCCTTCCCCCAGGGTGCGACTGGAGAACCCGAAGGGCAATAGGGAAGAGGTTTTCGGGCTAATTTATATTTTTTCACATACTTTTGTTTTTTCACGTCGTTCTACTTAACAATTCAAAAATGTCCCGGCCAAGGTGAGGTGGGAGCATCAGCATCAACTGTCGATAAATGATCTGTAGAATAGTCTTGTGCTAAACCTATATTTACATCTTCATAAACCACTAACTTATTCAGATCCTCTAAGACTTGGGATGCAGAATTATATCGCTGTTGATGATCATCCAAAACCATTTTATTAATAATTGCTGCTAATTCCTCGCTTACTATTGCTTTGTCAAGCCATTTTACTTCTCCATCCGTATTTCTTTCTAATTCATGAGGAGATATACCAGTTAAAGCTTTAATGCCAATCATTCCTACAGCATAAATATCACTATTATATTTAGGACGACCGAAACATTGCTCATTAGGGGCATAACCTCTTGTCCCAATGCCGATGGTGAAAGCAGTTGAATCAAAACTTTCGGTGATTTGGGTGCTAACTTCTTTAACAGCACCAAAGTCAATTAATACTAGTTTCCAATCTGAGTGACGACGGATAATATTGTTAGGTTTAATATCTCGGTGGATTACACCATTCTCATGGACAAATCTTAATATTTGCAATAGTTCTTTTAAGAGCGAGATTGTTAAATTTTCTATGATACACTTACCTGAGATTAATTCCTGATTTAAAGGATGTCCAATTATATACTCTTGGATTAAATAAAATTCTTCGTCTTCTTCAAAATATGCTAAAAGCTGAGGAATTTGGTTATGTGTTCCCAACTTTTCCAAAGTTTTTGCTTCTGCACCAAATAAACGCCTAGCAAGTGCTAAATCTTCTGATCTTGTCGTGGCTGGTTTTAGTTGCTTGACAACGCATTGAGGATTACCAGGACATTGTATATCTTCTGCAATGTAAGTTTCACTAAATCCTCCTGCACCAAGCACTTTGATAATTTTGTATCGTCCGGCTAAAATTTTACCGTTCAATGCTAAATCCCTTTGTTGTATTAGGTCTTGCAGGTCATCTTGTTAATTAATAATTTCCTGAACCACAGGAGAAGATTTATATTTCTGAAAAATTAGTAATAAGTTATGTTTGTGGATTTTTTCCCTAGCTACTTCAGTGCCTAAATATAGAGAGTCCAGTTAAGGCGATGGGTATGATTGGTATTGTAGTGGGAAACATTAATTTACCATAAATAAAGCTGGTATAGCTAATTCCTCCCCACACACCAGCTAAGGCAATACTTAATAAGAATCGCTGGATACCCTGTTTTCTTCTCGTTACTACCATAGATGAACCACTTACCAACAGCAGTACAAATAAACCTCTCCATAATGGACTTCTAATGGCTGTGGCAATGGATTTATTGGCCATTAAGGTTGGGACCCATTGGCATAAATTTCTACACCAGCCATGCTGTTACGTGGTGAAACAGCCACTCGATGATCATCATGGCTTAATTTCGCTGTAGCGCCAATTAGCACGATCTTATTTTGGAAAAACTGTCCTTGTTGCAAATAATTATTCCAGTTTTCTGGCTCAAACAGATACCACAAAGGAATTGTCCTGAATGTCTCCCCATTTCGCCAAAAATAAATGTGATCGCCCCTGGGTTGGGAATAATTCACTTGTGCTGCTGCTAAAACAGCTTCCTCAAAAGAGGGCATTTTTGAGTTGAAAACAGTGCTTGGCTTTCACAAAGGTGAAAATTCACTGGATAAGCGATGAATTTTACCGTCTAACTCCAGGGGAAAATTGACTGCACCTATTGACACCGCCCCAAAACGAAAAATAGGCTGTGGTTGGGTCAATGGCTGAAATGAAACTTGATGTGTCGTAAAATTTTTATACCCTGCCGATAAGGTAACTTTCCTACCTACCATATTTATTTTCGCAATACTGCCTGTAATTGCCGATCATCAGCTTCACTATAGATACTTGGTTGATGAAAAACTATATCTAAGTCCACTGAACGGGCACCAGCATTAATCAACTTAGTGATCACCTGATCATAAGCTGCACGTTAATAAGGAAAAGATTTTATTGGTTTTAAATAGGCATACTGTTGAGGATAGGTCTTATAATACTCTTCAGGAATGGAGATAGATTGATCATCAATCACCAAAATCACAATATCCTGTGGAGCTACTACCGTTCCACGCATTTGAAAAAAAAAGGTAGTCACAGCTTGATTTTCTAGCAATTGCACCCTACTTCCATTAGCCGCACTGAGTATTCCTGCCAAAAATGCAGAAATTCCAGTAAGTAGATGACCAAAACGCACTATCAGTTTAGACTGGTGTAATGGTGTTGTTAAACTCCCCTTTGTTAACTTACTTAACTGCCTCTTGGCAGCAGAGAGTGATTCGTCGGCTAAGGTGGGTGTAGTGTAGGTTCTTCTGCCATATTGAGTTACTCGTTAATTTCAGTACAACACGGTTATTTGTTTACAAGTTGTCTTTCAGGCAACATTCTAAATAGCAATCAAACTTAAATGACAATCTTATACATTTATGATATATGCTTCAATTATTACCAAAATAATACCAGTATATTTGCCTTTCAGGATTTCCTATACAAATACAGTCGAACTTTCTATCTCACGCAATATCTATCTGTAATTCTTGCACACATATTATCTAGAGGCTCTTCACCCAAGCATTTGACGGAAAACAGGGTGTGGGGTGTAGGGTTGTAGGGAAAGATAGTTTGTCCCACACCCTAAAAGGTACAAGCCTATCAATAGTATTGATGGAGAAGATAAAAATGTAGCTCCAGATCTGCAGTACTAGAAACACAAGTTCCTAATTTGAAACCTTTGATTTTAATTATGGGGTTCCCTACACCCTACACCCCTTTCATTAAGGTGAGTTTATTTCCTCAGTTCAGTAGTATCGCTTATACCACACCTATCTTTGCTATCAAAAGTAAGATTAATTTTTCCCATCTCTCCTACTCCTTGGTAAAAAGCTCCCCACACTCCTCATGACCACAACTAAATGTTATAACCAGTAACTTAGGTCTTGAATGGGTATCAGTATGGATCTTACCGCCAGCCTATACCATACCTCTTTAGGAGTAAACTTGACTGATATACAGATCAGAGTCCTGTTACTAAGTCAATTTTATTGGTAGATTTTGATCACAGCGGATTTGGGAAAGATTTGGAGGTTAATAACTAGCTAATTATTTAATCACCATTACTAACTATATCTAGCTAATGCTAAATAGCGTCAGATAGTGGGATAATCACAAGTATCAGTTTTACCAAAAATTGCACAGTCAAATTATCATGATGCTCATCTGGGTAATAACCGAACTTAAATTGAATCACCAACAGCGCACGGCGTTAGCCAAAAAAGCAGACCAAGCCAAAGTTACAAGTATCATAAATTTAATGTTTTAGCCAATTTTATGCTTTGACAGAGGTAAGATAAAAGCTATACATGAAAACAACATGAAAACAACCCTATAGACATTAGCAACCTTGCCAATTAAGAATTGCTATAATCTATTGTTCAATCTTACATTCTTATCTATTATTTAGGTGTAAATTTCTATGGGTTCTATGATGAATCGTCTGTCTATTTTTGTAGACGGAAACAATATGTTCTATGCTCAACAAAAAAATGGCTGGTTTTTCGACCCACGACGAGTATTAGAATATTTCAAAAATGAGCAGCCAGAGACAACATTAATTAATGCTTTTTGGTACACAGGCTTAAAAGATCCACAAGATCAGCGTGGTTTTAGAGATGCACTCATTAGTTTAGGATATACAGTACGCACTAAAATTCTCAAAGAATACTATGATGATGTCTCTGGTCGTTACTCGCAAAAAGCAAATTTAGATATTGAAATTGTTGTCGATATGTTTAATACGGTAGACCAATACGACCGAGTTGTTTTATTCAGCGGTGATGGAGATTTTGAGAGAGCGATAGAACTATTACGTTCAAAGAATACGCATATTACAGTTGTATCAACAGAAGGAATGATAGCCAGGGAGTTACGTAATGCTACTGATAGATATATAGACTTGAATGATATTAGAGACCAAATAGAAAAAACCGAAGCTTAGTAAAATTAACAACTATTTACAAAGCCAAGAGTTAAATTAAGGAACTCTTAACAGGGAACAGTAAAAAGGTTGATAACTGAATAACTGTTAAAAAATAAAGTTCAAGGTATTCTTCGTCCATAATCTCAAGCTAAAACAACCAAGAAGAATGAACAATCAAGCAGACAGAATTATCATATTTGATACGACACTGCGAGATGGAGAACAGTGTCCAGGTGCGACTTTAAACATAGATGAAAAGCTAATTATTGCTAAACAGTTAGCGCGTTTGGGTGTAGATATAATTGAAGCAGGATTTGCCGTTGCTAGTCCAGGTGATTTTGAAGCAGTCCACAAAATTGCCCAAACAGTAGGAACGGAAAATGGACCGGTAATTTGTAGTTTGGCCAGAGCTAGACATGATGATATCAAAGCCGCAGCAGAAGCGATCAAACCGGCTGCTAAGGGCAGAATTCATACTTTTATTGCTACTTCTGATATTCACCTGCAATATAAGCTAAAAAAAACCAAACCAGAAGTGATCTCTATTACTGAAGAAATGGTAGCTTATGCCAAAAGTTTCACTGATGATGTGGAATTTTCTCCTGAAGATGCTGGACGGTCTGATCCAGAATTTTTGTATCAGGTTTTGGAGAGAGCGATCACAGCTGGTGCAACAACAGTTAACATTCCTGATACGGTAGGTTACACTACACCAAGTGAATTTGGGGCTATTATCAAAGGCATTACAGAAAATGTCCCCAACATCGACAAAGCTATTATTTCCGTTCACGGTCATAATGATTTGGGTTTAGCTGTTGCCAACTTCTTAGAAGCTGTGAAAATTGGCGCAAGGCAACTAGAATGTACCATCAATGGTATTGGTGAACGGGCAGGAAATGCTGCACTCGAAGAATTAGTAATGGCACTGCACGTGCGGCGGCAATATTTTAACCCCTTCTTTGGTAGACCTGCTGACTCCCAAGAATCATTAACTAATATTGACACCAAGCAAATTTATAAAACTTCACGTTTGGTTTCCAACTTGACGGGAATGTTAGTGCAACCAAATAAAGCGATCGTTGGTGCAAATGCCTTTGCACACGAGTCAGGTATTCATCAAGATGGAGTTTTGAAAAACAAACTCACCTATGAGATTATGGATGCCCAATTGATTGGTTTAACAGACAATCAAATCGTATTGGGCAAACATTCTGGTCGAAATGCATTCCGTACTCGTTTAAGGGAATTGAGCTTTGAGTTGTCGGAGAAAGACCTCAATAAAGCCTTTATTCGTTTTAAAGAAGTAGCGGATAAAAAAAAAGAAATCTCAGATTGGGATTTAGAGGCGATCGTTAACGACGAAATCCAACAAGCACCTGATTTATTCCGAGTTGAATTAGTACAGGTTTCCTGCGGTAGTAATACCCAACCCACAGCTACAGTCACTCTCCGCACTCCCAACGGGGAAGAATTGACCGATGCGGCTATTGGTACAGGTCCAATCGATGCAGTTTATAAAGCCATCAACCGAGTCGTGAATGTACCTAATGAATTGATTGAGTTTTCTGTGCAATCAGTGACAGGTGGTATTGATGCGCTTGGCGAAGTCACGATTCGCTTAAGTTATGAGTCTTGTGTATTTTCTGGTCATGCAGCCAATACAGATATTATTGTGGCCTCGGCTCAGGCTTATGTAAATGCACTAAATAGATTATATGCTGCATTGCAACAGCAAGTGAAAGAAGAAGTAACAGCTTGACGATCTCAGCTAGTCTGGCTTTAATAGTAGTAAAAAACAATATTTTTAGCTCATTTGCCAAGGCTAGAAGGAGTAACAATGCCGCCTAATCAGCGGTATTCGCCTTTTTATAGGCTTCATATTTATTTTGAAGCTTTCGCTGCCGATGTGCTTGGGTAACTAAATAAGCTGTCCACAAAAGTACATAAGTACATATCATTCACGGTTAGCTAAGATTACAAGGTATTCTTCAGCTTCTAGCCACAGATAAATGCGTTTTTCCCCTTTTCTGTCATTTTGCCAGAGTTTTATAGCGGGATCTTCAGCATTTTCAATTATAGGTCGTAGCCAACAGATGCGTTCAGAACTGCGAAAATCAGGAATGCGTTACTTTTCCTGGCTACCTTGTGAGGTCACGTGCCAGAAAGTTGCTTCTTTATCTTGAAATAAAGGATAAATAAGGATTACGTTTAAGGCTAAATCGTATACCTTAAAACGTAGGCTTGCTATCAATAAAATCTTCTTTGAAAATGTTGTAAACTACCTCTAGGTAAGCTTCCCAATTACCACCGTAATCATTAAATCAAAGCAGAGGTGGCAGCCAAATCGGCCGTTTCATGCTAAACCCTCCGCAGCTTGCCAGCACAAAAGATTTACCTTATTTTCTAAATAGAGTGTAATTTTAGTTAGGCTATAGCCGGAACGCTCTCGCATTCTGTCAACTAAAGCACTTTTAGCTGCATTGCTAGAAAATCCTCGATTGATATAGGAAATAGTTCCAATTCAAAGGTCTGCAAGTTGCAAGATTTCGACTTCGTAAGAACGCAGAGACAGTTTGAAGCTTTTCAGTTATCTGGGGTGAAAACTGAAGGAGGTTGTTAGAAAGTACATCATGTAATTTTACAACTTTTTTTGCTACTTGTGTATCTTTAACATCCAAATACGTTCTATAATCTGCTTGTGGACTGAGAATTAGCTTGAGCAAAGTAAAATACATTTTATAATACCAATCATGATGAGTTTGATTATCAACCTCATGTTGTAGTTGGAATTTATCTGCTACAATAAAACCTCGAAAATGCAAACTTTCATTACCAAATAAATAATCTATTAATTCGAGAGAAAAATGTATTTTAGCTGGTGATAACCTAGTCCATTTAATTTCAAACTCTGGGTTTAGATCATATCTTTTCTTAATTTCCCGGATATAAGTTGAAATTTCGCGCCCCTTTTCTAAAGGACACCAAACTGCACCAAGTATCATTGTCCCTTGGAGAGCATTTTCTAAATGGCAGCTTTCATCACAGTAAACATTCAAGGTTTGAGATATGGGTGATTTTTCAGATTATTAATTTTTCAAACAATATGTTATCATATCACATAGGTGTATCCGAAACTTTAGCAATTATATCTTTCACTGATTATGAATCTTCCCATCACAACCTCATTAACTGAAATCCGCACCGCATTGAAATAAATCTGGGGTTATGATCATTTTTGTCCCCCATAGGGAGAAATAGTCAAAAGTTTATTATCTCAAAAAGACGCATGAATTATTATGGACACAGGTAGGGGAAAGTCCATTTATTTTAACTTCCTGCACTCCTAAAAATAGGATTAACTTCAGTAGTTTCTCCCTCGCTAGCATTGATGGAAAACCAAGTAGAAGAACTCAAACAACGAAATAAAAAAGCTGCACCTTTACACAGTGAATTACCTACTTATCAACGTCGGGCAACTTTACAAGCCTTAGGAAAACAACAATTAAGGAAAACAAAAATTAAGATCATTATATTTATCAGCAGAAACTTTATTAAGTTCCCCAGTGTGGGAAAGATTATCTCATCCCCAATACAAATTAATGGATTGATATTAGAGGAAGCCCATTGTTTAGTATAATAGGGTGATACCTTTCACCAAGGTTATCGGCGTTTAGGTGTAGTTCGTCCAGCGTTATTACAATCAAAACCACGAGGTACAAAAATTAGTATAGCTGCTTTTACGGCAACGGCTAATCCTTCAGCACAAAAGATAATTGCTCATGTTTTACAATTACAACAACCTGATAGTTATAAACTCAATGCTTACCGGAATAATTTACATCTTAATGTAAAAATTGCTTGGACTCCAAAGGGAAGAAAACAACAATTATTAAAATTTATTCAAAATCGACCAAATCACACTGGTTTGATTTATATCAAATCTCGGAAAGATAGCGATAATTTAGCCTATTGGTTAGTAGCAATGGGATATTATACTAGCTATAATGCAGGATTAGGTGCAACGGAAAGACGCGCAGTAGAACCTAGTTGGTTAGGTGGAAAAATACCATTTGTGGTTTGTACCTGCGCGTTTGGAATCGGCATAAATAAATCTGATTGTTGTTGGATTATTCATTTTCATGCACCACATTTATTATCTGAATATGTACAAGAAATCTGACGTGCGGGAAGAGATGAAAAAATAGTATAGGCGTTCACTTTAATAAGTGAATCAACAGTTTTTCAGATGGCGAAGATAAAAAAAGAAAGCAGTTTTTTGAAGAGAAAATGCTGAAGGAACAATAAAAACCCCAACAATTAGCTAAAAAGTTACCAAAACAAGGAGAAGTAACATCTGTAATTAAACAATTTCCAGATGGTGCAATAGCACTTTCTTTACCTCATAGTAGTGGGAAATTGGCAAAATAGAGGTCCGGAAATTTAGAAATGAGTATGTGTAAGATGAGGACAGAGCTAAGGAAAGAATCAGGGTTGGGAATAGTTACGGATAGGAACTATCCATGAAGATATTGATGACAGATTCATAACTGACCTCATATCCATAACATGTATGAAATGGGCAAAACTAATGAACCAATTCCTAATGTGACTCAACCACAAATAGTTAGTAAGAATTACTTGTGAGTAAATTGGGGAATCCAGGGGAAATCTTTGTGGAGGTACCCGGAATATTTTTACAAGTCTAATGACCTGT
>ERZ1034427.291-NODE-291-length-10388-cov-3.174296_pt1 | contig 10388 bp, 14 predicted proteins | sample MGYA00520607_ERZ1034427 | MGnify/ENA primary metagenome ERZ1034427 (study PRJEB33736, sample SAMEA104288489) | Azolla caroliniana | place: Brazil | collected 1987 | study: EMG produced TPA metagenomics assembly of the PRJEB19522 data set (Is there foul play in the... | reverse complement strand
GTGTGTGTGTGTGTGTGTGTGTGTGAGAGAGAGAGAGAGAGAGAGAGAGAGAGAGTTATGATAAAACCATAGACATAGAGAGTGAGTGAGTTAGATTTAGAGAAGCTCAAGATTTTTGGTTGTACACCAATTTTGCTACATCAGTTCAATCAGGAGCATTGCAGCAAAGTTGTTTTTCTCCACAAGCTTTAAATCAATCTTTGTTCGGGTTTGTAACATAAAAGGATGTCGTCTAGGTTTATAACATGGCATGTCATCTTCGAATGCGAATGTTAAATGTTAAATTATCTTTCTCTTTAATTCCTTATCCTTAAAATTGGGCATAGTTCATGGAATGGATGGATGGATGGATAAAAGAGAAATAGAGAGAAGGAGAAGACGATACCGATTTGAAGAATCAAAAGATTGGCATTAATAATATGCAAGGGGAGGATATAGATATTATTTCAAAACCATTAGACTCACATATTATTGTAGAAGATGAGGAGATGAAGGACCAATATTGAGAAGTAATTCATGTGGTTTCTAACCAAGCATTACATGACATTTTACCTAATAATATATATAAATGGTGAATGTAGAAGTTGATGATATTGTAGAAGTGGAGATGTCGTGTTGGGATATCTTGAAGGATTTTTTCATGTTTCATCAGCGAGGTATTATTTGCTTCATTATGAGGGGAAAGCCTTTGGTAAGTTAGGTTACTCAATGGTTAAATGTTATGGTGGGTAGAAATAGTGCAGAAGACTTTTATGAAAGTTCGCATGGGTTCTTTGAGGTCATTTTTAAATCAAATGACAAAGTGATAGATTACTGTCCCATTTGCTTATCTTTTACGAAAATAATCTGGTCTATATTGTTCCTTGGACACCACTAGCTAAGTTTCAAGAGTGTTAGAAATATGGTTTGAGGTAGAGTGTAAATTCTCATTTTGGTTGCGTATAATTTGGGGTGTAATGGAACAATTGGGAAAGTGTTAACAACATGATCATTCTTGGCATTAATTATTAAATAATATTGTAATTTCTAGCATCAAATTAGAGATTTGAACAGTTTAGGGTTTAGGGGTTTAAACCCTTAGGATCTTGGATGTTCATCAAGCTAAACAAAGGTGAACGAAACTACTCAACCACCAAGCGAGAAGGGCTCGGCATGATCTACTTGATTAACAAGTTTAGATACTACTTGTTGGGGAATAAGGTCACATTTCATGTAGATCATTTGGCTTTGATGTACTTGGTAATTAAAGCAAAACTAACAGGCAAGCTACAGGGTGGATGTTGCTCTTGCAGAAGTTCGAGTTTACAATAATCCGCACATCGAGAGTCTTGCACGTATCGGTTGACTATCTATCAAGAATCGAAACAGGCAATGCGGCAATAGGAGTACCGGTCGACATCCCGGATGGCGACATTCTAACACAAGAAGTAGTCGAAGAAGATCAAAGGACCAGACGGGCGGGGCGGTACAAGGAGATCGAGTACTTCTTGACTCAGGGAATTCCACCACCAAGTCTGAAAAGAGATCAAAGGAAGAAATTCACATTGCGTAGTCAAAGATTTAGTATCATCCACGATGCTCTATACAACCAAGGAGCAGACGCAGCATGGAGCATGAGAAGCTTGCCATCCTCGAGGAAGCTCACGAAGGAGTGGCGAGCGGGCACTACTCAGGTGAGGTAACCACTCGTAGTAGAGTATGGATCGGTGCGTAAGGCTTATGGTGCCCACTTGTATCCAACTACATGCACTTCTACTCAAAACAGTGTGATGTCTGCCAAACTGTTGGGATGGCCGACGGAGAAATCAAGAATGGCATACAAACTAGTGTTGCCATTGGAACCTTTTCAAAAAAAGTGGGGGTTTGGACTTTGTCGAACCATTCATTCCAGTAGCAACTCAAACAAACCAACATGTACATTATAATAGCAACATAGTGCTGTACAAAATGGGTCGAAGCAAAGGCACTAAGGTATAATTGTACAAAATCGGTAGCCCGATTTTTGTATGAAAATATCATGACTCAATTTGGTTGCCCAATCGAGCTGGTAAGTGATCAGGGTGGTCACTTCATTAACAAGGTCATACCAAAGCTCACAGCCAAGCATATGCTTGTGCACAAAAAGAGTATTGTATACTATCCTTAGGCGAATGGATTAACAAAATCCGCACATAAGATTCTGCGGTGAATCCTAAGGAAGACGGTGAATAAACATCAAATCAATTGGGATCTTAATCTACATTCAGCATTGTGGCCATATCAGACTTCCTTCAAAGTACCAATCAATTCGACAACATTTCGATTGGTCTACGGCTTAGATGTAATTTCACCAATGGAGTTCATCACAAACGCATTACGAAATCAAGTGTAGGAAAGGCTAGACGAGGATGCATCAATCCACATTCGAAAATTGAATTGCTAAATTTAGGCAAAGAACGGATTCATAGCGAAGTAGTGCATTGACAAGGTTTACGAAGATAATGATCCCATTTAGTCCATTATTATTTGTCATTGCTACACACCCACTGTTGGTTAAGATGCACGAGTTGGCAGCATCTAGGGAAATAGTTGGCTTCGCTCTACCATTTGAGAAACAATTAGTAGTTCAAGAATTGGTAGATGATCCATTTTTGTTTCTCAAAGGTGTACCTGGTAATATAGCTAAAGTCATGGAGGAGGTGTGGAATGTGTTTCATTGGCATCAAGATTATTAATATGTGGAAGTCAATGCTTATTAGATGCACTGAGAGTGATTTGGTTGATCTTGGATGGTGTGGCCAAATATTAGATGAAGGAAATATGTATCGGCACTTAGATTTCCCTATTGATGTTGATATTTCACCTTCTCAAAGTTTGAATTGGATATCAGACACGATTTTAGATAAGTATATGTATTGGATGTCTCAAGCTTGGTCATTTGGTACTCACCTTAAAGTGGTACAAGCAATAATGGTTCCAATGATTTCTTATTTTTTGCCATTATTGCCATGGACAAAGAAATCGCTTGATCATTTAGCGTGTTCACTAAATATACATCATAGAACAAAAGGCTCAAATTTTGGTATGAGTTGGGTTTCATGGAGCAATATATATACCCAAAATGGGGGGAGCAGTAAATTTTGATCATGTGGTAGCTCGAAAATTTAACTTTTAAAAGGTATGTGCATAGACACTCAACCTTGGGTAGAAATAATTAGAACTTCTTGTTGGCATGATGTTAATAGTAAGGTGGGTATATACCATAGGAAAATGATCTTTGCAACTTTGTGGAGGCATATTGTTAATAGTAATTAGGCATTTAAATGTTCAGAACCTATTAACCATGAGTGCTTTCTTGGCAATGATGTTTGAAGTTCGTCCATGACTACATATGGCAATCCTTTGGCAACAAAGTTGTTGGCAACCTTAAGGATCTTACGTTAGGATAGGAAAGAAGGCCTCTTGTCACAATCAGAAGTACATTTTACATACCACATGGATATAGGTATAATTGACATTGCCGAGTCCAGATTTCTCAATTCTGGAGTTGGTGATTGAGGATGGTGACAAATAGAGATTGAACCACCTACTGAAAATTGTTGTAGGAAATACGGAATGTGTGTTAATAATTAGCACGATCTTCTGTGCCTCAGAGGATTCCATTGTAATTCATAGTGCTAGTTTGATACATAGTGATGACATATATCAAAATAATATTGTACTAATTTTTACCCATATTATGAATAGTAGAATTCTCAAAACTAGGAGGTATTTTTAAGTCTAGCACTAATTATTCAACAGATTTTCCTTTTGATTGTTTAACCATCTGGCATTGATATCTCATAAAATAACGTGAATATTCATTGGTCCAAATAATTAGACTCGAACATATTCAGCCATCTTCACAATCACATCATGTGATTAAAACATTGCATACAAAAATGTTCATTGTCACTCACCATTCGCATTCTTTTAATAAAGATCATGAGTTACATTTTTCTTAATTGAGAAATGGCAATGTATGTGCCGAGCCTTTTCACAACAGGGTGAGAATGTAATAAATCAAGCAGTGGATTGGACTTAGATGAGACCCTGTCGTTGTAAATCTGTATATGTCTTCTTATTATAGACATTTCCTTCTTGATCCTCATATTCTTCCTCTAAATCTGGCCGCCACTTATTTACTCCTTGTCTTTCTTGTATTCTCTCCCACAAGGCCTGAGCATCCTGTCATAGGAATGTTTTCGTGAAGCATAGTACATAATATATTAAAGAGAAAAAAGTTATCAAGATGCAAAGAATGTTGCATAAGATGAATATGAAATAGCTACCAGCTTTATTAGGCCCTTTCAAACAGAAAAGGGCATCACGATGGCAACATGTACTAATGTTATGCTGAGATTCCTAAAAATGTACAAACTCTTTCTAAATATCCTGATACAAACAACAGAAAGAACACCTTAATGGTCGTTATTTCGTGGAAGTTCTTTGTATTGGGGATACCAAGGCAACGCATTCCATGCTGATGTCTCCACTCTTTGAAGTGCCTTTCAAAAGCTCTCCGACCCCAATAGCTACTGTTTCCACAGATCTCGCAGTTGAATTCCTGCAAATATTTCCAGAACATGCAGTGGGAAGCAGAACAGAAGGAAATAGAAAGATATCAATTTGGTTTAAAAGATAGACATTTATTGCAGTAACATACACTGAAAGGTCTAAATTTTATACAAGTTTGAATCACCACTAGATGACCTAGATATAGATAACAGTAGTAGTAGTATTGCAAGAAAAAGGCTCAGACCAACATGTGATGGAAGAATATTACTTTCTAAGCTTCTCAAATACATGTCTTTAACTCATAAATAGAAATAACAAGCTGAAAATCCAAAAAGGTTCTCAAATGTTTGGTACCAGTACCAGCTATTCCAACGGTTGGAGCCTATGAGAACAAGTTACGTTTGACAGTGCCTAGCAGTGATAGAGCTTTCCACAAAGATGGATGCTCGGCAAGATAGGGATGAGGTATTCCAGACAATTCTAGAGATTAAGAAAGAATACAAAGAATGTTAAATAAATTACACTTACTTAAATCATGTGATGGTGTGTTAATTGGTCTTTCAATGATTTGAGTTAAAATACCTCTACATAAATGCTATTCTATATTTTCTTGCACTCGCAAATATATAGTGAATTAATTTAGACAAAATCAAAAGGATATGAAAACTAAATTTATTTGAACGATAATAACATAGTGTACAGAAGCAGTTAATTAGCGTTTCAAAGATTTATTCAAATGATCTATACATAAATTTCATTCTATATTTTCTTGCTATTCAGAACACACAGGATTAACTGCACAACTCATTCTCATGCTAGAGATTAGTCAGCCAATAGTGAAAAGTATATATGTGCATATAGTGGGCTTTGCTTTTGATATTTCAGCAGTTCTTCTGTAAATGATGATGGTAATAGCTTTAAAGTGTTTAATAGCAAAAGTAGCACGCGAAGGTGCCTTTCAGATTGCAAAGCATACCTGGCCTAATCCATGTAGTTTATACAGCCAATAAGGGATAGGTTTTCCATCCCAACCCATTGGCAGCTTGAGAGGATTATAAATTTGCTGCTCTTCTTCATCGCTGTCACTTTCTGCTTGCACTTCCTCCTAGATACATCAACTAAAAATAAAACACCAGTACTACAGCAGCTGAAAAACTCATAATGACAAACTTGAGAAAAAGTGAGGAGGAACCTCTTCCCTTTCTGCTTCCATTTCTTCATATGTCAAAGCTTGCTTCTTTTCAACATGTGCCTTCGTCTCTTCAATCGCCTAGAATCAAACAAGATTTTAAGCAATACACAGCATGATGTCGAAGCATTAAGGAACTTAACACCATAATAATACCTCATGAAGCAATTCACAGAGGCGTTGAATCTTTACTTCTTGGAGTGCTATTTCTCTGAAAGCTTTTACGTCTTCCGGTTTTCCAGGACCACCCTTAACATTAGCAAAATGTTTGCGGTTGAGATTTTCCAGGGTGGTATACTAAAAACAACATAAACAGACGTAAAAATAAGTAGGAATTAGAAGGGATCTAAGAAAATTAGTCAATATTACTCAGAAGCAACGTACCTTAGTAAGGAAGAGCCTTTCTGCCCTTTGCTGGGCTGTACCACCAGCCTTCAATCCTAGTGCCATCAAAGCCTACAGGAAAATCTAAAATAATTAATCATCTATTAAGTAAACTAATAGCTTTAATGAGAGGTTATCTTCACTCAGAAATTGTCATTACAACAGGTTACCTGCTTAAGTTTCTCAGGCCCCAGTTCCACAAGTTCATCAACTGTTTCATAGTCATCCATGTCAATTGTCGATTGATCAGCATTGGATCGACCATCTTTATCTTCCCAACCTTGAACCGTGCCCGCTTCCCAACGTTCTTCAAAATCCATCTCGATCTAGACAACATACATTTAAGCATTAATGTAACAATGAGAGGTGTTTCAATATAAATGATTGGAAACAGACCTTGGAAAGAATTTTATCCAGATCTTGTAGAGGTTGTGTTCGCTCAAAAAAGGATTGAAGATATGCTGTCAAATCTGAAAGATAGCTTCTATATTTGCTGCAATTGGAGAAACTCAGTGTCAGGAGTTGAAATCATTAATCAGACATTAAGTTAAATGTTTATAGTGGACGTTTTACAAATGCAAATGCCACTCATAGTATTTAAAGTAACCACATGATTCATTTTTTTCACATATGATACACTGTTCCTACATGTCTATTTTATGTTCTACTTCATTGAAATTGTAGAATGTAACACAGTTTTGCCCCAAAATTTCCCCATTTATTTCCCAGGTTCCTCCCTTGACATGTACAAGCTGCACAAGGCCACCCCAATGCCATTTCTTTAGGGTTTAGGGTTCTCAAAAGAGAAAGATGATCTTACTTGGCACTTCAATGCTAAGACTTTTATAGCTCCATACCCATATGCATGTGATGTATGATTCCCATATAAAATAGTTGGCTTTACATGCCTGGAGAGCTTGTGTTTACGGGCAATCTTATGCGTCTGAGGAAATTCTTCTAGGTATGCAGAATACTCAATAGCAGGCCCGAACTTATAGTTCAAGTATTGATTATACAACTCGTGCATGTCTAAGTACTTCCCATTGGCCTCCTGCAAGAAGACATCCGTAAAGTAGAGAAGTCACACCACATATAGAAACGACCATAAGTTTATTACAACCACAATTATTTAATAGTGAGAAATAGACTAGAAACCTCGCCACTGAAGTCCACCCAAGGCTCCTCCTTGAGCAACTCCTCAGGATCATCTCCTGCATCGATCATCTTAGCATTAGGATGACGTCTATGATATTCACGAATCTGCATCAGCTCAAGATTAAAGAAAACTATCAGTAAAAAATCAGTTTTCACATGTGCAGTTAGCAGGAAATACTGAGAAAATCAGCCCCCACGCTTTCAACATAAAGACCATTGAAACATGCTGGATAAGAATGAACGCTGGACATGTGACGAGGGTGCCAAATTACTAGATCATTACTAGTTTAGGTGTCATATGAACTTAATATCAATGCTCACTTTATAGAGCAACACTGGAAGCCTACATTGACAGACTCCTCGGCCACATGCTTTGTCTTAGGGAAACTTGCAAGCCCTTCAAACTTCAATTATGCAGACATAAATCAGATTTCACAAATTCCATCTATTAACTTCCTCTCTAATCTTGGCATGTAAAACTCTCCTCAGAAAAAATGAAGTATATAAAATGATTATTTAGATACAAATGGAAATTTACAGAATCTATCTGCATTTCTTTATCACTGAGCTTGCTAAATAATGCTGATCCGAGAAAGTGAGCAGTCAAAATCTGTAATCCAGCCGCAAACCATAATTTATGAGATCTAGCGCAGAATATAACTCTCTCTCATTCCATTCTCTCCACGTCATCTAGGCCATATTTCAGCTGCTTCCTTAATCTCTTGCTCAAAGAAATCCCTTCCAGAAATCTTGCTCCAAACAACATTGAGAATTCTTTGACATCTCATCAGCATCATTGCAAAGGATTACTTTTAGCATATATACGAATGAACTACTGGATGAAGCTTTCCACTTAATAGTGCTGACATGGCTGTCTAGCATAACCTTTAGCAGATTCATTGAAGACTAGTAATTGATGCGTGCTATCTATACCTATTGTCACCATCATTGCCAACCATAATGCTTGCAAGCCATATATAAAGACCGCATATTGATGTACACTGCCTAGTGGTAGAAGAATGCTATAACCATTACCTAATATAATCTTTTGCATACATCATTTAACTCTAACTTATAGATGCATCCTACCTCTTTTAGGCGATCATAGAAGACACTAAACACATTCTGGCCGCCAGCACCTTGACCTCCCAACAAAGCCACCTCATCTTGCCGGGCGTGATCCTTGTCTTCATATATATCTATCTGCAAGAAGTAATAAGCACACTTATTAGAGGAAAGACGCCAAAAGATGGTTTACAATGATGAACCGAAGGGAAGGAGAACAAAATGAAATATATAAGCGGAAGGATGAGAGTTCCATAAAAAGAAAGGGATTCTTTTCATTCTTTCTTCCTCTGTGTGAGTGAGAGAGAGGGAGAGAGAGGGAGAGAGAGAGAAAGAGAGAGAGACTTACTAGGCGAGAGGATGTGAGCATGATGCTGTCGAGCATGTTCCTGACACGGTGGTTCTGATGGAGCCGCTCTTTCTGCGTCCTCACCTCGCGCTGCAGATCCTTGACAATCAACCTCTCCAACCGCTCTACTTCCTCGTGATCCGCACGGGTCTGCTCCAACAGTGTCCCAGACATGACGACGACTTACACAGAGCAGGAAAGGAAACCCTAATACTAAATAAGCCTCTGCGCTTTCGTTCGTTCCTGTTGTGGCTGTGGCTGTGGCTGTGGCTGTGGCTGTGTGTTACATTATACATACAACTCCACTACACAGCTCCGAATTCCGCTGCTCCCACTCTTTCCTTCTTTTTTGCTTTGTCCAAATCAACCAAATTCATATCTTGCATTGGATTTGGCATGTAAAGAAGGCTTTTGATTTCTCTACAACAAAATGAAGAAGTAGAATTGACTTGTGGTGGGCCAAAGTTGGAGCTCTCAAGAAACATATCTTTAAACTTCTTTTTTGCCCTCTGCCCTAATCTATCGATCTATCTATGTATCCAGAGAATTCATCTATGTACATATAAGGAAACATATCTAAAACTGCCTTTTTGTCCTGTCCTACCGAATAAGTTCATCCATCCATTAGGAAACATATATGTAGCTAAAAACACTCCTCTTTTTGCCCTGCCAACAAGAACAACAAAAACAAGAGAGATACCAAGAGAGCCCCATCCACCGACTACGAAACATATATCTAAAAACTCCCTTTTTTGTTCTGACCTGCCCTACCTTCACCTGCGAAAAAGATGAACAAAAACGAGAGAGAGAGAGAGAGAGAGAGAGATCCATGAGAGACTTTCAAACATATGACATAGCGCTTATGGCAACAAGGATAAGACAACTCGAGAGAAGGCTATAAGACTTGGAGTTGGCATTGGGACAATTAAAGACAACACAAGTATAAAACAAAGGCAAATTCGACAAGACACATTGATTTGACTACGTGATCGTGTACAACAATAACCTCGACAATCGATACAATTCAATGAGGAAGTTTGCAATCTCATGGTTTAGACTATACATTGTGACATGCACAAATGACAATGCCACCTACCACCTCACCGAACTCGACGAAACAAGGCTAGTAGTACTGGCCAGGCAAACAAGTTAAGATCTTCAAGGAGCGGCAGAGAGGCAAGCAAATCCTCAATGTCATTGGAGAAGAAGAACACGACAACGACCAAGCATCGAGTCACGAGGATGGCTTATATGACGAAAGGGGAAATTTTGAAGGTAGACTACAAAGGGCATAGAATTTGAATCATCATCAGTGCGAATTAAAGAATTATTCTCTATTTTTCTTTTTTCTTAATACAAAGCGGGGTAGTTTGCATTTAATGCAAAATGAGGCACCTCTCTCTTCATACAAAAAGTGCAAGGGAACTCATTTAGGTTCTACTTTTGGGGCGTTTTGAGTTGGCTTGGGGATAAGGAAGAGCTCTTCATTTCAACTTTGGTATTTTGGCATTTTGGGGGAGCATCAACTTTTGCCTTTGGGAGCTTGGGTGTTAAAGGATCCAACCAGCTCACTTACCGGTCATTTAAAGAGAGGACAAGGTGGTATTGAGAACATTGCTCCGACATTGAGGCCTCGTGACCATTGGTAGTAGTCGGTGTTACCGGCCGGCAAAGGAGTCCAGAGTGTGAAACGAAGGAGTTATTTAATTA
>ERZ1034427.290-NODE-290-length-10418-cov-31.920969_pt1 | contig 10418 bp, 10 predicted proteins | sample MGYA00520607_ERZ1034427 | MGnify/ENA primary metagenome ERZ1034427 (study PRJEB33736, sample SAMEA104288489) | Azolla caroliniana | place: Brazil | collected 1987 | study: EMG produced TPA metagenomics assembly of the PRJEB19522 data set (Is there foul play in... | reverse complement strand
AACCTATGAAAGCCATGGTTCACTCTGCCTTCCATACACCTTCTTTAATCCCTCTCCCTTAGACCTGAATTCTTACTAATTTGGTTGGGTTGTGCTGTCGCGTAACTCAAGCTACAATTCTTTTAAAACCAAGGATATTGCTATTATCGGGGAGTCTCAACTGCAATGACGAAGCAATTATTTAATAACCGTGTGGCTGTTCTTGTAACCATGCACCAGAAAGAAAAAGTAATTGCCCCATTATTACAGCAAGAGTTAGGAATACAAGTCATAGTTCCGCAAAACGTTAACACTGATGCTTTTGGTACATTTACTAGAGAAATAAAACGTCAATATACACAAATTGCTACTGCGAAACTAAAAGCTGAGAAAGCTTTAGAAATAACAGGAGAAACTATAGCTATAGCTAGTGAGGGTAGTTTTGCTCCTCATCCCAGTTTTCCTTATATTTATGCTAATAGAGAAATTATTGTTTTTTTAGATCAAAAAAATGACTTAGAAATTATTGGTGAGGTATTTTCAACTGATACAAACTTTAATCATCAGGTTGTCAATAATTTACAAGCAGCAGAAGAATTCTCTAGTAAAGTTGGTTTTCCTGAACATGGTTTAGTGATTTGGTTCGAGAAATCAAATCCTGAAAATCCGCAAATTATTAAAGGTATCACGACAAAAGAAGGATTACAAGAATCTGTAAATTTCGCTTTAGAGAATTCACGAGATGGAAAGGTGCATATAGAAACAGATATGCGGGCGCTTTATAATCCGACGCGGATGAGAAATATCAAAAAAGCTACCCAAGATTTGCTAAATAAAATTAATAGTTATTGTCCTCAATGTTCTACACCTGGGTTCAGTATAGCTGAAAAAATCAAAGGTTTACCCTGTGAAATTTGTCATCAACCTACTCTATTGACTATGACGGTAATTTATCAATGTCGAAAATGTAATTTCAGGAAAGAAAAATTATATCCTGAAGGTAAAAAGTTTGCAGATCCTGGACTATGTAACTATTGTAATCCTTAGATAAAAAATTAGACAACTGATAATTGGTAACTGATCTAATAAAGCCTCCTCTTGAACGGTTAATGACAAGAAGAGGTTTGGAGCTAAAGTCCGGTAGGGTAATCGGGCTATTTAATATTTAATATTGATTAGCTATTTCTCCAGTCCTCCTTTAGACAGATAAATCTTCAGCTGTTATTATATGTTGGTTTAATTAGATAAAAAGATCCCTCGCTTTCAGATATAAACGAGGGATTTTAGTATTAAAGTTCGTCAGGTGATCGGAATATTTAATTATTTAGTATTTATTGTATGTATGTTGATTCCTCCATGAGATAGATAAATGTTTCTTAACCAGTTGAAAATCGTATATTAAAGTACTTAAGATGAATTTGATAGAAAATAAAGAACAATTCTTAAGATAAGATTGTGTATAGTTTAATATTTTGATGCTAGAGGAACTTTTTAGGTTGATTGACTTGACCAGAGTTTTACAGTACTAAAATCATGTACCATGAACACACATCCAGGGGAATGTATACTAGTGTGGAGTATACTAGTGTGAATTGTTACCAACAATAGATTAAGATTAGGGTTCTATCCTATCAGCCCATTCCGGGTTACGATTGTAGGTTAGCAAAGCTTTGATTAAATATCAATATTGAGTTTTTAAGATTTTATGGACAAAAGTCCACCAGATGGCAGTAGTATCCTCCTCAACGCTTAGGCGAGATTGTCTCCCGGCGTGGGGGAGACATTAGGAGATGTTTATTATGCTCACACAAGATGTTCGCAATTTGTTGGATATTGCCGACTTAAATCAACTGAAATGTGATTTAAATAGTTTGCAACCAGTAGATGTAGGAGAGTATATTTCGGAATTGCCTGAAAAACAAAGGGCGATCGCATTTCGGGTACTGAATAAAACTCAGGCCATAGATGTCTTTGAGTATTTACCCACAGAAATACAGGAAGAATTGATTCACTCTCTCCACGATGTCCAGGTGGTGCAACTTGTGGAGGAAATGAGTCCTGATGAAAGGGCAGAATTGTTTGATGAACTACCAGCAGGGGTAGTCAAACGGCTATTGCAACAACTGAGTAACGAACAAAGACAAGCTACTGCGACGATTCTCGGTTATCCTGAAGGGACTGCTGGGAGGGTAATGACGACTGAATATGTCCGGTTGCGACGGGGATTAACTGTTGGTGAAGCCTTAAGTAAAATCCGCTTGCAAGATGGAGATAAGGAAACAATTTACTATGCGTATGTCACAGATGATAATCGCACTTTAGTTAGTGTTGTTTCTTTACGACAGCTATTATTCACTTTTCCCGATGTTTTAATTAAAGATATTGCTAGTTCCCACGTTGTCAAAGTGAGAACAGAAAACTCACAGGAAGAGGTTGCCAGAATTATGCAACGTTATGATTTAATTGCGATTCCTGTAGTTGACAGAGAAGATCGATTAGTGGGAATTATTACCATTGATGATGTCATTGACATTTTAGAAGAAGAAGCTACAGAAGATATTCAAAAATTGGCAGGTGTAAGTGGTGATGAAGAAGCTTTATCTCCTCCTTTAGTAACGATTCGCAAACGCTTACCTTGGTTGTTAGCGATTATGGGATTATATATTGGTGCTGCTAGTGCGATCGCACCTTTTCAACAAGTAATTGCTGCTGTACCAGTTCTAGCCGTAATTATGCCCATATTTTCTAACACAGGTGGAACTGTGGGTATTCAAGCCTTAACCGTGACTATTCGCAGTTTAGGTGTAGGTGAAGTCACACCCGAAGATACTTTAAAAATCCTCCGCAAAGAACTTTTAGCCGGATTAGGTACAGCTATTGGGTTATGTATAACTATGATACTACTTTCCTTAATTTGGGCTCAACCCCAAGAACGGTGGGTAGCATTAATTGCAGGAACAGTGATGGCAACTAATACAATGGTTGCCGTTACCCTGGGAACTTTATTACCAATGGGTCTGAAAAGGTTAAAGCTAGATCCTGCATTGGTGAGTGGTCCATTAGTGACAACAATGTTAGATACCATCGGCTTTTTAACCTTCCTCAGCATGATTTCCATTGCTTTAAAGGTATTCCACCTGCAACCTTAATAGGTGAGTAATTGGTGATTAGCAATTATGAATTTCTCCTTATTACTGATTCACAATTACATAAGATCGGCAATCTCAAATTCAAAGTCTTTATGTCTACTACTACCTGGACTCGTCATCATATTCTTTCCCTAGCTGACTTCACAACCAGCGAATATAACGCCGTTTTACAGACCGCTGCTTCATTTCAAGAAGTATTATCACGCCGAACCAAAAAAGTACCAACTCTACAGGGACAGGTGGTAGCAAACTTATTTTTTGAACCTTCAACTCGTACCCGCAGTAGTTTTGAAATAGCTGCTAAACGCTTAAGTGCAGATACCCTAAATTTCGCTGCTGCTACATCTTCCATGACCAAGGGAGAAACCATTCTGGATACAGCAAAGACCTATTTAGCGATGGGAACGGATATTATGGTAATTCGCCATAAAGAAGCAGGAGTACCCCATGTGATCGCCCAAGAAATGGATCGTTTAGGTGTAAAAGTTAGCGTCCTCAACGCAGGTGATGGACAACATGAACATCCATCGCAAGGATTACTTGATTTATTTACAATTTGTACATTAATTGATCCAGCACAACCCAGAATTGAATTATTAGAAGGCAAAAAAATAGCCATTGTTGGAGATATTCTCCATTCTCGCGTAGCCCGTTCTAATATTTGGAGTTTAATCGCTAGTGGTGCAGAAGTTTATCTAGCTGCACCTCCCACATTACTACCTAAATTCTTTGCTGAATATTTAGGATGCACAGAAAATTCTCAGCGTTTATTTACACATTGGCAACTAGAACCAGCCTTAGAAAACGCCGATTTTGTGATGACATTGCGTTTACAAAAAGAACGAATGACAGCACATTTATTACCAAGTTTAAGAGAATACCATCAACTATTTGGCATTACCCGCAACAAATTAAAACTTTGTAAACCCAACGTTAAAGTTCTGCACCCAGGACCAGTAAATAGAGGTGTAGAAATTAGTTCTGATTTAATGGATGATCCTGAATTTAGCTTAATTCAATCTCAAGTAACGAGTGGTGTTGCTGTGCGAATGGCATTGTTGTATTTTATTGGTAGCGGTAGGGCTTAATTTATATGATTCAGACCAGAAAAAAGTAGATTGAGCTAACGCAAGGAAACCCAACATGATCAATGCTTCTGTTGGGTTCCGCTGTGGCTTAAACCAACCTACTCAGCGTAATGCCAATTTAACATTAGCAGATATGCTAGATGCTAACTTAATGAATGCGGATTTGCGTGGTGTCGACTTAAGCAGTGCTAACCTCACAGGTGCGTACTTGCGTGGTGCTAACCTACGGGAAGAAAAGAGAATTTACTGTGCCATTCTCCGGGGTACTAAACTCCATAAGGCTGACTTGCGAGGTGCTGATTTAACTAGTGCAGACTTATATAAAGTTGATCTAAGTGGTGCTAACTTAGGTGAGTCAAGCTTGCGGGGTGCTGATTTGCATGGTGCTAATCTGAGTGGAGCAACTTTATATAATGCCTCTTGAAGCGATATTAATTTTAGGTGGTGCTATTCTTAATGGTGCTAATTTAATGAATGCTAGGTTGGAAAGATCAAACTTCACGGAAGCTGAACTTATAGGTGCTAAGTTGTAAGGTGCAATTATGGCAGATACTAAACTAACTAGACCCAATATCAGTCGAGCAAATCTGAGTTTTGCTAGATTAAGTAGACCAGATTTAAGTCAGGCTAACCTGCGCGAAGCTAACCTTACATAAGCAGATTTAGTAGGTGCCTATCTTGCCAGAACTAACTTAATTGACGCTAATTTAAGTCAGGCAAATTCGATCAGAGCAGAAATTAGTAGTGCAAATTTGATGCATAGAAATTTGAGTGAAGCAGTAATTCCTGATCGCACAATTAACGATTAAATTGGTAATTGGTGATTGATTGGTAATTGGTGATTGGTGGGCAATGCCCACCGGAAGCTTATATTTACTCTCCAGTAATAGAGAGTTCACTCACCCAAACTCTGGGACAAACTCCTCCTGGTGTTAATTCTGCTTCTTTCTCTACATAAACAATTGATTTCAAGACTTCCAAGAAATCACCAGCTACTGTTGCCGACTCGATACTAATTTTCTCACCTTTGTTAACTAACCAACCATCAAAAGGCAAAGAAAACGAACCTTGCAAAGCCTTAACACCAGCATGGAGAGCTTGTAAATCATCAATTAAAATCACGTTTTCCGCAGTTTCTAAGCTTAATTCTTGCATGGGTACGCCATCATGCAGGCTATCAGGTGTACCTGCGGCAAAAACATGATAAAAATTGGGACCCACGCTCACCTTAGCACCAATACTTGCATTACCTGTAGGTTGGGCATTTAACCTTTTAGCTGTTCCCGCACTATGGAGAAAGCTGGTTAAGACACCTTCTTCTATTAACTTTACCTCACGGGTAGGAGTACCTTCACCATCAAAACTTTCTGCACCGATATTAGCAGGATGTAGGGCATCATCATAAACTGAAAGTAAGGGTGAAGCAATTTCTTTACCGATATCATCAGCTTTTGATAAACTTTGATTGTCAAGGATACTTTGGGCATTAAATAAGTTAGAAAATGCACCCAATAAACTCAAGAAAGCTTCAGCAGAGAAAACTACTGGATATTTACCAGTTTTGATTTTTTCATAATTTAAGTGGCTGATAGTTTTATCAGCAGTTTCTTTTACACAACCTGCAATATCTAAATCAGCTAAATTTTCTTTAATTCGATAAGCACCAGCACTGCGGGGTTTTTTACCTTCTTCTTCAGTTTTGCTATAAAGATAAACAGAAGCTAAGGAATGAGACTCTGTTCTTAAAGCACCTTCACTGTTGAGATAAAAGCGGTCGATATCTCTTTGTGCCAAACCATTATAAGGTACTCCTTTAATTGCAGGATGAGCCGCTAATAGTTCTTTCTCTGCTACTAATAATCTTTCAATTAGTTCTGAGATAGGTGCTTGTAGTGCTTTGTTTTTGGTGGTCTTGGCGATGGGAATGGTCGCTTCTGGACTAAAATCAGGGACGTTTTCTTTTACACCAAAGAAACTCGCTTCATAAGCAGTTTGTAAAGCTAATTCTAATCCTTTCGGATCTATATCTGTGGTACTGGTGACACCCATTGTATTCTCTTCGTTCCAAACCCGAACTGTGACACCGGAACGATTTGAAGCTTTTACTTGTTTGGGTTCTCCTTGGTCAACTTGAACGCTGGTATCGTCTACTGTTGAACCGTAAATATCAAATTTTTGAATGCCTAGTTTGGTGGCATTTTGTTGGGCGTAAGTTGCAATTTCTCGGATGTTAGACATGGTTGAATTAATTTGTAATTTTCGACGGCAGATGAACGCAGATAAACGCAGATGATATGGATGGTTTATCTGTGTGCATCTGATGATTTTTATTTGTTGTTTTTATCGTCCACCAACAGTAATGGAATCAACCTTAATGTGAGGTTGTCCAACGGTGGTGTAAATGCTGCCGCTGACTGAACCACAAAAACCGGGGGCTAATTCTAAATCTTGGGAACACATAGAAATTTTGTTCATGATTTCCTTGGCTTCACCAATGAGAGTAGCGCCTTTTAGTGGTTTGGTAAGTTTGCCATTTTCTATTAAGTAAGCTTCGTCAACGCTAAAGTTAAATTGACCTGTTGCGCCGACACTACCGCCACCCATTTTTTTGCAATAAATACCTTTATCAACGGAGGCAAATAAGTCTTCGTTGCTGTAGTTGCCTGTATCAATATAGGTATTTCGCATCCGACTGGCAGCTGCAAATGTGTAATTTTGACGGCGACCACTGCCTGTTCTAGGGTGTCCTGTGCGGACTGAACCTGTTCTGTCAGCCAGGAAGTTCTTGAGAATGCCTTTTTCAATTAATAATGTTCTTTGGGCGGGCATTCCTTCGTCATCCATATCAATTGTGCCGAAGGCGTTATCAGCACGTCCTTCGTCCCATGCTGTTAAACTTTCATGGGCGATTTCTTCGCCTTTTTTATCAGCAAATGGTGTGGTTTGGCGTTCAATTTGGGTAGTTTCTAATAGATGTCCACAGGCTTCATGGAAAATGACACCACCAAAATGATTGGCCATAATAATGGGGTAAGTTCCTGATTCTACATAATCTGCATAAAGCATTTTCCCTGCGGATTCGGCGATTTGTTCGGATGCTTGTTGATAATCCCAAGTTCTCAGGAAGTTAGCATCACTGGTGTTACCTGCACGTTCACCTATGGAGGCGCGGTTGGCACCGTCAGCGCAAAGAATATTAAAGCCGACGGACTGGGTGAGGCGGATATCACGGGCAAATGTGCCATCACTGGCAGCAACTAAGACTTCTTGCCAGTCACGGAAATAGGTAGCACGGCGAGATTGGATGTGAGTAGCTTTTTGATTAAGTTGGGCAGTACCATCAAGGAGGATTTCTCCCATTTCGCGGATAGAACTGCACAGAGGTAGCCAGCCGTCTTTACCACGTTTGGTGGCGTAGTCTCTAAGTAATTCTAGGTTAATTTCGGGTATGAAAGCACTCGGTCCTGGCAGTTCTAATCCCAGGATGGAAAGACCTTTTTCTAAAGCTGCTTTTAAACCGACAAATGTCAGGTTATTGGTGCTAACGTAACAGTCAGCCTTGCCGCGAAATACTCTCACTCCTGCACCTGTGGCTAAACTAGGTGAAATACTGGTGATGATGTCGTCTTCTGCCAAGCAGCTAATGTAGTTACGACGTTCTAAAAATAATTCGATAAAGTCCGCACCTGCGGCACGTCCCAGTCCCAAAAGGATTGCCAGAGGCGCTTCCCAAGTTTCATCAAATCGTTCTGTGGTTGATGAATATTGTAGGCTGGGGAGTTGGTTTGAGAGAAGTAAGGTATTTGTAAGCATGAATAGCCTCGTCTGCTGGCGTGATTCAGATATCTGACAGAAGAAATCCTGGTGACATTAGTCTAACAAATCCATGAAAGCGAGTGTTGGCATTTAGATAGTAGGGTTTTCCACCATGTTTTCAAGATGTTATTATTTACCTAATACTTAGAAATAGTGGACTATTAAAAATACCATAGGATTGTATAATTTATTTTCTAGATGTTTCCAGAGATGTTGTTTTGCTGCTGTTACTGACTAAATATATCAATTCTACGAAAAAATAATTTAAGGTAAACTGTTAGAAATTTAATGATAATAACTCATTTTTTAATAACCGATATAGGATTGTTATATGGCACTATTTAAACCTGAAGATTGCTTAATTTTAGTTGTAGATGATGTAAAATTAAATCTCCAAATCGTTGCCAAAATCTTAGATAATGTAGGCTATGAGTGTAGCTTTGCTTCTAATGGGTATCAGGCCTTGAAACGAGTGAGATCTGCTCGCCCAGATTTAATTTTATTAGACTTAATGATGCCAGAAATGGATGGTTTGGAAGTATGTGAAAAAATTCAAGCTAATCCAGAGTTGTCAGAAATTCCAATTATATTTATATCTGCTAGTCAGGAGCAAGAGCATTTACTTCAAGCTTTTCAAAAGGGAGCGGTTGATTATGTCGCCAAACCATTTCATAGTGCGGAACTTTTGGCTCGTGTGAGAATGCACTTGGAGTTAAAATATTCACGGCAAAAATTGAAGAATTTATTGCAAGAACAAGTAGAATTAGTCAAACAATTAGAGACTTTAGCCAATACTGACCCCTTAACTGGAGTGTGGAATCGTCGTTATCTTCTGATGATAGCAGAGCAAGAAATAAAGCGCAGTCAGCTATATAATTTTTCTTTTGCTGTACTCTTAATAGATATTGACCATTTTAAGAAAATTAATGATACTTATGGGCATAGTATAGGGGATGATGTAATTATATTTATGACTAAAACAGTTCTCTATCATTTGCAGAGTACAGATTGTTTTGGTAGGTTTGGTGGTGAAGAGTTTGTTGCGTTATTGCCAGAAACCGATATGGATGAAGCCATGATAGTGGCTGAATGTATCAGAGAAAATATTAAAAATCAGTATATTACTTTTGAAGAACAAAAAGTATCAATCACAATCAGTATTGGTGTTTCTAGTTATAGGACAGGAGATAAAAATATTGATAGTATTCTTCGACGGGCCGACCAGGCGCTTTATCAAGCGAAACATGAAGGACGTAACCGGGTGATATCATGTCCATTGGAATAGTTATTATCAGCAGATTTTATCCTTTTAAGTTGCACAAATGGCATTTCCCTAATTTTTGCTCTTTAGTCCTTACTTAATAATAGACTTGTCCATTATTTAGCAATCTATCTAAAAGAGATCGTAAACTAAAGATAAAATTGTAAAATCAATCAGTAAGTTAATTGCAAGGAATGAAGATGCTGAAATTATATCAGTGGGAACTATCTCAATATTCAGAGAAGGTGCGTCTAGTCCTTGATTATAAAGGTTTGGAGTATGGTAAAATTGAAGTTACACCGGGGATTGGACAAGTTGAATTGTTTCGTTTGACCGGTCAAAAACAAGTTCCAGTGTTAAAGGATGGCCATAGATATATTGTAGACTCTACAGAAATAGCTAAGTATTTAGACTCAGAATATCCAGAGAACCCTCTGTTACCAAAAGATCCAAAAAAACGTGCTGCGGCTTTATTGATGGAAGATTGGGCGGATGAGTCAATAGGTGTTAAGGGTAGAAAATCTCTATTTGCGGCAATTAGTCAAGATCAAAATTTCCGCAAGTCTTTATTACCTGTTTCAACACCAGATATACTCAAAAGTATGGTTGAAGGTGTCCCTACTGATTTTCTGAATGTGTTGGGTTTGGGAGTTGGTTTTAGTCGTGATGTAATTAATTCTGCAATCGCTAGTTTAAGACAAGATTTAGAAATCCTCACGGAATTATTATCAGATAGTCCTTATCTGTTGGGAGATGAACCAACTATAGCTGATTTAACAGTGGCGGGATTGTCGATATTATTGAAATTTCCACAAGGGCCTTATTTAGATTTACCAGAGTCTCTCAGAGGTAAAGGGTTGCCTATTTTAGCGGATAATCCTGATTATGAACCATTTTTCACCTGGCGTGATCGCCTCTACGCCCAATTTAGAAAACCCTTATCAGGTAAACCTGCTGCTGGAAGTGCACCAACTTCAATTCAAATTGATTAAGTAATTGATAGGTGATAGGTGACAGGTGATAGGAAGGAGTTATAACCAATTAATTCGAATTACCAATCACCAATCACCAATGACTAATGACTAATGACTAATGACTAATGACTAATGACTAATGACTAATGAC
>ERZ1034427.289-NODE-289-length-10438-cov-2.880863_pt1 | contig 10438 bp, 9 predicted proteins | sample MGYA00520607_ERZ1034427 | MGnify/ENA primary metagenome ERZ1034427 (study PRJEB33736, sample SAMEA104288489) | Azolla caroliniana | place: Brazil | collected 1987 | study: EMG produced TPA metagenomics assembly of the PRJEB19522 data set (Is there foul play in the... | reverse complement strand
CGCCGCCCGTGGCGCGACGCGAGATCGGGGTGTCGTCCTCGTCATCGCCGGAATCGTCGCGCATCAGCGCTTCGCGGTCGGCGACCGGGATCTGATAGTAGTCGGGGTGGATTTCGTTGAACGCCAGGAAACCGTGGCGGTTACCACCATACTCGACGAACGCGGCCTGAAGGCTGGGTTCGACGCGGGTCACCTTGGCGAGGTAGATATTTCCACGAAGTTGTTTGCGGGTCTGGCTCTCGAAATCGAACTCTTCAACCCGCGTTCCGTCCACGACGACCACACGCGTCTCTTCGGCGTGTGCTGCGTCGATCAGCATCTTCTTCGACATTAAGGAAGTCTCCACGGCGCGCGGCGGGCTCTAGGCCCGGGCGCCGATATGATTGAAGGGCGCGCGCGTCGCCGACCGTCGTCGTCCCGCCGAAGCGGGAGCGAAGGGTCAGGTGCCAAAGGCGGTCGGGTGCGGCGCAGCCCATTTGGGTTTTGTCTTGTTCCTTACCGCGCGAGGCGCGGATTGGATGTTTCGTGTCCCGCGCCGGATGGCGCGGATCGGATGGCGCGTCGTCGCCAGGAGGGCGTTTGAGCCCGACGCGGGCCCCGTGATACGGCGTCTCGGTAGGCGTCTTGCTCGCTCGGTCAGCCGGATCTCGAACTATCTAGTCTGCCGCCTCGGCGTCGGAAGGGGTTCAGGACCTCTTTCGCAACCAAGGGCGGCCCGCACGCAGTCGTGACGATCACGGAACTTCGCACGCGGCAGGACTGTAGCCACATTGGCGCGGAAAAGAAAAGCTTTCCACGCCGAGGGGGACTTAACCCTTTGGCTACCCCCTCGCGCCGATATTGACGAACGGTTCACCAAATCCGGCTAGCGCGGACGGGTATGCGTAAGGTTCTCATCAGTCTGGCTCGCATGGGCTGGTTTCGGGCGGCTCTGATCGTCGGTGGCATGACCACCGCCGGCGTCGCCGTCGCGACCGCCCAAGGCCCCGCCGCGCCCTCGGGCGTGCAGAAGGTCCGCTTCGGCGGTGACCGGACCGAGACTCGCGTGGTCATCGACCTGGACCGCGCGGCCGCCGGCAAGCTGATTTCCGACGGCGTGAGCGACCAGCGCCTGGTTCTGGCGCTGCCGAACGTCACCATTTCCGGCGACCTGCAGGGCTCCGGCCAGGGACTCGTCAAGCATTGGCTGATCGACGAGGCCGCCGGCGGCGCCCGTCTGCGTCTTGAACTCGCCGGCAAGGTCGAGGTTCGCCGCCGCTTCCTGCTGCCGCCGGGCGACGGGGCGACCGCCTATCGCTACGTCATCGACCTCAAGGCCGTGGACGGCGCCGTACTCAACGCGCCGCAAGGGGGGCTTCAGGCCGCGCCGCGCCTGACCCTGGCCAGCGCGCCGATCAAGGCCGCGCCGCTGCGCCTGAAGAAGGTCATCGTCATCGACGCCGGTCACGGCGGCAAGGATTCCGGCGCCCTGGGCGCCAACACCTTCGAGAAGGACGTTACCCTGGCCGCGGCCAGGGCCCTGAAGACGCGCTTGGAGAAGACCGGCCGCTATCAGGTCGTCCTGACCCGCGAGACCGACACCTTCGTGCCGTTGGAAGGTCGCGTCCAGATCGCCCGCCGCGCCGACGCCGACCTCTTCATCTCGTTGCACGCCGACTCGGGACCCGACACCGCCACGCGTGGCGCCTCCGTCTACACCGTGTCCGAGAAGGGCGCCGAGCGCGTCGGTCTGGTGCTGGACAAGAACGACTGGCTGATGAAGGCCAACCTGCCGGGTCGCGATCGCGCGGTCAGCCAGATCCTGCTCGACCTGTCGCAGCGCGCGACCAAGAATCGCTCCGCCGCCTTCGCTCAGTTGCTGCTGGCCAATGTCGGCGAGGAAACGACGCTGCTGCGCCGTAGCCACCGCGACGCCGGCTTCTTCGTGCTGCTGGCGCCGGACGTGCCGGCCGTCCTGCTGGAGATGGGCTTCATCACCAATCCCGAGGACGAGGCGTTCCTGACCAACAAGGCCAGCCGCGCCCGCCTGGTCGACGCGGTCGGCGACTCCATCGAGGCCTATTTCTCGGCGGACGTCCGCAAGTCCTGACCGAAAGGTCCGCTTCCCCTTTCGCGCGCCGCGCTCTAATCACTGGAGCGATCGTTCGCGCCGTGCGCCGGACGATCTAAGTCTAGGTGTGCGGCGGGCGAGGGCGTCCGCCTCGACGGAGGTCGCGTGGATCTGAAACCCAGCGAACGATGGATGGCCATCGCGGGCGTGGCGGTGCTGTCGCTCATCGCCGTCGCGGGCTTCGCGATCGCGATCTACGCCGCCTGGCTTTTCCACGACATGCCCGACGCCGGCGAGTTGCAGGACTATCGTCCGCCGACGGCCACGCGCGTCTACGCCTGGGACGGAACCCTGATCGGCGAGTACTCCAAGGAACGCCGGATCTTCATTCCCTATGACCAGATCCCGCCGCAACTGGCCCAGGCGTTCCTCGCGGCCGAGGACCGCAACTTCTTCACCCACGGCGGCGTCGATGTCGGCGGCCTGTCGCGCGCCATGATCAAGAACGTCGGCAACGCCATCCGCGGCAAGCGGCTGGAAGGCGGCTCGACGATCACCCAGCAGGTGGCCAAGAACGTCCTTCTGACCAGCGACGCCACGGTCGGCCGCAAGTTCAAGGAAGCGATCCTGGCCAGTCGCCTGGAGCAGTCGCTGACCAAACAGCAGATCCTCGAGCTCTATCTCAACGAGATCTGGCTGGGCTATCGCTCGTTCGGCGTCGGCGCGGCCGCCTACAACTATTTCGGCAAGTCGCTGCCGGACCTGACCCTGGCCCAGTGCGCGTATCTCGCCTCGCTGCCCAAGGGGCCGGACAACTACCACCCGATCCGCAACAAGGCCAAGGCGATGGGCCGCCGCGACTGGGTGCTGGGCCAGATGGCCGAGCAGGGCTGGATCACCAAGGCCCAGGCTCAGGCGGCCATGGCCGAGGATCTGGTCGTTCAGGCCGCGCCCAAGCGGGCGGCCTATCGCGACGCCGACTACTTCGTCGAGGAGGTCCGTCAGCGCGGCATGGCGACGCTCGGCCCTCGATTGAACGAGGGCGGCTATTACATGCGCACGACGCTGGACCCGCGCCTGCAGACGGCCGCGCGCATGTCCTTGATGGACGGCCTGGAGCGCTATGACCGTCGCCATGGCTGGCGCGGCGCGTGGGGCCACGTGGAGTCCACGGATCTCAACTGGGAAAAGTCCGCGCTGGCCAAGCGCGCGCCGTTCGAACGCGGCGCCTGGCGTCCGGCTCTCGTCACGTCGAACGGCGGCCAGGTGCGCCTGGTCAAGGGCGAGGGCGAGGGGCAGATCGTTGGCGAGGACATGGCTTGGGCAAAGGCCGGCAAGGGTCTGAAGGCCGGCGACCTCGTCTTCGTCGAGAAGGCGGCTGGCGGCGGCTATCGCCTGCGCCAAGTTCCGGCGGTCAACGGCGCCCTGGTGGCGATGGAGCCCTATACGGGCCGAGTCGTGGCCCTGGTCGGCGGCTACAGCTATTCGCTGTCGAACTTCAACCGCGCCACCCAGGCCCAGCGCCAGCCCGGCTCGTCCTTCAAGCCGTTCGTCTACGCCACGGCCCTGGAGAACGGCTACACGCCGGCCAGCGTGATCGTCGACAGCGCCATCACGCTGAAGGGCGCGAATGGCCAGGACTGGAGCCCGGAGAACTACCACAAGGAGTTCTACGGCGCTCAGCCCCTGCGCAAGGGTCTGGAGCAGTCGATCAACGCCATGACCGTTCGCCTGGCCCAGGGCGTCGGCATGCGGAAGATCGTCGACTTCGCCAAGCGGGCCGGGGTCGTGAAGAACATGGACCCGGTGCTGGCCATGGCCCTGGGGGCGGGCGAGACAACGCCCTTCAAGCTGACCGCCGCCTACGCCCCGTTCGTCAATGGCGGCCGCCGGGTCGAGCCGCACCTGATCGAGCTGGTGCAGGACCGCGAAGGCAAGGTCATCTTCCGCGCCGACAAGCGCGATTGCGAGCGCTGCAACGCCGGCTTCAACGGTGACGAGAGCCCGCGCTTCGCCGCGCCGGGCGACCAGATCATGGATCCGGTCACGGCCTACCAGATCACCTCGATGCTGCAGGGTGTCGTTCAGCGCGGCACCGCCGCCGCCGTCAGCTCGTTGGGCCGTCCGCTGGCCGGCAAGACCGGCACCACCAACGAGTACCGCAGCGCCTGGTTCGTCGGCTACTCGCCCAACCTGATCGTCGGGGTCTTCTTCGGATTCGACGACAACCGCTCGCTGGGCGAGGGCGAAACGGGCGCGGCCGGTCCCGTGCCTGTGTTCATGGACTTCATGAAGGTCGCTCTCGAGGGCCAGCCGGTCGTCGACTTCAAGCCGCCGAAGACCGCGAAGTTCGCGCTGGTGCGCGGCGTGCGCGAGGCTTTCCGGCCGGGCACCGAGCCCAAGGTCGAGGTCGCGCCGACGGGGCCGATCCCCTACAACGAGCTGACGCCGGGCTTGCTGCCGGTTCCGCAGCCTCAGGCCCAGCCGGGCAAGCCGCCGCAAAAGGTCGATCCGCTGAGCGGCCTCTATTGATGTCATTGCGCGAGGGGGCGACGCGGGTTATCTCCCGCGCCCTTCAACACTGTCACGGAGTTACGTGATGCGACCGGATGTCGAGGCCGCCGCGGCCGACATCGAGCAGTCCGTGGGACTGCTCAGGAGGCGTCTTTGACTGGGACGTCGCTCTCCGCAAGCTCGATGAGCTGAACGCCCGGGTCGAGGACCCGACCCTGTGGGACCGTCCGTCCGAGGCGCAAGCCGTCTCGCGCGAGCGCGCCGCCCTGGCCGCCAAGGTCGAGGCCGTGCAGTCGATCGAGCGAGACCTCAAGGACGCCGTCGAGTACGCCGAACTGGCGGACATGGAAGGCGACGAGGAGTCGCTGAACGACGCCCGCGCCCAGCTCAAGACGCTGAAGGACCGCGCCGGTCGCGCCGAGCTGGAGGCTCTGCTATCTGGCGAGGCCGACGGCAACGACGCCTATATCGAAATCAACTCCGGGGCCGGCGGCACCGAGTCCTGCGACTGGGCCGGTATCCTGCTGCGCATGTACACCCGCTGGGCCAACGCCCACGGCATGCAGACCGAGCTGATCGAAGAGACCGATGGCGACCAGGCCGGCATCAAGTCGGCCACGCTGCTGGTCAAGGGGCCCAACGCCTATGGCTGGCTGAAGACCGAGGCCGGCGTGCACCGCCTGGTGCGCATCAGCCCCTATGACAGCAGCGCCCGCCGCCACACCTCGTTCGCCTCGGCCTGGGTCTATCCGGTGGTCGACGACACCATCGAGATCGAGATCAACCCGGCCGATGTGCGCACCGACACCTATCGGGCCTCCGGGGCCGGCGGGCAGCACATCAACAAGACCGACTCGGCCGTGCGTCTGACGCACATCCCGACCGGCATCGCCGTGGCCTGCCAGGCCGGCCGCTCGCAGCACCAGAACCGCGAAGAGGCCTGGAAGATGCTGCGCGCGCGCCTCTACGAGGCCGAACTGCAAAAGCGCGAAGCCGCTCAGCAGGCGCTGGAAGACCAGAAGACCGACATCGGCTGGGGTCACCAGATCCGCAGCTACGTCCTGCAGCCCTACCAGATGGTCAAGGACCTGCGGACCAACGTCGAGACCTCCGACACCCAAGGGGTGCTGGATGGCGACCTCGACGCGTTCATGGGCGCGGCCCTGGCCCAGCGCGTGGGCGCCACGCGCGACGCGGCCGAGGCGTAAGGCTCTATGGCTCCCGCTGACGTCGCCAAGGCGTCAGCGGGACATAGGTCGCCGGCTCGGTCGGCGCCTGGCGGCTAATCGAGATCAGCCCACGTCTCCGCAAGGTTTCGACGGCGTTCTGCGCCGTGCGGCGCGACTGGCCGGTGCGCTCGGCCAGTTCCGCGTGGCTGAAGCTGGCGCGGCCGTCGGCGTGGGCCGCGATTATGGCCAGATAGACCAGGAAGGCCGACGGCTGGCGGTCATGACCGACCAGGTCGGCCATCAGCGTGTCCAGCACGTACCGGTCCAGCGTGTAGCCGTGGGTATCCATTGCCATAGCAGTAGTTGCACGTCTTCACCGGCGCAAGGTCGCCGCGCTACGCCCGTCCTGTCGATAGCCAAGGAGAGGGCGGGGCGTGAGCGTGATCAGCAAGGTGAAGTTCGTCGGCATCCCGGTCAGCGACCAGGATCGAGCCTTGGCGTTCTGGACGGAGAAGGTCGGCCTTCGCGTGGCGACCGACCAGCCGATGGGCGCTCAGCGCTGGATCGAGCTGTCGATCCCCGGCGCGGACACGGGCCTCGTGCTGTTCACGCCCGAGGGGCACGAGAATCGGATCGGGACTTTCTTCAACGGATCGCTGGCGTGCGACGACGTCGAGCACGCCTACCGCAAGCTCTCCGAAAGGGGTGTTGAGTTCGAAGGTCCGCCCTAAAAGCAACCTTGGGGGACCTTCGCCAAGTTCAAGGACCCCGACGGCAACACCTTCGTGCTGAGTAGCCGGTAGCCGACCGGTCAGCCGACCGTTTCGGCGGCCGCCAGGGCCAGGACTTCCGGCTCCGGCGTCGGCTGGATCGGCGCGGGGGGGCGCTGGAACTTCAGGCTGCGGCCCTGGAAGTAGGCGCCCGACTCCATCGACAACTGTTCGTGGGTGATGTCGCCGTCGACATAGGCGGTGCCGTAGAGGCGGACCTGCTTGGCGGTGATCGTGCCGACGATGCGGCCGCGCACCTCGACGAGATCGGCCTGGACCGAGCCCTCGACGTGGCCGGTCTCGCCGACGCTGAGGCGCGCCACGCGGACGTCCCCGCGCAGGATGCCATCCAGCTGCAGTTCGCCTTCGCCCTCGATGGAGCCCTCGATGGTGAGGTCGGCGGAAAGCAGCGAGGCGACTTTCGGCGTCGCGCGACGCGTGGGGTCGGCGGGGTTGTTGGACGGCAGGCTCGCCTGCGCCTCGGCGCGGCCGGCGGCCTTGGGGCCCGACTTAGCTTGTTTGCTGAACATACTCACCAGCCCTCAAGAAGCGGTTGGGGTTCTGGGCCTTGCCATTGACCCAGACTTCGTAATGCAGGTGCGGGCCGGTCGAGCGACCGGTCGAACCCATCGCGCCGACGCGCGAGCCGATCGCGACCCGCTGGCCGACGCGGACGCCGATCGAGGACAGGTGCGCGTAGCGGGTCTTGAAACCGCCGCCATGGTCGATCTCGACCGTGTTGCCGTAGCCGGCCCGAACGCCGGTGAACGACACGACGCCCGGGGCGGTCGCCATGATCGGCGTGCGCATGGCGCCGGGGAAGTCGAGGCCCGAGTGGAAGGCCGGGCGGTGCGTGAACGGATCGAAGCGGACGCCATAGCTGGACGACAGCGCCGGATTGTCCGTCGGCTTGTAGAACGGCAGCTTCTTCACCGCCGCGCCCAGGCTGCGCATGTCCGACATGTCGTTGGCGGCGTGCTGGATGCGGCCGGCGAACTCCTCGTCGACGTCGAGGACGGCGGCGAGAGCGCGGGGATCCTTGGCTTCGATCAGCGGGCCGCCCAGCGAAACGCCGCGCCCGGTAAAGCCGCTGGCGTCGAGACCCGCCATGCGCATGGCCAGGCGCAGGCGCTCGGCGCGGCTCTTGGCGAAGCCTTCGGCGGCGTCGATCAAGCGCTCCTGGTCCATGCGGGTCGCCTGGATGCGCTCGACCGGGCTGGCGGCTAGGAGGCGCGGCTTGGCGACCTTCAGGGCGTCGGCGGCGCCCGGCACGCCCCGGAAGTCCGAGACCAGCAAGGCAAGGGCGGCGTGACGCTTTTCGACCGAGGTCGCCAGCTCGTCGAGTGAACCGTTGGTGGCCGACAGCTGCGCCACGGCGCTGTTCAGGCGCGCCTGACGATCGGCGTTGAGGCGCTCGAAATAAGCCCTCTGCTTGATCATCTGCTGATCCGTCGAGCTGACGGAAAGCGCGTTGATCAGCATGGCCGCCGTGCAGACGCCCATCCAGAGCGCGCCGACCGCGACGCAGCCCGCGCCGATCAGTTGTTTGTTGGTGGACAGAACATAGCCGCGCATCTCGCCGCCAGAGCGGACGTAGACATGCCGTTCAGGGAAAAGGGATTGGAGAGATTGCCGCAGTCGCTTGAAGCGCTTGATCGCCATCGTCCCAGGAAACCCCCCGTTTCAGGTCCGGGGGGATATGGAACGATAAAACGCTAACGTGCAAGACTCTTCGCGCCCTGAAAGGACGCGAGTCTTGAAAAGACATTTTGCGCCTCGATCCTTAACGGTTTCTGACCAGCGCGACCACGCGTTAACCGCGTAAGTCGTGGAAACGCCACAGGTTGAGGCGCGGATACAACACCCGCGACGCGCAAGCGTTGTTCAGGGGAGGGAGCTTACTTAATGGCCTTGGCGGCGTTCATGACCGCCTTGATGTGGCCGGGCACCTTCACCTTGCGCCAGACCTCGCGGACGACGCCTTCGCGGTCGATCAAGAAGGTGGAGCGATCGATGCCCATGTACTTGCGACCGTACATGCTCTTCTCGACCCAGGCGCCATAGGCCTCGACCACGTCGCCCATCGGGTCGGCGGCCAGTTCGATGGTCAGGTCGTGCTTGGCGCGGAACTTGGCGTGCGAGGCGACGCTGTCCTTGGACACGCCGATGATCACCGCGCCCAGCTTCTGGAACTCCTCGACTTCCGACGAGAACTGCAGCGCCTCGGAGGTGCAGCCGGCCGTGTCGTCCTTCGGATAGAAATAGAGGACGATGTTCTTGCCCTTCAGGGCCGACAGGCTGACGCGGCCGGTGTCGGTCGGGAGGTCGAAATCAGGGGCCTTGTCGCCGGGTTGCAGCATCGGTCTCTTCCTCGATCACTCGAAACAGGTGAGGGGCCCGGACGGGCTGGTGAGTCCGTCCGGGCATACGATAACTAAACGGGCTTCACCAACACGATCTTCTTCTTGCCGGCGGCGAGCTTGACCACGCCCTCGACGAGATCGGCCGAGGTGATCACGCGATTAGCGTCCGCCTCGGCCTTGTCGTTGACCTTCAGGCCGCCGCCCTGGGCCAGGCGACGGGCCTCGCCGCGCGAACCGGCCAGGCCCGCGTCGGCGAACAGGGCCGCCAGCACGACGCCCGCTTGCAGGTCCGCCGCCGGAACCTCGAAGGTCGGCAGGTCGGCGGACAGCGCGCCCTGTTCGAAGGCCTTCTCGGCGGCGTCGCGCGCCTTGCGGGCTTCTTCCTCGCCGTGGGCCATGCGCGTGGCCTCGTCGGCCAGCACCTTCTTGGCTTCGTTGATCTGGGCGCCTTCCAGGGCTTCCAGCTCGGCGATCTTGTCCAACGGCAGGTCGGTGAACAGCTTCAGGAAGCGGCCGACGTCGGCGTCCTCGGTGTTGCGCCAGAACTGCCAGTAGTCGTAGGGGCTGAGCTGTTCGGCGTTCAGCCACACGGCGCCGGCGGCCGTCTTGCCCATCTTGGCGCCCGAGGCGGTGGCCAAAAGCGGCGTCGTCAGGCCAAAGGCGCTCTTCTGGTCTACGCGGCGGGTCAGCTCGACGCCGTTCAGGATATTGCCCCACTGGTCCGAGCCGCCCATCTGCAGCACGCAGCCGTGGGCGCGGTTCAGCTCCAGGAAGTCCACCGCCTGCATCAGCATGTAGTTGAACTCGAGGAACGTCATCGGCTGCTCGCGCTCCAGGCGCAGCTTGACCGAGTCGAAGGCGAGCATCCGGTTGACGGTGAAGTGCACGCCGTACTCGCGCAGGAACTGAACGTAGCCGAACTTCGACAGCCAGACGTCGTTGTCGACCATGATCGCGTCGGTCGGCCCGTCGCCGAAGGTCAGGAACTTGGCGAAGACCTGCTTGATGCCGGCGATGTTGGCCTGGATGTCGGCGTCCGACAGCAGCTTCCGGCTCTCGTCCTTGCCGGTCGGATCGCCGACCTTGGTCGTGCCGCCGCCCATCAGGACGATCGGCTTGTGGCCGGCCTGCTGCAGGCGGCGCAGCAGCATGATCTGGATAAGGCTGCCCACGTGCAGGGACGGCGCGGTGGCGTCGAAACCGATATAGGCGGTGACGATCCCGCCAGCCGCCGCCGCATCCAGCTCCTCCGGATGGGTGATCTGGTGGATATAGCCGCGCGCCTCCAGGGTTCGCAGGAACTCTGACTTGAAGGGCGACGCGGCGGACATGGATCGACTCTCTATTTGACTTGGCGGGCCGTCTAGCACGGCGGGATTGGATTGTGAGGCTTTCATTTCAGACTCCGGGGAGGATGCCGGAGCGCATGATCGACTAGCAAGAAAGCGACCCCGGCGAGGCGGGGGCTAAGCGACGTGTCTGGTCGGCCTCCCGCTATGGCAGCGGGCGGTAATAGGGGCGGGCCAGGACGAAAGCGTCGATCATGGGGCCTAGCTACCGTTTCGCGACCGT
>ERZ1034427.288-NODE-288-length-10455-cov-30.670385_pt1 | contig 10455 bp, 9 predicted proteins | sample MGYA00520607_ERZ1034427 | MGnify/ENA primary metagenome ERZ1034427 (study PRJEB33736, sample SAMEA104288489) | Azolla caroliniana | place: Brazil | collected 1987 | study: EMG produced TPA metagenomics assembly of the PRJEB19522 data set (Is there foul play in the... | reverse complement strand
GATTAGCTAAAAATCCCAAAGTCCTTGCCAGTGACCAAAAGGATAGTCCACAAATTATCTACCTCTAAATATACCTCTAAAATAACGCAATATGGAAGTTTTTATTTGGATGACAGCTTTATGCTGTCATCAAACTTAGACATAAGAATTAAGGAGTCAGAATTTTTCAGAAATTGGTTAGTTATCCAATAGGTATTTTTGGCGTTACCCTGAAAAAGGTGACTGGTGTTCGTGTACCTTGCCGTTAGGCATTAGCTGAGTGCTTAAACTTAGACATACATAATTAAGATTTTTAACTCTGTCACCTGCTATCGCAATTAGCAATCATTTAAAAACTCTCTTATCCTTCCTAAATAAGTTTCTGAATCTTCCAACATTGGGAAATGGGCAGTATTAGGAACTACAAAAAACTCAATGTTGTGATTTAATGCTGCTGCTTGGCGTCCCATTTCTACCGGAATAATAATGTCATATTCACCCGCCACTAGCAATGTTGGGACTGATAATTTAGCAAATTCTGTGGGCATTAATTCCGATTGAGCTTTACTAACAGAAGTAAAAATAGTTCCTAACGCTGCATCATAATCAGCACTAATAAAGTCTTGTAAAAAAGCTTGTCTCTCGGATTTGGGAATAGGACTATGGACAAATCTGGCCATAAATATCTTGTCAGCTAAAGGTATGTTACCTAACCACTTAGGACGGAATTTAACTACTAATCTACCAAACTTATAAAAAGCAGCAAAGGCTTTCTCATCATATTCAAAAATGCCGCTACAGGTTAAAACTCCCTTTTTCACTCGTTCAGGATAACGGTTAAAAAATAAAGTCGCAACAGAAGCGCCCATGGAATGAGCATTAATATAAACACGCTGAAGTTGCAACCCATCCAATAAAGCAGCTAAGTCTTCAGCGTATTGTGTTAATTCATAACTTAACTCAGCAATTGCTTCACCTTGTCCCTCTGTTGACTGGGACTCAACCACAGACTCACCAGCTTGGACAATGCTAGGTTTACCACCAGAGTGCCCAAAACCACGCATATCATATAGTAAACAGTCAAATTCTCCCAATAAGGCCTCAGCCGTACTGCGCCAATACCTAGAGGAACCAGCCCAGCCGTGAATGAAAACCATTACAGGCTTGACCAAACTCGATGGTTTTCTCATCCACTCGTAATAATGCTCAACTCCGCGAACATTTATATAAGCCATTCTTCACAGTTAAAAATTATAAAATAAAAAGTCAATAGCCAATAGTCAAAATTAAAGAACTCTTGACTCCTGACTCCTCAATTATGCTGATTCTGGTTTGGGTAGCGAAGAAGGATGCACCAACAGTTCCGCAGTAGAACGTTTCTCTACCATTTCCCTTGTTACTGTGCAGCGAGTTACATCTTTCCGAGATGGCAACTCATACATCACATCCAACATCAATTCTTCCACAATACCCCGCAGTGCCCGCGCCCCAGTTTTGCGTCGATGAGCCTCTTGAGCGATCGCTCGCAAAGCTTCTGGTTTAAAATCTAACTGAACATTATCCATCTTCAGCAGTTTTTGGTATTGCTTCACCAAAGCACTACGTGGTTGGGTAAGGATTGCCATCAGGGCCTCTTCATCCAGAGGATCTACTACCGCCACCATTGGCATCCGCCCTATAAATTCGGGAATCATACCAAATTTCACCAAATCATCAGGTTCAAGATGACGCAGAGTATCAGCAGCTCGTTTCTCTTTAGACTGACCTTCCCCAGATTGAACAAAACCAATTGACTTTTTGCCCACTCTCTGATCTACAACTTTTTCCAAACCTACAAAAGCACCACCACAGATAAATAGGATGTTACTAGTATCAATCTGGATACAGTCTTGATAAGGATGCTTACGTCCACCTTGGGGGGGAACATTTGCAGTTGTTCCTTCCAGCATTTTCAGCAAAGCTTGCTGTACACCTTCCCCAGAAACATCCCTCGTAATTGAAGTATTTTCACTCTTACGGGCAATTTTATCAATTTCATCAATGTAAATAATTCCCCGCTGTGCTTCCTCAACATCCAAATCTGCTACTTGCAAAAGTCGCAGCAAGATATTTTCCACATCTTCCCCCACATACCCTGCTTCTGTAAGAGTTGTGGCATCAGCTACTGCAAAGGGGACATCAAGGATTTTAGCCAGAGTTTGTGCTAATAGGGTTTTACCGCAACCAGTCGGACCCATTAATAAAATATTAGACTTTTGTATTTCTACCGCATCATCTGCTCCACCCTTGCCATTACCTTTAGACTGGATTACAGCCAACCGCTTGTAGTGATTGTAAACAGCGACTGACAACACTTTTTTGGCTTCATCTTGACCAATAACGTGTTCGTCTAAATATTTCTTAATTTCTCTAGGCTTCGGTATTTGACTAAACGAGATATTGGCAGAACGGGTACGGCGTTTTTGAGGTGGTTCTGACCGTGGTGCTGGTTGGGAGGCTGCACCACTCGTATCAAGCAACTCCTCATCTAAGATTTCATTACACAAGTCAACGCATTCATCGCAGATGTAGACTCCCGGACCCGCGATTAATTTACGCACCTGTTCCTGAGACTTGCCGCAAAACGAACATTTTAAATGGGAGTCGTACTTAGACATACCAAGCCTCTTATTTCAGAATGGTGACGTTTTCCCCTACTGTGGGGAGATTTTGTCTAGAAATAACCTGATCAATTAAACCGTAGTTTTTCGCCTCTTGTGCCGACATAAAAAAGTCGCGTTCCGTATCTGCCTCGATTCTGTCCAATGGTTGACCAGTATGTTTGGCCATTAGCTGATTCAAGTTGCCCTTAATGTAAAGAATTTCTCGCGCTTGAATTTCAATATCAATTGCTTGTCCTTGAGCGCCACCAAGGGGTTGGTGAATCATAATCCGGGAGTCAGGCAGAGACATACGTTTTCCTGCTGTCCCAGCCGTTAACAAAAATGCCCCCATACTGGCAGCTAGTCCAAAACAGATAGTAACAACATCGGGGCGTATTTGTTGAATCGTATCATAGATTGCCATTCCTGCGTAGACTGAGCCACCAGGAGAATTAATGTAAAGTTGAATATCTTTTCCTGAGTCTTCAGCGTCCAGAAATAGCAATTGCGCCACAATTGAGTTGGCTACATTATCATCTATTGGTGTTCCCAAAAAAATAATCCTCTCTCGCAGTAGGCGGGAGTAGATGTCAAAAGCCCTTTCTCCCATACCGGATTGTTCTACCACCATGGGTACTATGTTTTTAGGACTACTGTAGTTACAGCTAATGCTGATGGGACTCAAGCTGCTGATTGGGTAATTTCCCGACTGCGATACAAGCATACAAGAATATTTAACAATAAGTTAAGTGGGACAGACTTTGTAGCCGTTATGGCTGATTTTCTCAGAAGTTGAATTTGTATTTGAGCTATGTCTTAACCATTATGCCTTATTTAATTTGTTCCTGTTGAAGTTTAGGAGTTTCAGGAGTATGGCTATTGCTACGCTATCAGGAGTTCAGGAGGAATATATGATTCCCCATCCTCCCCATCCTCCCCATCCTCCCCATCTCCCCAAACCCTACACCCTATTCTGCTTCAGTGCTGTGAGCTTCTGAATCAGTTTCTTCTGTGGTGCTGAGAGAACCGACTGGTACTAGTTCCACAGATGAGTTTGCTAAAAGCCAATCAATGATTTTTTCGTTTTTCAGTTCCTTTTCGACCACTGCTTGCAGTCTTTCTTCGTCTATTTCCTCGTCAGCATACTGTTCTAACAATTCATTGACTCTGGCTGTTATTTCTGCGGATGTAATTTGGATGGATTCGCGTTTGCCAATTTCTTGGAGGGCTAGGGAACGTTTGAGGCGCTCAATTGCTTCTGGCTGTGATCGCTCCCGCAATTGAGGAATAATATCTTGGGTAAACAGCTTTCTCACGTCTAATCCTTGCTCTGACAGTTTCATTGCTGTTTGTGTGAGCATGGCATCGACTTCTTGATCAATCAAGGTTGTAGGTAAATCTATCTCCACGTGCTTTATCAGTTCTGCCAACAAAGCTTCTTGCTGATTAGCTTTGGTTTGATCTTGAGCTTCTTTTTGAGATCTTTCCTCTAAAGAAACCCGCAATTGTGCCAATGTTTCAAATTCACTCACTTCTTGAGCAAAATCGTCATTCAATTCTGGTAGTTCTTTTTCCTTGATTTCTTTGAGTGTCACAGTAAACAGTGCGGTTTTACCAGCCAATTCCTGGTTCGCATAAGGATCTGGAAACTGAGCCGGAATTTCTCTCGTTTCTCCAGGGTTCATTCCCAGCATACCGGAGATGAAACCAGGGATAAACTTATCCTCTTGCAATTCAACTTGAAAATCAGTTGCTTCTCCACCAGGAATCGGTGTAGGTTCTGTTGACTCGTCTTCACCTTCAGCTTTGGTAATTACACCTTTAAAATCAACCACGGCGATATCACCAATTTGGGATGCTCGTCCTTCCACGGGAATCAAGGTTGCCATTTGTTGCCGTTCTTTGTCTAAAACGGTATCGACCTTTGTGGAATCGTAGTTGATCTCCTCTGCTTGAAGTTGAAAACCTGTGTACTGATTAATAATCACTTCTGGTTCTACATCGACAGCAGCTGAAAAAATCAGGGCTTTCCCAGGTTCATAATTATTAATCAATTCATCAAAAGAGGAGCGTAATCGTGGTTGACCAATGGCTGAAATTGCTTCTTGTTTGACTGCTTTTTCAATGCCATCAGGGACTAGCTCTTCCAGGACGGCTGCTTTGATGCGACCTACGCCCAGGCGCTGTAATAATATCTGCCGAGGTACTTTGCCTCTGCGAAACCCAGGAATATTTACAGTACCACTTAAATTTCTAATGACCTGTTCGTATTTTTGTTTGGTAATTTCTGGTGTAATCTCTATTTCTAGTCCAATCTGACTTTTGTCAAGTTTTTCCTGGGTAACTTTCATACTTTGTCTCTGTTTTTTGGTGTTTTCATCTTGAGAGTACACACAAGAAGCGTGTCGCTTGCGTTATTAACTTGATGTGCAACACAATAACTAAACAAATAGTTCATAGTTTAGATAACTAGAACATTTTGATGTTTGCTTCCTGCTTTTACCAGTCTATAAGGCTGGTCCTTATGCAACACAAAACCAATACAAATGGCTCCTACTATTGAGGGTTTTGCTGGTTACTTCCTGCTTCTGACAAGTCCGAAAGGCGGGTTGTTTTTCACAGGGGTAAATTCCGCATTTGCCATGCGTACTCTATAATATGGCTTAAGGCACGCTACGCTATCGGGGCATTTATTAAATTGACAGTAAGATGCAAATTACGATATTCAACTTGTCCACAACCGCTCAATCAATTTTACCTTAGTTCCGCATCTAGATCTTTTATACGTCAATATTCTCCACAACTCGCTGATAATGGCATAATCTGAATGCGAGGAAAGATTGAAGAAGTTCTTAGCTGTCGAGTACGTCTTGCAGCTATGATCAAATCCAGTCCGGAAAAGTTTCTCCTTCAGCAGATGTCTAGTTTACTGCCAATAGAGAGGGAGTTAGCACTTTGCTGGAATATTTTCTTATCAGAAGATAGGCTCAGAACCCTTGAAGTTGGTCAGGGTGCAGGGAAACATACTTTAATTAAGTATTAGAGCCAAATTTCTACTCAGATTGCTCACACTGTGATATCCTATCAACATAGCTACAGTGTTTTTTAATGACTTTGAGATATATCATACTATATCAATCATATTACTATAATAATATATTATTATGATTGATATAGTATTCTGACTAGCCAACCGAGTTGATCCTATAATTAGGTATTAATATCTTAAAGATATCCAACTTGAATATAATCTATTTTTATCTGGCTTAGCAGTTTGGTATGAAGTAGTGTATAATTAAACAAAATGAATACTAAAAGATTACTTATTACCAACAAAAATTAAAATTATTTTTACAAGTAAAGAAAGCACTATAAATGCTTTTAAAATATACCAGATGTGAAAAATCCGATTAAGTATACAAATTCGTTTGATTTCTGAATCTTGTCAATATAGAAATATTGAGTTATACAAAAAAATTGCTAATAACCTGTTAAAGGAGGACGTGAATTTGTCTAAATCCTATCATGTAGCTATTTTGGGTGCGACTGGTGCTGTTGGCACAGAGTTACTGGAATTATTGGAAAACCGGGATTTTCCCCTTGCTGACTTAAAGTTGCTGGCATCAGCACGGAGTGCGGGGAAAACGATCAAATTTAAAGGAGAAAATATCCCCATTGAGTCTGTTAGCGATCGTTCCTTCGATAAAATTGATATAGTGTTCGCTAGTGCTGGTGGTGGGATATCCAAAACCTGGGCTGGTGTAGCTATCGAAAAAGACGCAGTTGTAATTGATAACTCCAGCGCCTTCAGGATGAACCAAGAAGTTCCCTTAGTAGTACCAGAGGTGAATCCCCAAAATGCAGCTAGTCATAGAGGCATTATTGCTAATCCCAACTGCACAACAATTTTAATGACCTTGGCAGTATGGCCATTGCATAAGGTTAAACCAGTAAAACGCATTGTTGCTGCCACCTATCAATCTGCTAGTGGTGCTGGTGCTAAAGCAATGGAGGAGGTCAAAACGCAAACCAGTGCTATATTACAAGGACATCCCCCAGTTGCTGAGGTATTACCTTATCCATTGGCCTTTAACTTATTTCCCCATAATTCCCCAATGACCGATTTAGGATATTGTGAGGAAGAACTAAAAATGGTCAACGAAACCCGAAAAATATTTGGTAGTCAAGAAATCAGAATTACTGCCACTTGTGTGCGGGTTCCCGTACTTCGCGCCCATTCAGAAGCAATTAACTTGGAATTTGAGACACCTTTTAGTCCACATGAGGCTAGAGAAATTTTAAGCCAAGCCCCTGGCATCAGATTTGTAGAAGATTGGCAAACAAATTATTTCCCCATGCCAATAGAAGCTAGTGGTCGGGATGAAGTTTTAGTAGGGAGAATTCGCCAAGATATATCTCATCCTTGTGGTTTGGAATTATGGCTTTGTGGTGATCAAATCCGTAAAGGTGCAGCCTTAAATGCAGTACAAATTGCTGAACTGTTAATAGAGAAAAATTGGCTAAGTCATTAGTCATTAGTCATGAGTTTTTGACGACTGACAAGTGACAACTGACAACTGACAAATCAGGAGTAAAAAGAGGGTGGGAGATTTTGGCACAATTGTAACTGCTATGATTACGCCGTTTAAGCCAGACGGCAGTGTTAACTATGATGTAGCAGCCAAATTAGCAGTACATCTGGTTGACAACGGTACAGACACATTAGTTGTGTGTGGGACAACAGGTGAATCCCCTACATTGACTTGGGATGAAGAATACCAGTTGTTTGTTGAGGTATTGCAGGCTGTAGAAGGTAAAGCCAAAGTCATTGCTGGTTGTGGTTCTAATTCAACCACAGAAGCGATCGCAGCAACCCAAAAAGCAGCTAAAATAGGAATACATGGTTCTTTACAAGTTGTTCCCTATTACAACAAACCGCCCCAGGCGGGATTATATCAGCACTTTGAGGCGATTGCTCAAGCCTGTCCCGAATTACCGATGTTGTTATACAATGTCCCGAGTCGTACTGGTCAAAACCTATGTCCAGAAACAGTGGTGCAGCTAGCAAAAATCGACAACATAGTGGGAATTAAAGAAGCCAGTGGGAATTTAGACCAGGCTAGTGAAATCCGCCGCTTGACACCAAAAGAATTTCAGATTTACGCTGGAGATGACTCTTTAACATTGCCTCTGTTAGCAATTGGGTCCAAGGGTGTAGTAAGTGTGGCTTCTCATCTGGTAGGCAATCAACTAAAACAGATGATCAAGTCCTTTAATATGGGCAGCATGGAAATAGCCACCGAGATTCACTTACAACTTTTCCCATTGTTTAAAGCTTTATTTTTAACAACAAATCCCATTCCTGTTAAACAAGCATTAAAACTTCAAGGTTGGGAGGTTGGTTCAGTTCGTTCACCTTTATGGGAAGCTGACGCAGAAATCTGTCAAAAGATAGAGGACGTGCTGAACAAACTTAGTTTAATCTAAGCGCCAATATTTTGGACGCTCGCTAATTGCTAGTTGCCAGAGATATCTATCAATAATTGGTAAGACTTGTTACTAAGTTGTAATTTAACATCTGTGTTAAAACTGAGCGGTATAAGCATCATTCAGTGAAAAATCCCTTTTATTTATTCAAGCAAAAATTTGGATATTCTCAATTCAAAATTCTCTGCTTTTACACTGACTTAAATAGATATTTTTAGTTGTCTTTCATACAAGAACGCTAACTATCAACTTATTAACACCACACACAATCTCAAGGAGAAAATGGCTAAAAACGAACTTGATTCCACCCTCAAAATTATTCCTTTGGGTGGCTTGCATGAAATTGGTAAGAATACCTGTGTTTTCGAGTACGAGGACGAAATAATCCTGTTAGATGCAGGTTTGGCTTTTCCTACAGAGGCGATGCACGGCGTTAATATTGTGTTACCTGATACAACATATCTCAGAGAAAATCGCCATAAAATTAAAGGAATGATTGTTACTCATGGTCATGAAGATCATATTGGTGGGATTGCTTTTCACCTGAAACAATTTGACATCCCGGTAATTTATGGACCCAGACTAGCAATGGCAATGCTAGAGGGTAAATTAGAAGAAGCAGGAGTGCGGGATCACACCGAATTAAGAACTGTTATGCCTCGCGATGTAGTCCGCATTGGTAAAGCCTTTTTTGTCGAGTACATCCGCAACACCCACTCCATAGCTGATAGTTTCACCGTTGCTATTCATACCCCATTAGGTGTAGTTATCCATACAGGCGATTTTAAAATTGACCATACCCCAGTCGATGGAGAAAAGTTTGATCTGCAACGGTTAGCAGAACATGGAGAAAAAGGCGTACTGTGTCTACTGAGTGATTCTACTAACTCAGAGGTCCCTGGTTTTACACCATCAGAACGTTCTGTTTTCCCCAACCTGGATCGAGTATTTTCTCAAGCCACTGGGCGCTTATTTGTCACCACCTTTGCTTCCAGCGTACATCGCATCAACATGATTTTGCAACTGGCAAAGAAACACAATCGTGTAGTTACAGTTGTGGGACGTTCAATGCTGAATTTAATTGCCCACGCCCGGAACTTAGGTTATATCAAGTGCGAAGATAATCTATTCCAACCCTTACATACTGTCCGTGGGATGCCAGATGAAAATGTGTTGATTCTGACCACTGGCTCCCAGGGTGAAACAATGGCAGCTATGACCAGGATTGCTAATAAAGAACACCCGCACATTAAAATTTGGGAAGGTGACACAGTTGTATTTTCTGCTAACCCCATTCCAGGAAATACAATTGCGGTAGTTAACACCATCGACAAATTGATGATGCAAGGGGCAAAAGTAGTCTATGGAAGGGATAAAGGGATTCACGTTTCTGGCCACGGCTGTCAAGAAGAGCAAAAGCTAATGATTGCTTTAACTCGTCCTAAGTTCTTTGTACCTTTCCACGGTGAACATCGGATGTTGGTGAAGCACGCAGAAACCGCTCAGAGTATGGGTATACCTGCTGAAAATATGATTATTATCCAGAATGGAGATGTGATCGAACTCACAGAAGAATCTATCCGTGTTGCTGGTAAAGTATCATCAGGAATTGAACTGGTGGATACTACTAGTTCTGGGATGGTGAGTGCAAAAGTCTTGCAAGAACGACAACGCATGGCTTCTGAAGGACTTGTGACCATTGCTGCTGCCATTGATTGGAATGGTAAACTGTTGGCGAAACCAGAAATTCATATGCAAGGTGTGGTGACAAGTATTGATAGAGCACTTTTACTAAAATGGGTACAACAACGCATTGAAGAGATTCTGACCGTGCGTTGGTCAGAATTTGTCACCGGAAATGAAGCAAATGATATTGATTGGGGTGGTTTGCAAGTAATGTTAGAAAAAGAATTGCAGCGTTCTCTTCGTCGGGAGTTACAATGTCAACCATGTTTAACTTTGTTGATGCAAATTCCTGAAGAACCACCTGTTTCGGTAAAAGCTGCTGCTGATGGCAGAAGACGACGGACTCGTCCAACAGCGCAAGTAGCTTCTTAAGATTTATCTCGCGCAAAGATGCAAAGAAGCAAAGGTGTTATTTAGCATCTTTGCTCTTTCTATTGAAACCAATCATTTTAGGACTTACCCACTGAGAAAGTAGCAAAATAGTGTAGTGATAAAAATGTCATCTACTTAGCAGGTATCGGAGAATTGGAGAAATAACCAAACCTGCTACAGCAGAATGGAATCTGGAACATTACACTCTGTTTTTGCTATCATAACTAAAGCATCGGGGATGTTGTAGATTGGCAGAGATATTGGAAAACGTTTCACATGACAGTGTGAA
>ERZ1034427.287-NODE-287-length-10461-cov-2.880550_pt1 | contig 10461 bp, 5 predicted proteins | sample MGYA00520607_ERZ1034427 | MGnify/ENA primary metagenome ERZ1034427 (study PRJEB33736, sample SAMEA104288489) | Azolla caroliniana | place: Brazil | collected 1987 | study: EMG produced TPA metagenomics assembly of the PRJEB19522 data set (Is there foul play in the... | reverse complement strand
GATCGCGGCGCGCGGCGTCGACGTGGGCGTGATCAATGCCGGCATCAGCGGTGGTCGCGTCCTGCGCGAGGTCTCGGGCCCCAGCGCCCTGACCCGCTTCGACCGCGACGTGCTTTCGGCGCCCGGGATCTCGAGCGTGGTGGTGCTGGAGGGCATCAACGACATTGGCCGCGCGGCCCAGCAAGGTTTCGCCAGCGAGGCCGTCACCGCCGACGAGCTGATCGCGGGCTATCGCCAGCTGATCGCCCGGGCGCACGCGCGGGGCGTCAAGATCCTCGCCGGCACGCTCCTGCCGTTCGAGGGGGCGATGTACTTCCACGCCGCCGGCGAGGCCACGCGGCAGGCCGTCAACGCCTGGATCCGGACCAGCGGCGAGTTCGACGGGATCATCGACTTCGAAGCGGCGATGAAGGATCCCGCCAAGCCCTCGCGGATGCTGGAAGGTCTGCACAGCGGCGACTTCCTGCATCCGGGCGACGCCGGTTACGCGCGCATGGCCGAGGTCGCCGACGAGGCTCTGTTCGGCGGCCGCTGAGACCGGCTCAGGGCCGCGCCTTGTCGATCTCCACGGCGTAGACTTGGTTGCCGCCATGCATGTTCGAGCGGAACACCAGCCACTGGCCGTCCGGCGTGAAGTTGACGTTCGGCTCCAGCCGGTAGTCGTGGCCGCGCATGTCGACCAGACGCTCGGAGTCGAGCACGCCTGGGCTGATCAGGTGCTCGGCGCCGGGCGCGTGAATGCCCGCCACGTCGGGCACCGCGCGCGGCTTCAACAGCACGATCCATTTACCGTCCGGCGCGTGGGCGACCATCTCGCTGTCGCCGCCGTCGCCGGCGAACAGCTTGCCGTCCGGCGACGAATTGAAGTGCACCGACCAATCGTTGCGCTCGACATGCAGCCAGGTGCGCTTGCCGGTGGCGACCTCGTAGCCGGCGACCCAGAAGTCCTCGCCCCGCGGGGTTTGCAAGTCGTACCAGACCGTCTTGCCGTCGGCGCTGAACCATTCGTGGCCGGCGATCTCCATGTTCATGGTGCGCGTGTGGATCTTGATAGGGGTGTCGCCAGCCTTGTCGGTCCGGACCAGCCACAGCCGGTCGACCTTGTGCCAAGGGCCCTCGTGGCAGAACATCAAGAGACCCGGGTCGGTCGGCGAGAATTGCAGGTGGTTCAGCCAGTCGGTGGCCTGATGCACGATCTTGCGCTCGCCGGTGACCGTGTTGATCGTGAAGATCTCCATGGGGATGCGGCTGTCCAGGCGCGCGTTCAACTGCACCTCGCGGCCTTCCGCGTAGGAGAGCTCCTTGCCGTCTGCGCTTTTCACGTCGTCGGGGTTCTTGGGCAGGGAGTCGGCCAGGTTCGGCGGGATCGGCACGTCCGTGCGCACCGCCACGCCCGCCAGAAGCGTCTCGTCGGCGTTCAGGGTCTGTAGCCCGCCCCGGTCGAGCTTGGCCACTTGGCGGGTGGCCTTGGTGTAGGGATCGGTCGCCATGATGACCTTCGGGCCCATGGGATCGGCGGTCAGCGCCTTCTCGTAGTAGACCGCGCCGGTCTTGCGACCGACAAAGAGCAGCTTGACCTTGCCGTCGACGATCCTGGTCAGGGCCCGCGTCTTGAGGTCCATAGCCGTGACGCCGGTCGGCGTCGAGAAGACCAGGCGATCGCCCTTGGGCGTATAGCCGTTGTAGTTGAAGTACAGGCTGGAGCTGCCGGCCTCGCGCGACAGGCGCACGACCCGGTGGCCGGTGGTCTTGTCGACCCATTCCAGAGGCGGCTCCGGCTCGCCCGGCTTGGCCAGGGTTTGCATGTCTTGAGCGTGCGCCAAGCCCGCCAGGAGCAGGGCGGCCGCGCCGCCGATCAGAAACGACTTCATTGTGAGGCCTTGCGTGTAACGATGGAGGCCGGCTTGGGCGTCTTCATGCCCGCGCCGAGATGAAAACCCGTATGCGGCGGCTGGTTGTAGGCGGTGTTCTGCCAAGCGATCGAGACGCGATATTGCGGATCATGCATCAGCGTCGCCAGCCGACGCTCGGTCGGGTAGGGCGTCGCGTAGATCCGCAAGGACCGATTGTCCTCCGCGCGCCAGATCACCTCCTCGCGCCAATCGCCGAGGATATCGGCCGACAGCGCCGGCGTGGCCTTGGTGCCGTTGTTCGAGGTCATGCCCTCGGCGGTCAGCAGCGACGCGGCCTGGCCGGTCTTCCAGTCCCACTTGCTGATCTGGTTCTTGTCGAGCAGCTCCCGCAGGTCGTCGCCGTCCCACCAGATCGCGAAGTTGGTCTGGCGCGGATGCTTCACGCCCTCGATGACCTTGCCCTGGGCCGTGTAGAGCGCTTCCTGGTTGGTGCCCCAGGCCTCGTCGCCTGGGAAGCGTGGATCGATGTCGGCGGCGAGGCCCCGGCCGGTGTCCTTGTCCGTGGGGGTGCTCCACAGGACCTGGCCCGTCTTGGCGTCCAGCATGGCCGCGCCGATTCCGCCGTTGGCCTTCGGGCTTTCGTGCACGCCGAACTTTTCCAGGCCCGGATGGGTGGGATCGAGATCGCCCACGTGCATGGCGTCGCCATGGAACAGGCGGGCGCTCCAGAGCCCTTCGCCGCTGTCGTCGATCGCCATCGCGCCGTAGAGGATCTCGTCGCGGCCATCGCCGTCCACGTCGGCGACGCTGAGCTGATGGTTGCCCTGGCCGCCATAGGCCTCGTTGCCGGGCGCTGAACTGTCGAACAGCCAGCGCTGGGTTAGTTTGCCGTCGCGATAGTCCCAGGCCGCGATCGTGGAGCGGGCATAGTAGCCGCGCGCCATGATGATGCTGGGCCGCTGGCCGTCCAGATAGGCCGTGCCCGCCAGGAAGCGATCGGAGCGGTTGCCATAGCCGTCGCCCCACACTTCCGTCATCCGCTCGACGGTGGGCGCGTCGCCGCGAGGATCGCGGGGGGGCGAGTAGGGGGCGCTGGCCAGGGCCTTGCCGGTCGCGCCCTCGAAGATCGTCAGGAACTCTGGACCCTTGAGGATGCGGCCCTGAACCTTGGCGACCTTGGTCCCATCCGGCTGGACGAAGGCGCCGGTGCGGTCGGCCTGGGGCCGCTCGCCGCCCGTCTCGCGCCAGTCCGCGTTCGGATCGCCCAGGATCTTGCCGGTCCCGTCGATGGTTCCGTCGCTGGTGCGCACCGCGATCTCGGCTCTGCCGTCGCCATCATAGTCATAGACCTGGAACTGGGTGTAGTGCGCGCCGGCCCGGATGTTGCGGCCCAGGTCGATGCGCCACAGCCGCTTGCCCTCAAGCGTATAGGCGTCGAGATAGACATCGCCGGTGTAGCCGCCGAAGGCGTTGTCCTTCGAATTGGTCGGGTCCCACTTGAGGATGATCTCGTAGCGCCCGTCGCCATCCAGGTCGCCGACGCTGGCGTCGTTGGCGGCATAGGCATAGGCCTCCCCGGTCGGCGTGACGCCCGCTGGCGGCGGCTCGATCGGAATCGACAGATAGCCCTCGGCCCAGAGCGTGGCGGGCAAGCTTTTCGCGCTCTCCTTGCCCCTGAGCACCGCGCTGACCGTGTAGACGCCCGAGCCTTGCATCTCGTCGATGAAGTTCGTGGCGCCCTTCAGAGGTTTGGCGTTCAGCTTCCGTCCGTCGCGATAGACATTGAACGCCGTGTTCTCGGGATCGTCGCCCAGCAGGCGCCAGCTGACCAGGACGCCTCCGCTCGTCGCCGGAACGGCGACGACGCCGCGATCCAGCGATTCCATCCAGCGTGGCTCGGCTCGCGCAAGGTCGGCGGAGCAGATCAGCGCGAGCGCGCAGACTCCCGCCTCGATCCGTTTCTTCCCGCGGAGCAGCTTCCGCATGGCGACCTCCCTCAAGCCTACGCTGGCCCTGGACCACCGTGGAAGGCGGCTTCTGATCGGCCATTTCGGCCGTGTAGGACCATTGCGGGTTACAACACGAAACCTTTGTTATGTCTTCCCACAAATTGCGTTGACATCTCAACATATGGCACATACCCATTTATCCCAAGAATGAGCCGTTGTGCGTGAGCGAGCCAAACTCGTCGCGCCGGCGGCCGATCGAAATCCCCGGGGGACGAGGGTTTCGACGTTAGGAGGGAGGGAACACCATGCACTTCACCATGGCGCGTCGTCGCGCGGCCGCCGCTACGGCTTCGATTCTGGCGCTGAGCGCCGGACTGGCGCTAACCGATCAAGTTCAGGCTCAGACAGCGCCCGTCACGGCCGACGGCAAGGCCGAGATCAACGACGCGAACACCGTCGAGGTGATCGTGGTCGGCGCCCGAGCCTCGCAGCAGTCCTCGATCCAGCGCAAGAAGCGTAGCAAGACCGCGCAGGACTCGATCGTCGCCGACGACGTCGGCTCCTTCCCGGACAGCAACGTCAACGAGGCCATGTCGCGCATCGCCGGCGTCGCTATCGAGCGGAACGGCTTCGGCGAAGGCGATGGCGTCGTCATTCGCGGCAATGGCGCGGACCTGACCCGCGTCGAGATGGACGGCATGGGCGTCGCCGCCTCGGGCTTCAGCCTCGCGGCCGGCGGTGGCGACGGCCGCTCGGCCGACATGCGCGAACTGCCCGCCGAGATGATCAAGAGCCTTGACGTCATCAAGGGCCAGACCGCCGACATGACACCGGGCGGTTTGGGCGCGACCGTGCAGATCCAGACCCGCACTGGTCTCGACTTCAAGAAGCCCTTCCTGTCGCTGCGCGGCGCGGCCGCCGGCAACACGCTGTCCAAGAAGGCCTCGCCCGAGATCGGCTTCGTCGGGACGCGCAAGTTCTTCGACGACCGCCTGGGCGTGATCGTCAATCTGAACTCGACCAAGCGCTACAATGACAGCCACGCCTTGAACAACGGCGGGTCCAACAACCTGCAGGGCTATACGCGCTTCGCGGATTTCGACAATTCGCCGGACAAGAGCTGGAGCTACAACCCCGCGGCCACCGGCGGTCCCGACGCGAAGACGCCGATCGGCTCCTGGGCGCTGGCGAGCGGCGGCGGAAACTTCAACGCTCCGACGCCGCTGGATGTGGTGACGAAGTCGGCGAACGCCAAAAGCAAGGCCGACTGTCTGGCGGCGTTTCCGCTGCTCACCGACGCGCAGCTCAACACCATCTCGGCGGGCAGCAACAACGCCAACCGCCAAGCCGCGCAGGCGGCGGTCATCAACTCGCAGATCAGCTGCCTGAACCAGTGGAACGACTACACGCCTAATCTGGTCCGCGACCAGAACTGGTCACAGTACGAAAATCGTCTCGCCTGGGACATGCGTCTCGACTATCGCGTGAGCGACAACCTGACGGTCTTCGCCAAGTACCAGGTGACCAATCGCAAGCAGGATGAGAACAACCGCCAGCGCACGCGCGGCGGCATAACCTCGCTCGGCGCGGCCACCGTCGGTTCGGTGACGTCGCCGCTGGTCACCAACACCTTCTATCCCGCGGGCACGACCAACCCGCTCTCGGCCGTGGCCAATTCGGGCTACTACGTCTACGGCGCTGGCTTCCCGACGGGCGTGTCGGTGATCGACACGACGCCTGGCTCGGTGGTGACCAACAATTCGTTCCCGACCTACGGTATCGCCGCCAACGTCATTCCGGGTTCGGTCAAGGTCGACGAGGCCCACCATCTGACGTCGTTCGACATCACCAACGCCGCGGTGAGCATCGACCACATCGAGAACACCCAGGACTGGAAGACGAATTACCTCACCTACGGCGCCGACTACGACAACGGCCCGCTGAAGGTCGAATTCCGCGGCGGCCGCACCGAGTCGGACTACTCGCGTTACGACCGCCGCCTGTCGCGCAGCTACACCTATGGCAACGCGACCATGCGCGTGCTGGAAAACGGCATCTGGACCATCGACACGCCGGCCTCGTACGACGAGACCAACATGGCCAACTTCGTGCAGCTGTTGGCCCCCACGGCCACCGGTCAGCCCAGCTACAGCACCGCCTATCGCCTGCAGTGGAACCCTCGGATCGTCGAGAGCAGCGAGGACCAGTATAAGCTCGACGTCAGCTATCTGGTCGACGACAAGCTGCCGTTCTTCACGCGCTTCAAGGTCGGCGGCTTCTATCGCGAGGCCTCCACCAACTCCTGGGGCGCCGGCGGCTATTCGCCGTCGGCGGGAGTCTTCGTGCCGACGATGGCCCTGCGCAGCGACGTCCGCGCCTGCGAAAACGTCGCCAGCACCACGGCCACCAACGCCTGCGTCTACGGCTATGCCCCGAACCCCACCACGGGGAACAACTTCCTGTACGGCGTCGAGACCCTGCCGCGCGATCAGCTGATCTCGATCTTCCAGAGCAGCCTGCAGGAGAACTCTGGCCCGTTCATGAAGGGCTTCGAGGGCACCAAGGGCCTGAAGGTCTGGGACAGCATCGATGTTCCCGGCGCCTTCAGCCAGCTGGCGTCCGCCCAGAACTACAACTTCGATTGCGTGAAGTCGTGCAAGGGTAGCGACGGCAAGGTCTATGACCAGCCCGTCAACAAGGCGCTGGAGAAGTACTATTCCTGGTACTGGATGGCCGAATTCGAGCAGCAGTTGCCATTCGACATGGAGCTGAATGGCAACCTCGGCATGCGGATGCTGAAGACCGAGGTTTCAGGGTCGGGCTATGTCGGCCTGTCGGCCACGCTCAAGACGCCGCAATTCAATCCGAACGATCCGACGAACGCGAATGGCGTCACGACCACCACGATCACCAAGCCGGTTTCGTTGAACCGCGAGTACACCTCGTGGATGCCGGCCTATAACGCGGCGCTGTGGATGATCCCGGACAAGGTGGTGCTGCGCTATTCGTGGGCGAAGACGATCGCTCCGCCGCCGATGAACCGCCTTTTCCCGGCGGGGACCTGCACCTATGACGAACGCCGTGACGGCGTGGCCGACGCCGACGGCTCCGAGCAGGACATGACCTGCACCCGCGTCGGCAACCCCGACCTGAAGCCCTACACGGCGACCAAGAACAACACGAGCCTGGAGTGGTATCCCAACCGCGACACCTCGTTCAGCATCGCCTACTACCGCCAGAAGGTCCGGGTCGGCGCGCCGGTCGAGGTTCCCGTGAAGAACCTGGCCCTGTTCGCGGGCGTGGACGAGGTGATCCCCGGCACGAACAAGAAGTTCTCGGACTACGAGTTCGGCCTGAACACCTACATGAACGGTCCGGGCTATGTTCAGAGCGGCTGGGAGTTCGTGGCGCGGACGGCCTTCACCCGGCTGCCGTGGATGCTCAAGCACACCGGCGTGGACTTCAACGTCTCGACGACCAAGTCCGGTGGCGCGGCGGCCTATATCGACCCGCTGACGGCGGAGTCGCTGGATCCGGCCGGCCAGTCTAAGTACTTCGCCAACCTGGTGTTCTGGTACGACGACGGCGTGACCAAGGCCCGGATCGCCTATCAGACCCGCGACCGCACGCTGCTGTGCATCTCGCCTTGCAACAACACCGCGTCCTCGCCGGTCGCCAATTCGCCCAACACCAATGTCGGCAACTTCGTGCGCTTCCCCTACAACCCGGGCGAGCCGGTCTATTCGGAAAAGTACGAATACCTGGACGCGAAGATCTCGCGGCAGGTCAATCCGAACCTCGAGCTCTATGTGGAAGGCCGAAACCTGCTGAACGCCGCGCGCCTGACGGTGGGGTCCGATCGCGCCGGCTTCGACGGCCGCAAGAACCCGTGGTCGGCCCAGTTCGGCGGCGCGCGCCTCGCGGTGGGCTTCGTCTACAAGAACTAAGCTGGAGGGGGCGCGTCGGACCGGTCCGGCGCGCCAGAGGCCTAGGATGCAAGAGCCGGCCGAGGCCACGCCTCGCGCGGGCTTTTCGTTTTCGAGGAACGCCTATCGCGCCAGTCGGAAGATCGCGAAGTCCCGGATACGCAAATGGCTCTGCGTGGTCCGCAGGCCGAACCAGCCGCGCGTGTAGGGCGAGGAGTCATCCAGGTCGAACAGGCGTCGACGGTCGCTCCAGTACTCGATGCGAGACCCATCCGCGATCAGACGCACGGACGTCCAGCGGTTGGGCGTCAGCATCTCGTCGGGCGAGGCGTGATCGTGCCGCGGCAGCAGCGGACGCTCGCCGGGCCGTCCGACATAGCGGCGGAAGCGAGTGCTCGTGTTGCCGTTGCCGCCTTGCCCAACATAGTAGGTCTCCAGCGTGTCGTAGTCGGCGAAGGCGCCGGTGCGCGGATGGTCCAGTGGCGAACCGCCGCCGACTTCGCGCGCCATCCAGAAGGCGTTCAGGTCGCTGACTCGATCGTGGGGGGCGCCTTCCGACACCGCCATGGCCTGGTAGGTGATCGCGATCGGACCGGTCAGCTCACGCCTGAACCAGGCGGTCAGGCCCGCCGGCGTGACGATATCCAGCACCCCGTCGCGGGCCGTGACCGTGGCCGGCTTCTCGGCCTCGATAACCCATTGGCCGAGGCCCTCGCGGAAATCATCGGCGAAAAGGCGCTTCTTGAGGCGCTCGCGAAGAAGCGGCGTCGCGGCGAGGCTCGCCAGCAGGCTCCGGCGGTCGAGCATCATCCGGTCTCCGTTTCGCGGACGTTCTCGAACAAGCGCTCGGGACGCGGCTCCGGCGCCAAGGTCTCGATCGATAGGGTCTCGATCCTCAGTCCATCCACGTGCCGCGCCCATAGCCCATGGACGGGGGAGGGGCCGAACATGCTGGGTTCGGGATAGGCTTGCGGCAGATGCTCGGGCCGTCGCTCCGCCCAGGTCGCCGCGCCGCCCCCACGATAGGAGAGGCGGATGTTCGACAAGCTCACGTCGGTGATCGGCGAGTCCGGCAGGCCGGCGATCGTGGCGGCATAGTCGGGCAGGATGTCGGTCGCCTCGATATCGCGCAGGACGATGTTTCGCATCGCGCCCAGCGGCGTGCCCTCGGGACCCCGGCGACGATCACCGACGCGCAGGAAGATCGGGGCGGTGGTGACCTCGCGCATCACCAGGCGCTCGGCCAGGACGTTCTCCATCGTCCCCCCGTCGACCACCTCGAGGGCCAGACCTCGCGACCGCGTGAAGCGGCAGTCGCGGATGACGATGTCCCGGAAGCCGCCGTTGGACTCCGTGCCCAGCTTGATGCGGCCCGTGACGCGATCCTGGTCGGGCGCGCGCTGTTGGGTCCGCCCCAAGGTTCCGTCCAGCATGGTCCCGAGGTCGAAACCGCTCACCTCGCAGCGCTCGATCGTCACCCGCTCGGTGGCGATGGCCTCGCCCAGTGCCAGCGAGCTCTTCAGCACGATGGCGTCGTCGTTGGGCGTGTTGACCCGGCAGCCCGAGACCAGCACGTCGCGGCAGGCGTCGATGTCCAGGCCATCTCGGTTAGTGTCGATCACGAGGTCGCGCAGGATCAGGTCCTCGCACCCCGTGGCGAGCACCGCGAAGTGACCACCCCGAAAGATCGTCAGACCCTCGATCCGCGCTCGCTTGACGCGTTTCAGCGCGATGGCCTTGTTGCCCAGCCCGGCCATCGCCTCGAGCGCCGGCGAGAGCTCGGCCATGGCTTCGGCGGAGAGCCCCGCCATGCTGAGCGGGAACTCGCCGGCCTGGCGCGACCAGCGCGAACCGGGGCCTTCGCGCGTGAGGCCGGCGCCGTCGACGCGGCCCGGACCCAGGATCGCCACGTCCTCCAGGTCCTCCCCCCAGATCAGGCTGTTGCGCCAGTGGCTGTGGCCGAAGTCCTGCCAGAGATCGTGCGGGTTGGGCTCGGCCGGATCGTAGGCGCCGCCATGGACCGCCGGATCGGCCGCCTCCAGCACGCAGCCCTCTTCCAGACGCAGGGTGACGCCGCTGAGCAGTCGGATCGAGAAGGAAAGGTGGCGGCCCGCCGGCAAGACCACCTCGCCGCCGCCCCTGGCGTGGGCATGAGCGATGGCGGCGTTGATCGCCTCGGTCGCCAGAGCGGGGCGCCGTTCGATCACGCGTAGAGGCCGTGGCGCTTGAAGAAGGCGTCCAGCGCCAGAATGGGCGGGGCGATCTGGCCGTCGGGAGCTCTTAGGCCAAAGCCGTGGCCACCGACCTCCTGCAGGTGCATCTCGACCGGGATCTTCTGGGCGCGCAGGGCCTGCCACATCAGCACGCTGTTCTCGACGGGCACGACCTTGTCGTCGGCCGCCGCGGCGATGAAGGTCGGCGGCGCGTTGGCGGGAACATGCCGCTCGGCCGAGATGGCCAGGCGCTGGGCGTCCGTGGGGTTCGCGCCCAGCAACTGTTTCAGCGACTGGCCGTGGGCGTGGGGCGGGGTCATGGTCACGACCGGATAGAAGAGGCCCGCCGCGAAGGGACGGGTGGGCAACCTGTCGGCCTGGTCGACGGCCGCGTAGGTTTCGCGGTCGTATTGCGTCGCCAATCGCGCGGCCACGTGGCCGCCGGCCGAGAAGCCGATCACCGCGACCTTGGCCGGATCGACGCCCAGCGACGGGGCGCGGGCGCGGATCAGGCGAATGG
>ERZ1034427.286-NODE-286-length-10486-cov-32.538299_pt1 | contig 10486 bp, 13 predicted proteins | sample MGYA00520607_ERZ1034427 | MGnify/ENA primary metagenome ERZ1034427 (study PRJEB33736, sample SAMEA104288489) | Azolla caroliniana | place: Brazil | collected 1987 | study: EMG produced TPA metagenomics assembly of the PRJEB19522 data set (Is there foul play in... | reverse complement strand
CATCAGTGGACTGGAGGATTAAGACCAAGGTGGGCTAAGAAACCTTTGAATACTTCTACTGAAGCTTTAGAAGGGTTGAGAACAGCCATATCTTTTCTATTTATTAATTGGTTCAACTGGAATCCGGACGTGTTTCCTTCTTACCAAGCCAGTTTGGGCTACATTTGAGCTTGATTCTCGTTTACGTCCCGTTAATACAAATATAGATGTCTCCAAAGTAGCTAATTTGGGAGTAAATGCTCTTTACCGTGGTAGGTGGGTAGCTTTATTAATTTCTAAGCACATTAGCCGTATACATGAACCAGCTCGTGGCCGACTGGCAGAACAGGATATATTTTTAGATGAACAACTCAATCACCAACAAAATTTGCAGGAAGAACTAGGAATAGCTCAAGCTCAGGTAGACGCAGCTTATGCTTTTATGCAATGGTGCTATCGCTTGTCTTTGATTCTCTCTTAGCAAGAACTCCCTGGTGATGAACAATGGCTAGAAATTAGTCTGGGTACTGATGGACAGCGTTATGACATTATGCAACGTTGCGATGGTCTGGTAAAAGTTCAACCCTGGCCTTTTAAAAATGAACAATTTACAGTCAATGTCGAAGCCTGCAAATTATCTCAGGTCAAGTTTAACCACTCTCAAGAACTTTCTCAAGCTCTTTGTCAAGCTCCCATAAATGTTCTCCATAAATGTTCTGGAATGGACTTTTGTCAAGAGTTAGTCCCAGCATTTTACCTCTGTTAACTTATGTAAAGAAGTAGTTAAACTTATTTACATAAGTTAACTAATGCCTATCACTTAATCCAAGAGATCGGCATACTCAAGGACTGAGCGATTAAAACCCAGAGGTAATATGTCCGTCCATCTCAACAAAGCGGTCTAGTTACTGCACGATATGTCATCGGTAGAGTTCTAGTGGTTTTGGGTACTAGTTAAGAAATACTGACATCGGTTTTCTATCTTTTATTGACATTTGATCTTCTCTCAACTACCTCAGCTGTACAGCTGAGGTTTTTTGTTTTATATCCAACAATCTAAACCATTGCCGGCCCTTCTAAACAGACTTCGCTATGACTCCTAGTTGTAACCCTGGGGGAAAACTACCTTCTTCTTTAATTTGCTTGATTTCAGCATCGGTAATTCGCAAATTTAACTTTTGTGCTAAACATTTGACAGTATCTCCCCTATCAATCACACCAGCTACAGCACCTGCGGGAGAAAGTACCGTAATTTGAGGTAGCTGTTCGTTTTCTAGTTTGTTAATTACCTCTGCTAAGGAAGTGGATTCACTAACTGTGGGTATTGTTGTGAGGGGATGGACAATGCTTTGTAGAGTTTGGGTTTCCCACTGACTTCTTTCCGTTGTTCGCAAATCATCAACTTTTACTAAACCTCGGTAACGTCCATCAGCAGCAGCAAAGTAAACATGAGGGGAAGATGATTCTAAAAGATATAAGTCAGCAAATTCCCGCAATGTTTGGTCTGCATCCACTACGCGAAAATCACGAGTCATAGCATCACTACCTACTAGCTTGAGTAGAGTTTCTTGTAATGTGGTTACACGGTCGTAGCTGTTAGCATTGCGAATCCCGAACGAACCTAATAACACGATCCACAGACCTGTCACCAATTCCCTGGTAAAGAAATCTAAAGCAAATCCTATAGCGATCGCACTATAACCTAAAATCTGTCCAGACCGGGCTGCCCAATGTACTGCTTGAAAGCGATCGCCTGTAAGTTTCCATAGTGCTGCCTTTAACACCTGTCCCCCATCTAGAGGTAAGCCAGGAATCAAGTTAAATAGAGCCACAATCAAGTTAACTCTTGCTAAATCCCTGACCATAAAACTTAGTAGAGTGGTATCAGGAATGACATTAGAAACTAGACTTAGCAGCAAAAATAGGACTATACTTACCAAAGGACCTGCGATCGCTACTTGAAAGGCTTTACCAGGTGTTTTTGATTCCTCCTCTATTGCAGCAATCCCACCAAAGAAAAACAGCGTAATAGACTTAACTTTAATCCCTTGTGACTGTGCCACCAAGCTGTGACCCAACTCATGTAAAAGCACAGAAGTAAATAACAGCAGTGCCATTACCAGTCCAGCACTCCAAGCCGTGACATTTCCCCACTGTTGATAAGCCACCCCAAAATTTAAAGTTCCCAACCCCAAAACTACAAACCATAAAGGGTCTAGAAACAGCGGAATGCCAAAGAAAGATCCAATTTGCCAATTTTTTTGCATTACATTATATTAATGTATCTATTTTTTATACCTTACGCACCTTAAAACGCCAGTTTATAAACTATATATAACTAGCGAAGGTCATATTTATAGAATAGACAATTAATTAAAATTAATACACCATAGCGGCGAATCTCAATTTGGTACAATCCTTTTCTTCCCCCACACCAAGCCTGTGATCCGATCCTGAACCTATAAAACACCCAAATTAGTCAAACCTAAAACCGCAGCCACACCGATAATATGACCAAGACTCATCGCTGCCAAGAATGTAGCAACACTAGGATTATTAAATAATGCTGGAAAAGGTAAAGGCATCTTTCGACCGACATGAGGATAGCTAATTGACCAACCGGCAAGCACAAGAACTAATAGACAGCTGCCAATGATAATTCCTGTTATTGTCCAGTTCCAACTTGTTACAGTATTGGGAACAGTAGCTTGGACTACTAATAATATTGATGACATAGGAGTTGATTTCCATCTCTAAAGAGAGTCATCTTTATCTTCTATCTCTTCAACCAAGTGATTCTTCTCTCAAAAGGAAGGTAAATAATTTACTCCCCATCTCCCTCATCTTCCCAGTCACCAGTTACCAGTTACCAGTCACCAGTCCTCAGTCCTCAGTCCTCAGTCCTTAGTCCTCAGTCCTCAGTCCTCAGTCCTCAGTCCTCAGTCATAAAAAAGCGGCAAGCAATTTGATATTTACTTACCGCCAAATTTTTACTATTTGTAGCTAGAGAGTATCAAATTGAACCTATAAACGACCAATATTAGTCAACCCCAAAACAATACCAATACCAATCACATGACCAAAAGCCATTGCACCAATAAATCCTGCCACACTAACGGGAAGTATAGGGAGTTGGGGTCCAACCTTGGGGGCTTTACTTACTAAACTCAATAAAAGCACAACAAAACAGCTAGCACTGATAATAATTCCCACTGTAGGACTCCACACAGGTGTTGCAGGAACAATTGCAGCAGCGGCTAGTAAGATAGATGATATCAAGATGTATTCTCCTACAATGAAAAAATGAATGTAAGCCTACAAAATTATAGAATTACGTAGGATAAAGCAAGAGTTTTTCATCTAACTTAGTACAGTTTTGTGATTATTTTTAATTTCTCAGACTTAAATGCGAGTTAAAATTTGCGGCATCACTCAACCACAGCAATCTATAGCGATTGCATCCCTTGGTGCAACAGCACTAGGATTTATTTGTGTACCTACCTCACCACGGTACGTTACCATAGAGCAAATTCAGGCAGCAATAGCCAAAATACCTGACAAAATTGATAGAATAGGTGTCTTCGCCAATAGTAATATTTCTGAAATTACGCAAATAGTAATTGCATCTAATTTAACTGGTGTACAGTTACACGGAGATGAATCACCAGAATTTTGCCACAAATTGCGTCAGTCTCTACCCCATATAGAAATTATTAAAGCCTTGAGAGTTCGCAATCTGGAACACCTACAAACCACAGCCAACTATATTGAGTATATAGATACCTTATTACTCGATGCCTATCATCCTCAACAATTAGGCGGTACAGGTCAAACTTTAGATTGGCAAGTGTTACAGGCATTTAGTTCCATTCGTCCTTGGTTTCTAGCCGGAGGACTAACACCAGATAATATTTTGACTGCAGTAAATCAAATTCACCCTAGCGGTATTGATTTATCGAGTGGTGTGGAACTCTCACCAGGTGATAAAGATTTGGATAAGGTAGGATTGTTGTTCGAAAGGTTAAATTCTGTAAATCCTTAAATCATGATGTCCATGGTTTAAGGATTTACAGGATGTTCATTGATAATAACTATACGTGATTTACTCATCCTGTACCCGCAAATTTGGCAAGTTGGAACTTTTACTTTTGTCATTTAGCTCAGATATTCTCATTTAAATATTTAAATTATCTAACCAATTTTGCAAATCTTCTACAGTATCTAAATCAAATATCACTTCTCCCAAAGCTTCTATCACTTCTATATTTAAACCTCTAATTCTGGTTTCTAATTCCATATCTATAGTTGGCTAACTTCCTATTAATTTGACGAATAATTAGGGCTTGCTGAAAAAGTCGTGAAAAAACAAGAGGAGAATTGAGTAGGTAGTCAGGTAGGAGAGAGGATAAGGGTGTATTATGTAGATATATCATGAACATCATGTTTACTAATAGAGGAAGTTAAAAAAGATGTTATTTTGAATAATGGGCATAAAAAGACACAAAAAAGCCGGAATAGGAGGTTCCTCCTTTCCCACGAACTATCGGACGAATATGTGGTTGGTTTAAACTGACAATACGGTCTTCTATACTCTATTTTTTATTTTCATATAACCATAGTTGCTGACGGTAAACTTCTGCCACTACCAGTAACATCTTATATATTGCCTATTACTCAGTTTTACGAGTGATGCACCCACATTTATTAGTTAGTTGCTGAATGTGAGCTAAGTTTCTTTTAATCCGACATTCGGCACGCAGAACTGTCACACCCCAAGAAAACGGATGTATTTAGTACATAGGAACTAATTACTGGCAGAATTGACTAGAATTTATTGGAGCTAAATAGAAATTACCACTATTAAGTTAGATATACAGCTAATAAACACGACTAAGTACAAAATTTCGGTTCTTAGGTTTTTTTGATGGAAAACCTGGTTCAAAATCATTAGACCTCTTGCAGAATTAATTTTATGTTACAATAGGGGGTTGTCTTTGTTTTAGGCAAACCTTAGAAGAGTTACACAGTTATGTTTGAATTAGCAATCGCAAAGAACACCAAGAATACATAAAATCTAAAACTCTCTATCATACCACAGAAACAATTTTCCAATAGGTCTAATGTAATCTTTTATTCCTGTTTGAGGACTTGACTTCCGTAGTAACCGATTGTGACAGTTAAGGGTGCGGAATGTGGTTTTGAAAGTTTAATGAAACGAAAAGCCTTATTAACTAACGAAATTAAACAAGGCTTTTTTGTTCAAGATTTATCTGTAATTAAACATTCATTTTCTATTTTTTTCATCATCCTGATTTTGTATTCCTTGTGCAGCTTGCCTAACTATTTCAATTGTTAAATTCAATGCCTGTGAGATTTGTTCAACCGTTAAATTCAATGCTAACAATCTAGGTACAGATTCTAATTTTGCTTCCAAGCTGCCTTCTTCTCTTCCTCCCTGATAAACCTTTGTTTGCTTCAAATCACTTAGACTAAACATAGCTTCAATCTCCTTTCTACTCATCCTGGGAAATTTATAAACCAAGATTGTTCCTACTAATTCTAATAACTGCTGCTGTTGTTCATTGCTGATTTCCTGCTGAGTTCTGTTGATTAACTCTTTAGCGGTGATAATTGCCTTGTCTTCATCTTTGATGATTAAATTAATTTAATAGTAGCAATACCAATAGGCAAAGATGCACTTTCACCTAATTTATTCAGATAAATTCGGCTGACACGCTGACTGGTAAAAAATTCGCTGTAATCTTTATTATCTGCTGTATCTAAACTGCGACTCGGATAGATAACAACCCGCGTCCAATGGTTGTGAGCTTGATATTCCCGAAAATAGACGAAAATAAATTTCTGCATCGCTTTGAAAGTGGACTTCCACAAGATAAATTGGGTTTTGTTCATCTTGCTATAGGCAGAAAAATCCCATCTATACGAAATGTAGTTTGCTTAAGTTCAATAGATAAGAACTTATAGTCCGTTGCTATTTGGGGTTGGTTGCCAATTAATTCAAAAAATATGCTGGGAAACTCTTGAAAAAGGTGATAAAACATGCTGTCAATTTTAACGGTCGATAAATTGCTGAAATCGTCACTGTGAATAGATTACTTCGTCGCTATTTACCCCAGTGTTGTACACAATTTAAATAGTCACATCTTGTACCTTATAAATCTGGATTGTAGGGCAATATCCATCTCTTTCCTGTTCCCTATTCCCTATTCCCTATTCCCTATTCACTCATTTTGACGGCAAATACGACTTAGAGATTACGGTTCACCCCAATTCGTGAACGTATTAATTCTCATACATTAGTCAGAGTGGTAACTGTTCAATCCATGAACCAACTAAAAACAAAGTTTAAAATTCACCGTCCTACCGAAGGTTCGGGAACCCACCCTTCATGGACTGGCTACACAAGTTCAGTATATATATCATCAGCGTAATTTGTGGTTTCAACCCCAGAGAAACTAAACCATGCTAGACTGACTGCTTGTTTCAATCAGTTGGTTCAAGATGTAGTGCATTATAATCCCATTCATTTGTAGTTATACGGAGCCAGCACTTAAAATGGCAAAAGTAGTAGGAATTGACTTAGGTACGACTAACTCCTGCGTAGCAGTGATGGAAGGTGGTAAACCCACGGTAATTGCTAACGCCGAAGGTTTTCGGACAACGCCATCAGTGGTGGCATTTGCTAAAAATGGCGATAATTTAGTTGGTCAAATCGCTAAACGCCAAGCGGTAATGAACCCCGAAAACACCTTTTACTCGGTTAAACGGTTTATCGGTCGTCGCTTCGATGAAGTTACGAAAGAAACGACTGAAGTCTCTTATAAAGTTCTCAGCAGTGGTGGTAATGTCAAGGTAGACTCACCCGGTGCTGGTAAGCAGTTTTCTCCAGAAGAAATTTCTGCCAAAGTTCTCCGCAAATTGGTAGAAGATGCTACTAAATATCTTGGTGAAACCGTTACCCAAGCAGTAATTACTGTTCCTGCCTACTTCAACGACTCCCAACGCCAGGCCACAAAAGATGCTGGTAAAATTGCCGGGATTGAAGTTTTGCGGATTATCAACGAACCAACAGCAGCTTCTCTAGCTTATGGTTTTGATAAAAAGAGTAACGAAACCATTCTCGTATTTGACCTTGGTGGCGGTACATTCGACGTATCGGTACTAGAAGTAGGTGATGGTGTATTTGAAGTATTGGCTACATCTGGTGATACCCACCTTGGTGGTGACGACTTCGATAAAAAAATTGTTGACTTCTTAGCAGAACAATTCAAAAAAGCAGAAGGTATTGACCTACGCAAAGATAAACAAGCTTTACAACGTCTGACTGAAGCCGCAGAAAAAGCCAAAATTGAGCTTTCTAGCGTTACCCAAGCAGAAATAAATCTACCATTTATCACTGCTACCCAGGATGGTCCAAAACACCTGGATACGACTTTAACTCGTGCCACATTTGAAGAACTTTGTTCAGACTTAATTGACCGTTGCCGCATTCCTGTAGAAAATGCTCTCAGAGATGCCAAGTTAAATAAGAGCAATATTGATGAAGTTGTGTTAGTTGGTGGTTCTACTCGTATTCCCGCAGTGCAGGAAGTAGTGAAGCGGGTACTGGGTAAAGAACCCAACCAAACTGTTAATCCTGATGAAGTTGTGGCAGTTGGTGCAGCTATTCAAGCAGGTGTTCTGGCTGGTGATGTTACAGGTATCTTGTTGTTAGACGTATCACCACTATCCTTGGGTGTAGAAACCTTGGGTGGTGTGATGACCAAGATTATTCCTCGTAACACCACTATTCCTACCAAAAAATCAGAAGTTTTCTCGACTGCTGTTGATGGTCAAACTAACGTAGAAATTCACGTCCTGCAAGGGGAACGTGAATTTGCTAACGATAACAAGAGTTTGGGAACTTTCCGCTTAGATGGTATTCCTCCCGCACCTCGTGGTGTTCCCCAAATTGAAGTGACTTTTGACATTGATGCTAATGGTATCCTCAATGTCACCGCTAAGGACAAAGGAACTGGAAAAGAACAGTCTATCAGCATTACTGGCGCTTCCACTTTGGATAAAAATGATGTTGACCGGATGGTACGTGAAGCTGAACAAAATGCCAATTCTGACAAAGAAAAACGGGAAAAAATTGAACGTAAAAACCAAGCTGACTCTTTAGCATACCAAGCGGAAAAGCAGCTGCAAGAATTAGGTGATAAGGTTCCCGAAGCTGATAAAACCAAAGTTGAAGGTTTGGTGAAAGAACTGCGGGACGCAGTTGTAAAAGATGATGATGAGCAAATCAAGAAACTGACACCTGAGTTGCAACAAGCTTTGTTTACAGTAGGTAGTAATATTTATCAACAAGCTGGTGGTGCTGCTCCTGGTGCTGAACCTCAAGATGGTGGTGCTACTCCTCCTTCTGGTGGTGGTGATGATGTGATTGATGCTGATTTTACTGAAAGCAAATAATTCAATTTTTCAGCAATTTTTATAGAAAAATAGACTGAATTCCCTGAAGTCAAACCCTAAAAGCCTCAAAAGTTTTTAGGGTTTTGTATATTTAATGACAGGAAATATATTTTAACAAAGCTGTATATTCTGGGAATATGATTATCCTTAATATTTTATTATTACTAATTCTTTATCCCTGTTGCAGCAATACCCCGAATAAACTGCTTTTGAGCAATTAGAAATAACACCATCACAGGAACAATGGTAATTGTCACCGCTCCCATCATCAATGGACAATTGTTCGTAAATTGTTCTTTAAACTCTGCTAAGGCCAGTTGTACGGTTCTTAACTCCGGTCTAGTGGTAAATACCAATGGCTTCAATAAATCGTTCCATTCACCGATAAAGGTGAACAAAAACAGTGTCACTAAAGCAGGACGTGCTAAGGGTAAGATGATCTGCCATAAAACCTGTAATCTGTTCGCTCCATCAATTGCTGCAGCTTCCTACAATTCTATGGGAATTGTCTGGAAATATTGACGTAACAAAAAGATACCAACGTCATTTACTGCACTGGGTAGAATTAGCACCCAATACCCGAAAAACTTCGTAAGGTGTTTATCATGTGTCCCAATTTCAGTACCAAAAAGATGGGAATCACCAATAACTGAAAAGGAATGACTAAAGTTGCCAATACAATTAGTAGCAGTGCTTATCTACCACGGAATTTCAGCCTAGCGAGGGCGTAACCAGCTAAAGCAGATGTCATAATTTGAAAAGCTGTAACTGCGATCACGACCAAGGTAGAATTAGCAAACGCCAGTAAAAACTTCCCCCTTTCCCAAGCTTTGCGGTAATTAGCTAAAGTCCAGTTATTTTGTCCCATAACTCCTGGTGTTGTACCTGTGGGAGCAAAGGAGGTGAGAAAAACCATTATCAAAGGCAGTAAAACGATGAATGCTCCTAGTAATAACAGTACCAGGCTCCAAAAATTCGTGTTTTTCCAATTGCAGGTTCGTTTGGACATGGGTTATTGCTCCAAAAGCATTGGTTTTTCTTAGTCTGACTATAGATAACAAGGAATAGGGAACAGGAACAAGGAAGGATGTGTTTATTTCATTTGTAGCGTGTAGTTTCCCCTAAAGGGTCGCTCCTTGGTAAAAACTAATCTAATTACCATAATTTCTTGTTAAGTTAAATTAAACCACAGTGATTATTACCCTAAATTGAGAGGGTGAATTGAATTTCAGTATCGAATAAATCCAGGGTACGGAGTAAACATATTATGCAGCAACTTGTTGAAGAAATTGAAAAAATCGATTTCCAAAGTGAAAAATACAAAGACGCATATAGCCGTATTAATGCGATTGTGATTGAAGGAGAACAAGAAGCCCATGAGAATTACATCACATTGGCTAAACTGCTGCCAGAAAGCAAAGAAGAACTGATGCGGCTGTCAAAAATGGAAAGCCGCCACAAAAAAGGATTTGAGGCTTGTGGACGCAATTTACAAGTCACTCCCGATATGCAATTTGCTAAGGAGTTCTTCTCTGGACTGCACCAAAACTTCCAAACTGCAGCCGCAGTAGGTAACGTTGTTACTTGCTTGCTGATTCAATCTTTAATTATTGAATGTTTTGCGATCGCAGCTTATAACATCTATATTCCCGTTGCTGATGACTTTGCCCGCAAAATTACAGAAGGCGTAGTTAAAGAAGAATACAGTCATCTAAACTTTGGCGAAGTTTGGCTCAAAGAACACTTTGCAGAATCCAAAGCAGAACTTGATGATGCAAACCGCCAAAACCTGCCTATTGTCTGGCAAATGCTGAACCAAGTAACTGATGATGCTCGCGTCTTGGCAATGGAAAAAGAAGCTTTAGTAGAAGACTTTATGATTCAATACGGTGAAGCATTAAGTAATATTGGCTTTACAACTCGTGATATCATACGTCTTTCAGCATACGGACTGGCAACCGTCTAAGGAGCACAGAGCACGGAGCACGGAGCACGGAGCACGGAGCACGGAGCACGGAGCACGGAGCAC
>ERZ1034427.284-NODE-284-length-10524-cov-2.761677_pt1 | contig 10524 bp, 6 predicted proteins | sample MGYA00520607_ERZ1034427 | MGnify/ENA primary metagenome ERZ1034427 (study PRJEB33736, sample SAMEA104288489) | Azolla caroliniana | place: Brazil | collected 1987 | study: EMG produced TPA metagenomics assembly of the PRJEB19522 data set (Is there foul play in the... | reverse complement strand
GCATGAGCATCCAAGGCTACCTGCGCGCCGACGGCCGCAAGGGGATCCGCAACGTGGTGGCCGTGGCCTATCTGGTCGAGTGCGCCCACCACGTCGCGCGGACCATCGTCACTCGAAGCGACGATCCCGACGTCCACCTGATCGGCTTTCCGGGGTGCTATCCGAACGCCTACGCCCTGAAGGTCATGCAGGCGATCGGTACGCACCCCAACGTCGGCGGCGTGCTCCTGGTCTCCTTGGGTTGCGAGAGCTTCAATCGCGAGGCGCTGGCGTCCGCCGTCGCCGCCAGCGGCCGGCCTGTCGAGACCCTGGTCATTCAGGAGAGTGGCGGCACGGCCGAGACCATCCGCAAGGGCCTCGAGGCGGTGGCTCGCCTCAAGGCCAAGGCCGCCGCCACGCCGCGCGTCCCGATGGCTGTGTCCGAGCTGGTGGTCGGGACGATCTGCGGCGGCTCGGACGGCACGTCCGGCATCACGGCCAATCCAGCCGTGGGGCGCGCTTTCGATCGCCTAGGCGCGGCGGGCGCGGCCTGCGTCTTCGAAGAAACCGGCGAACTGGTCGGCTGCGAGAAGATCATGGCCAGTCGCGCGATCACGCCTGAATTGGGCGCCGAGCTCGAGGCCAGCGTGCGCAAGGCCGAGGCCTACTACACCGTCATGGGCTACGGCAGCTTCGCCCCCGGCAACGCCGAGGGCGGCCTGACGACCCAGGAGGAAAAGTCGATGGGGGCCTATTCCAAATCGGGCTCGGCTCCGATCGTCGGCATCCTCAAGCCCGGCGACCAGCCGCCGACGGGGGGGCTCTACCTGCTGGACGTCGTCCCCGACGGCGAGGTTCGATACGGGTTCCCCAACATTTCCGACAACGCCGAGATCGTCGAGCTGATCGCCTGTGGCGCTCACCTGACTCTGTTCACGACAGGCCGCGGCTCGGTCGTCGGCTCGGCGATCTCGCCGGTGATCAAGGTCTGCGCCAATCCCGAGACCTATCGCAAACTCGCCGGCGACATGGACGTCGACGCGGGCCGGATCATGGAGGGCCGCGGAACCCTGGACGAGGTCGGCGACGAAATCCTCGACCTCGTCCTCGCCGTCGCCGGTGGCGAGCGAACGGTCTCCGAAGCGCTCGGACATCAGGAATTCATTCTAACCTACAAGGCCTTCGACCCGATCGGTCCGGCCTGCCTGCCGCTGCGGCGCGCGAGCTGAGGAACAACACAATGGGAAGACTATCGGGCAAGACCGCCTTGGTGACGGCGGCCGCGCAGGGCATCGGCAAGGCGAGCGCCGAGCTCTTCGCGCGTGAAGGCGCGCGCGTGATCGCCACCGACATCAACGAGGCTCTGCTGGCCGAGGTCCAGGGTTGCGAGCCGCGACAGCTGGACGTTCTCGATCCGGAAGCGATCACCGCGCTGGCGGCCGAGCTCGGCGCGATCGATATCTTGTTCAATTGCGCCGGCTACGTTCATTCGGGCACGATCCTGGACTGTGACGAGAAGGCCTGGGCGCTCTCCAACGACCTGAACGTCACGGCCCAGTACCGCGCCATTCGCGCCTTCCTACCGGCCATGCTGGCAGCGGGCGGCGGCTCGATCGTCAACATGGCCTCGGTGGCCAGCTCGATCAAAGGCGTGCCCAACCGCTTCGCCTACGGCGCGACCAAGGCCGCCGTGATCGGCCTCACCAAGGCCGTGGCGGCCGACTTCGTGGGCCAAGGAATCCGTTGCAACGCCATCTGTCCTGGCACGGTCGACACGCCGTCGCTGAACCAGCGGCTGGCCGACACCGGCGACTACGCGGCCGCCCGCGACGCTTTCACGGCGCGACAGCCGATGGGACGATTGGGCAGGCCCGAGGAACTGGCGATGCTGGCGCTCTATCTCGCCAGCGACGAATCCGCCTTCACCACCGGCCAGATCCACATCATCGACGGCGGCTGGATCAACTGATCGCCGCCAGGAGACACAACCGATGAAGCTTCTCCGCTACGGCCCCACCGGCCAAGAACGCCCCGGTCTGCTGGACGGCCAAGGCCAAGTGCGCGACCTGTCGGGCGTCGTCTCCGACATCGACGGCGCCGCCCTTTCCCCCGACAACCTCGCCAAGCTGGATCCATCCAGCCTTCCGCTGGTAGCCGCGCCTGGTCGTCTGGGCCCGTGTGTTGGTCGCGTCGGCAAGTTCATCTGCATCGGTCTGAACTACGCCGACCACGCCGCCGAAAGCGGTCTGCCGGTTCCCACCGAGCCCGTCATCTTCACCAAGGCCACGAGCGCCATCTGCGGTCCGGACGACGACGTCATCCAGCCGATCGGATCCACCAAGCTGGACTGGGAAGTCGAGCTGGGCGTCGTGATCGGCACGGAGACTCGCTACGTCTCCGAAGAGCGGGCGCTGGAGCACGTCGCCGGCTACTGCGTGATCAACGACGTGTCTGAGCGCGCCTTCCAGATCGACGGCACCGGCACCTGGGACAAGGGCAAGGGCTGCGACACCTTCGGCCCGACCGGTCCGTGGCTGGTCACCAAGGACGACGCCGGCGATGTCGAGAACCTCGGCATGTGGCTGAAGGTCAACGGGGAGCTCTTCCAGAACGGCTCGACCAAGACCATGGTCTTCAAGCCCGCCTTCCTGGTCTCGTACGTCTCGCGCTTCATGAGCCTGCAGCCTGGCGACATCATCTCGACGGGCACGCCGCCCGGCGTTGGCATGGGCCAGAAGCCGCCTCGCTATCTCGTCCCCGGCGACGTGATGGAGCTTGGCATCGAAGGCCTTGGCGCTCAGCGCCAGACGGTCGTGATCGAGACGCGGGTCTGACGCCATGCGACATTGTCTCGCCCTCGACTTGGTCGACGACGCCGACGCCATCGCCCGCTACGAGGCCTGGCACGCGCCCGGCGCGGTTCCCGCGGCGGTGACGCGGTCCATCCGTGACGCCGACATCGTCGACATGGAGATCTGGCGCGCTCACGACCGCCTTTTCATGATCATGGAAACGGGGCCAGGCTTCTCGCCCGAGGCCAAGGCCGCCGCCGACATGGCCAGCGAGGACGTCCAAGCCTGGGAGCGCCTGATGTGGGGATTTCAACGTCCCCTGCCCCACGCGGCGTCGGGCGAGAAATGGGTGGCCATGCGACGTATCTACGCCCTCGGCGAGCAACCGTGACGTCCCGCGTCGCCGATCTGGTGGCACATGCGTCGCCTAGCAATAGGCGTGGCCCGAGCGCTCGCGAGGCTTTAGAAATCAACATCGCAGCCGCGATGCGAACGCATAGGAACCTGGCTTGACCGAGCGCAAATACACGGCCCCGGCCCTGGAAAAGGGGCTAGATATCCTCGACCTGCTCGCCCAGCACGGTCAGGCCATGACCCTGTCGCAGATCTCGGTGGCCCTGGGCCGCTCGGTCGGCGAGCTGTTCCGCATGATCCACGTGCTGGAGTTCAAGGGCTTTATCGAGACGACGCCATCCGGCGACGGCTATCAGCTGACCAATAGGCTATTCACGCTCGGCATGGCGCGCGCGCCGGTGAAGAACCTGCTCGAAGCCGCGCTTCCCCCGATGCGCGATCTGGCCGCCCAGGCCGAGCAGTCCTGTCACTTGGCCATCGCCTCGCGCGACGAGATCGTGGTGGTGGCTCGCATCGAAAACCCAGGCTACTTCGGATACTCCGTGCGCACGGGCCATCGTCGTCCCATCGTCGAAGCAACCTCGGGCATGGTTCTGTACGCCTTCCAGCCCGAGGCCGTCCAAGAGCGCTGGCATGGCGAGATCTTTCCAGGGGTCGATCAAACCGTCCGGGATCACTTCCTCGCCGACGCGGCCCTGGTTGCCCAGCAAGGTTATTGGCGCGCCGAAAGCGATCTAACGCCAGGCGTCGTGGATATATCCGCCCCCGTCATGGTTGATGGCGCGGCGACGGCGGCGCTCACCATGCCCTATATGACCCGTAAGGGGGCGCGCTCAGTCGAAACGGCGATCGAGCTTCTTCGGGCGACCGCTCGCCTCATCTCGAGCGAAATTCAGGGCGTCAGCTAAAGCCGGTGCTCCGCGAGGAGCCGGAGCATTGGGCGCGATCGCGCACGCCCGGATTACCGGGCCGCTTTCCGTCTCAAGGCCGATACGCGAAGACCGACGCGGCGTCATGAGGAGCGCAACACCGCTCCCCAGTGACACGCCAAAGAGACTTGCCCTCCATTCCTGAAATTCCGGCGCGCACGCTCGTGTGAGCCCCAATTCCCTTGCGCCAGTGAGTCGCGCGGCGGTATTTCTTCGCCACTTTTGGCCTGACCAATTGGTAAGTACCAACACAATACCACAATCTAAGGTTTTAGATCGATCGTCAGATTGAATATGTCGTATTGATTTTTCGCCATTTTTTTCAATTAGATAGTCAAAAGTTCCAGAGCGACCCGCAAAGTTTCATTTAAAAAAATATATTTATATGAGAAATTGACCTGGGCGACCGCTGCGGGGAACAGAAGCGGTCAAGCCAATAAGAGCCGCCTGAAAAGGGCGAGCCAGAACAAGGAGGGAGTACTATGAGTTTCAAACAAAATCGGGCGCGCGCGCTTCGCATGGCGCTACTATCCGCGACGATTATCGGCCTTCCGGCCGCCGCGGTCGCGCAACAAGCGGATACCGCCGCCGCTCAGGGCGATACGCTTGAAGCGGTCGTCGTGACCGGCTTCAAGCAGAGCTACGCGAACGCGATCCGCTCGAAGAAGAACGCCATTGAAATCACCGACGGCATCTCGTCCGACGGCCTGGGCCGCTTCCCGGACCTTAACGTCGGCGAGGCCCTGCAACGCGTTCCTGGCGTTCAGATCAACCGCGAGGCGGAAGGCCGCGACGCCACGATCAACCTGCGCGGCATGCCGGGCGAATACGCCAAGACGACGCTGAACGGCCAGTCCTTCTCGGGCCCGGCTCTGCTGCGCGACAACCAGGGCTCGCCGCTGGGCGCGTTCAACTCGGACATCTTCTCGGCGTTCGTGATCCAGAAGTCGCCGATGGCCAATACGGTCTCCGGCGGCCTGTCCGGCAACGTCGACATGCAGATCGCCCCGGCGCTCTCGCGCAAGGACGGCGGCTTCATGAAGGCGGCCTACGAGCACAACACCCTGGGCGACTTGGGCGCGCCGGCCGCGACGGTCGGTTACAACAAGCACCTCACCGACGATCTCGCGGTGTTCGGCACGATCGCCTACAAGAAGGAAAACTTCCGCCGCGATACGCTGCGCCTCAACAACTACGACTACCTGACGGCCGCCTCGACGGGCCTGACGCCCACGCAGTTCAACGCGACCTACGGCCAGTATTTCTCGGCCACGCCTTGCGCCAACAACGCCACGTCCTATTGCCGCTCGCTGTCGCAAGCGCTGGGCCTTTCGGCCGCTGACGCCGCGCCCTTCGTCACCAGCAACACGGGCTCGAAGAGCACCAACGGGATCTGGTCCAACAGCGCCCTTCGCCAGTACACCCGCATGAACGTCGGCAAGGTCTGGTCGGGCACGGCCGGTGTCGAGTGGAAGCCGAACGACAACACCAAGATCGGCCTGATCGGCTTCATGACCGATCGCGATCTGCCCGACACCGTCCAATACTTCATGACGAGCTACTTCTCGCCGTCGAAGACGCCGGGAGCGGGTACGGTGATCACCCCGACGGGCACACCAATCCAGACGGATGACGGCCGGTACCTGTACGAGAGCTACGACTTCAACAACCTGACCGTGCTCACCTCGAACCGCCTGTATTCCCAACACCAGAAGTCCAAGGGCGTCATCGGCAATATCGACTGGAGCAACGACAAGTGGCGCCTGGCCGCCGCTCTCAGCCTGTCCTCGGGCTCGAACGCGTCGGTCGAGACTTCGGTCGACTTCATCAACTACACGCGCCCGGGTGGCAATGGAGTCACCGGCTCGGTGTCGACGGGCCTGGGTGACATGGATCGTTTCTCCTACGTGACCCGCCCGAACCCGCAGAATTCCATCGACGCGGGGGCGAACTGGGCCTGGGGCGGCGTCAACGACCCCGTCTCGTGGTACAACAACGGGACCTCGGCCAACAGCACCAACCGGATGGCGGTGGAGGGCTCGGAGAGCTTCGCCAAGAACGATCTCAACAGCCTCGGCCTCGACGCCGAACGCTTCGTTGAACTCGGGCCGATCAAGAGCGTCCAGGTCGGCGCGCGGCTCGAGCGCGAGAAGTACGTCTCGACCGGCTATCGCTCCTACGCCTACGGCATCCAGACGTCTAAGATGACCTCGGACATGCTGGTCACCTCGCCGTTCCTGAAGGATTTCATGGGCGGCGTCGTCGGCAACTACAATCAGAACTGGCAGACCCTGAAGGTCCGCGAGTTCCTCGACGCTGTTCGTCCGGTGGCGACCTTCCCCGGCGGTGGTCTGTCGTCCGTGGGCCTCAATATCCAGTACGCGGATGGCGCCTACTACGACAAGAACTTCACCAACGAGAACGATATCAATCAGTTCTACGTCCAGGCGAAGTACGACACCGAGATCTTTGGCCACGGCGTTCGCGGCAACTTCGGCGGCCGCTACGAGGACACCAAGAACACGATCACGGTGCTGGACCGCAAGGTCGCGCCGACCAACGGGATCGGTTCGCCGAACGACTTCAAGACCGACCAGTACAAGAACAAGTACCACTACTTCCTGCCGTCGGCGATCTTCGCCGCTGACGTCATGGACGACCTGATCCTGCGCGGCGCGTACTACAAGACCTACGTCCGCCCGCACCCCCGCCAGTATTCGCCAGCGACCAAGGTCGATCCGCTGCAAAGCCTGAACAAGACGCTCAGCGTCGGTTCGCTGAGCGTCTATGACACCTGGGTTTCCATCGGCAACAACAACCTCAAGCCGTACATGGCCGAGTCCTTCGACCTGTCGCTGGAGTGGTACAACCGTCCTAATGGCCTGATTTCGCTGGCCTACTTCCACAAGGACATCACGGGCCGGATCACCTCGACCTCCGATCCATCGATCCTGTGCCCGGCCGACGGCTCGACCTGGGGCTTTGGCGCCCTGTCTTGGGACGGCACCTACTGCACGGCCACCGCCCTGAGCAGCGCGACCAAGCAGGTCCACGTCAACGCCAGCGCCAGCTACAACCTCGACTCGAAGACCACCGTCGAGGGCCTGGAGTTCAACATCCAGCAGAACCTCGACTTCCTGCCGGGCTTCTGGAAGAACTTCGGCGGCAGCTTCAACTACTCCTATACGAAGTCGAAGAGCCCGGCGATCGCGCCGTTCCCCGGCATCTCGAAGAACAACATCAACCTGATCGGTTATTACGAGACGCCGAAGTACGGGGTGCGGATGGTCTACAACTGGCGTTCGGACTATCCGCTGAACGCCAACGGCACCTACACCGGCGGCGCTCGTTCGGTGAAGTCGCGCGGCCAGCTGGACATGTCGGCGTCGTACAACGTCAACGACGCCCTCAGCCTGTCGCTCGACGTCTACAACCTGACCGACGCGGTCCGGTTCGAGTACGAGAACGATCGTCGGGTCGCCCGCTGGGTCGACTATGACGGCCGCACCATCACCCTGACGGCGCGCGCCACGTTCTGATGACCACGACCGAGGGCCGTCCCGTCAGCGGGACGGCCCTCCCTTCCACTTTCCACTCCGTCGAGCGCATCAAGTGATGCATGGCGGGCAAGACCTCACGACGGACGACCTAGACCAGATCTGGCGGCCGGCCGGCGTTTGGCCGAGCGGCGGATGGGCGCCATCGCACGGATGGCGCTGAAAGATGCGTCGCGACTGCAAGCGCGATGCAAGTCCACTCCTCCCTTGCCCGCCGCGTTCGCCCCCGTTGACGCGGCGGGCGCCTCTTTGCCGCGCTAACAAGCCAGGGGATCAGCATGCCCATCGACCGCCGGACCCTGATCCACTCCCTGCCCGTCGCGGGCGCGGCGATCGCCTCGCTGGCGCCGGCCAGCGCTTTGGCGGGATCAGCGAGCTCTTCTCCGCGTCAGCGCATCCGCTTGGATGAAGGCTGGCGGTTCGCCCTGGGTCACGCCGCGGATCCCGATCGCGACTTCGGCTTTGGCGACTTCCAGCGCACCTTCGCCAAACAAGGCCGCGCCGCCGGCCCCGTGGCGCTCGCCGGCTACGACGACAGCCGCTGGCGTGAGGTGACCCTGCCCCACGACTGGGCGGTCGAGTTGCCATTCGTCAAAAATATCCGCTTCAACCGCAATCCAGCCGACAAGGACGACGAGGACCTCGCCGCCGCCCACGGCTACAAGCCCATCGGGCGGAACTTTCCGGAGACCTCGGTCGGCTGGTATCGCGTCACGCTGCCCATCGCCCCCGCCGACGCCCAGGGACGCGTGGCGCTGGAGTTCGACGGAGCGTTTCGCGACGCCACCGTCATCGTGAACGGCTACATCGTCACGCAACACCATGGCGGCTACGCCTCGTTCGGCGTCGACATCACCGACTTCCTGAACACCGATGGCGCGCCCGACGTCTTGCTGGTCCGTCTCGACGCCAGCCTCGGAGAGGGCTGGTTCTACGAGGGCGCCGGTCTCTATCGGCACGTCTGGCTTATAAAGACGGCCCCGGTTTTCGTGCCGCGATGGGGCGTGTTCGTTCGCGCCTCTCGCGATGGCCAAGTCGAGGCCGACGTCGAAATCGCCAACCGACGCGACGCCCGGGCCGACGTCAGGATCGAAGCGCTCGTGCTGGATGCCGGCGCCCCCGTCGCATCGGCCCAGACGACACAATCGGTCTCGGCGTGGGGTGACAAGACCGCGGCGCTGACCTGCAAGGTCGCCTCGCCTCGCCCGTGGTCGACGGACACGCCCAATCTCTACGTCCTGCGCGTGACCCTCTGGGAGGGAGAGAGCATCCTTGACGTCCACGAACTCAACTTCGGCTTCCGGGAGTTCCGGTTCGACGCGCGTGAGGGCTTCTTCCTCAACGATCGTCCGCTCAAGCTGAAGGGCGTCAACAACCACCAGGATCACGCCGGCGTCGGCGCGGCCATTCCGGACGCCTTGCAGATCTGGCGGCTAAAGCAGCTGAAGGCGCTCGGCGCGAACGCCTACCGCGCGGCCCACAACCCGCCCACGCCCGAGCTGCTCGACGCTTGCGACGCGTTGGGTCTGCTGGTGATCGACGAAACCCGGCAGATGAGTTCGGCGCCCGAGCCCATGGACGAGCTCCGCCGCCTGGTTCGCCGCGACCGCAACCATCCTTGTGTCATGCTGTGGTCCATCGGGAATGAAGAGCCCCAGCAAGGCACGGCGCGCGGCGCCAAGATCGCCAAGGCCATGGCGCGGGAGATCCGCGCTCTGGACCCCACCCGCAAGATCACCGCCGCGATGAACAAGGGCTTCGGCGAGGGCATCACCGAGGCTGTCGATGTGATGGGCTTCAACTATCATGAAGAGCTGATCGAGCCCTTCCGGCTGAAATATCCCGACATGCCGATCATTGGCACCGAGACCGCCAGCGCCGTGTCCACCCGTGGCGAGTACGCGCGGGACGAAACGCGCTCCGTCGCCTCGTCCTATGACGTCGACGCGCCCTACTGGGGCAAGACGGCGCGGGTTTGGTGGAAGCTCTACAACGCCAAGCCCTATCTGCTCGGCGGCTTCGTCTGGACCGGCTTCGACTATCGGGGCGAGCCGACGCCGTTCAACTGGTGGCCGTCCGTCTCTTCCAACTTCGGGATCATGGACCTCTGCGGCCTGCCCAAGGACATCTTCTACTACTATCAGGCCTGGTGGCGGGACGATTTGCCGGTCCTTCACCTGCTCCCGCATTGGAACTGGGAAGGCCAGGAGGGCAAGACGGTCGAGGTCTGGGCCTATACCAACCTCGACGCGGTCGAGCTGTTCCTGAACGGAAAATCCCTGAGCCGGCAAAGTCCGCCCAAGGACGGTCATGTCCAGTGGTCGGTCCCCTACGCGCCTGGCCGCCTTGTCGCCTATGGCTTCAAGGGCGGTAAGGTCGTCCTGAAGGCCCAGCGCGAAACCGCCGGAGCGCCGGCCAGGCTCGTCGTCGAGAGCGATCGAATGCGCCTGACCGCCGATGGCCAAGACGTCGCCATCGTCAACGTGTCCGTGCGGGACAAGGCCGGTGTGATCGTGCCTAAGGCCGCCGTGCGGGTGGATTTCGACCTGATCGGCGCCGGGCGATTGATCGGCGTCGGCAATGGCGACCCGAATTGTCACGAGCCAGACAAGGCGCCCTTCCGCACCACCTACAACGGCTGGGCCCAGGCGCTCGTGCAGACCCGCAAGACGCCGGGCGACATTCGCCTGACGGCGCGCGCCGAAGGCCTGACCGGCGCGACAGTCGGGCTCTCGAGCCGATAAGAACCAGAAGGAAGCCCGAGCAAGATGGACCTGAAAGGTTCGGGCGGAAGCGTCGTCGTCATCGAGCCACGATAGTCGCCAGCGATATCTCCCAGCAGGCCAGCCCGCTGGAAGGCATCGAGAACGAACCACTTAAACCTTGGTCTTTGGCGCGATGGGCCAGTCGCCT
>ERZ1034427.283-NODE-283-length-10543-cov-3.109744_pt1 | contig 10543 bp, 10 predicted proteins | sample MGYA00520607_ERZ1034427 | MGnify/ENA primary metagenome ERZ1034427 (study PRJEB33736, sample SAMEA104288489) | Azolla caroliniana | place: Brazil | collected 1987 | study: EMG produced TPA metagenomics assembly of the PRJEB19522 data set (Is there foul play in the... | reverse complement strand
GGACCTCCAGCACGCCCTTGGAGCCGCGCGCCAGCGCCTCCTCGGTGCCGAAGCCTGGATCGAAGAAGCCGGCGTAGTGGACGCGGAACTCACCGACCGATGGATCGATCGGCGTCATCTCCGCGGCTTCCATCACCGGGATCTCGATGTCGTCCTTGCTGGCCAGGATGTAGAATTCGCCTGGATCCAGCAGCAGCTCGCCATGGCGCGCCTCCAGCGGCTCCCAGAAGTCGCGCGGATCGTGACCGTCTTCGTGATCCAGGTCGACGACGCCGGCATGGCGACGGCCCCGGAAACCGACAATGCCGGTGGTCAGGTCGACGCCGACGCTGCGGATCGACAGCTTGGCCGGCTCGCCACGCTTCAGGCGCAGCTGGTTCAGCCGCGTACCGGCGCGCACGAGCACCGAGAAGGTCTGCGGCGCGATCTCCAGATAGAGCGGCCCCTCGTACCCGGCGTCGACGTCGTCGAAGGCGCGGCTGTGATCGGTCAGCAGGCGCACGAACACATCCACGCGTCCGGTCGAGCTCTTGGGGTTGCCGCGCGCCGAGACATTGCCCGGCAGCGCCAGACGCTCCTGAATTTCGGCGATATAGACGCAGCCCTTTTCCAGCACCGCGCCCTTGGTCAGGTCGAGCTCATGCATGGCCACGTCCTTCAGACGCTCGGGCACGCGACGATGCAGGCCGGGAAGGAACGAGGCGCGGATCCGCCAGGCGCGCGCGCCCAGGCGCAGGTCCAGGCTGGCGGGCTGCACCTGATCGGCGTCGAACGGCGTGGCTGAAGTGATCGCCTCCTCGGCGATCAGCTCCTCGATCGTTTGGCAGGGCAGAATCCCCGCGGAGTGTGCGTCGGTCATCGGCGCGACACTCGCCAAACGCGGCCGCAAACGCAAGGCTCGCCGCGAATTGGCCCGAGCGGGACAATTGGCGCGCCAAGCGTGACAATTCTTCCGCCGCCAGAGCGGTCTTGTGGCTTGACCCAACGCCCCCTCCCCCTCCTTATGCCCGCGTTTTACGCGTAGGAGGCAAGGCGGTGGCCGAAGATCCGAAAGACTGGGATGTCGCGACGAAATTGATCCGCGGTGGGATCGCGCGCTCTCAGTTCATGGAAACCGCCGAGGCGCTCTACCTGACGCAAGGCTTCACCTACGACAGCGCCGAGGGCGCCGACCGCCGCTTCTCGGGCGAGGACCCGGGTTTCGTCTATTCGCGGTTCAACAATCCGACCGTGAAGATGTTCGAGGATCGCCTGGCCCTGCTGGAAGGCGCCGAGGTCTGCCGCGCCCAGGCGACCGGCATGGCCTCGATCCATGCGGCGCTGATGGGCCTGGTCAAGGCCGGCGATCATGTCGTGGCGGGCCGCGCACTCTTCGGCTCGTGTCGTTGGATCATCTCCGAGTGGCTCCCCCGCTTCGGGGTCGAGACCACGTTCGTCGACGCCACCGATCCCAAGGCCTGGGAAGCGGCGATCCGCCCTAACACCAAGGCCGTCCTGATCGAGACGCCCTCAAACCCGGTGCTCGAGATCACGGACATTCGCGCCGTGTCGGAGATGGCTCATGCCGTCGGCGCCAAGGTCATCGTCGACAACGTCTTCGCCACGCCGATCTTCCAGCAGCCGCTGACGCTGGGCGCCGACGTCGTGGTCTACTCCGCCACCAAGCACATCGACGGCCAGGGCCGCGTGCTGGGCGGGGCGATCCTGACCAGCGAGGCGATCAACGAGGAGTTCTACCGCGACAGCCTGCGCCACACGGGCCCCTCCCTGTCGCCGTTCAACGCCTGGGTGATGCTGAAGGGTCTCGAGACCCTGGACCTTCGCGTGCGCCGCCAGGCCGACAGCGCCTTCGCGCTCTCCAACGTCATCGCCGAGCACAAGAAGGTTCAGCGGGTCCTCTATCCGTTCCGGCCCGATCACCCGGGGCACAATGTCGCCAAGCAGCAGATGAGCGGCGGCGGCACGGTGATCGCGCTGGACCTGGGCACGCGCGAGGCGGCCTTCAAGTTCCTGAACGCCCTGGAGATCGTCGACATCTCCAACAACCTGGGCGACGCCAAGTCGATGGCCACCCACCCGCCGACCACCACCCACCGCTCGGTGCCCGAGGCCGAGCGCCCGTCGCTGGGCGTGACCGAGGGCGGCGTGCGCCTGTCCGTGGGGCTGGAAAGCCTGGCCGATCTGACCCGAGACGTGATCCGTGCGCTCGATCAGGCGTGAGACCTCCCCGTCGCTGCAGCGGATGCGTCGTCGCCGCGGCCATGACGCTGCGAGCTATGAGGCGCGCACGCGCGACATCGTCGTGCGGGTCTTCCCGGTCTACGCGGCCGAGGAGTCCTCGCCCGAGGAGGGCGTCTTCCTGTGGTCGTACACGGTGGAGATCGAGAACCACGGCAGCGAGACGGTCACCCTGGTCTCGCGCCGCTGGACCATCACCGATGGCCTCAACCGCGTGAACGAGGTCGAGGGATCGGGCGTCGTCGGGGAGCAGCCGGAGCTGAGGCCCCGCGAGGCGTTCCGCTACATCTCCAACTGCCCGCTGCCCACGCCCTCGGGCGCGATGCGCGGCAGCTACCAGATGGTGACCGCGGACGGCGATGTGTTCGACGCCGAGATCCCTGAGTTCTCGCTGCACCTGCCCGGCGCGTCGCTGAAGATGAACTAAGGCGGGCTCGCCGCCGGCCGTCGTGGCCGCCTAACCCTTGCAACACGTCACCGTCCGCGCCGGTTTCACCCCGCGCGCGCGGTGTAGGTGGCCATGCAATCGCAGGCTTTATCTATCGCATATACTGACATAGGTTGTGTGACAGACTTCGCTTGGGATGGGCCGGCTGGCGGGGGCCGCCCTTTGGGTGAACCGGGGGATGGAGTCCAGGGGGGATCGGTTGAGCCGCGCCATAAAGGGCCGCGGCATCTCCAAGATGATGGCCTTGGCGCTGGATCTCGACGTTCATGAGAGCGCCATCAGCCGCTGGCGCAAGAACGGTCCCATGTCGCTGGAGAACGCCGCGCGCATCTCCGAGGTGCTGGACATCTCCCTTGACTGGCTGGTGCTGGGGCGAGGCGAGATGGACGCCCACACCACGGAAAGCCTGGCGTCGGAGGAATTCGAATTCCTGCGCGTTGTTCGCAAGGTCAGACGCAGGGCGCTGGTTCACCTGCTGGCCCTGCTTGAGGAACTGACCGAGCCCACTTGAGCCTGGCGCAAGTTTCAGCGCCGGCACTTGCGCTCACCTCAAGTTGTCGCGCCTTAAAATACAACCATATTTAGAGCATGGTCTGGGGGTCGAAGGGGCCGCGATCGTGCTCGAACCCACCAGCCGATCGGTCGGTCTCTCTCGACGACACCGCACCCAAGGGAGAGAGAAATGGCGAGCTATAATATCCGCATCTACAACCAGTCGCTGGTCAACAAGTCCTACGTCGTGTTCATGCAGGCGCCCATCGTGACGTCGAACGGCGGAACGACCCCGATCTACACCAACGCCTGGGCCACCTTCGAGAACATCACCAACGGCGGCTGGGATCAGGTCGACTACACCCAGACCACCTACGCCTACTGGTCGCAGCCCGCCGAGTCGCTCAGCCCCGGCGTCACCATCGACTCCGGCGGCGTCATGCAGGTCAACACCGCGACCAAGGACACCGTGAATTTCACTAACACGGGGGCGACGGGCTTCCTGACGCCGACCAGCCCGGGTTCGGCTCAGAATGGTTCGTTCCAGGTGGTCGCCGGCAGCGACTTCTCGCCGCTGAACAACTTCGTCTTTGGCCTGGCCAGCGACAATGGCGGCGCGATCCCGTCGCAGGGCGATGTCATCCGGATCCATCCGCGCGAGGTAGCGGCCCGTGGCGAGCTTCGCCGCCGCGCCGAACGACACCTACAACGTCACGCCCGTGGTCCAGTTCTATGTCGCCGACGGCAACTACGCCGCTGGCGAGGTCATCGACGTGACGACCGTCTCCACCACGGCCGCGTCGATCAACTTCACCGGCACGCCCTATACGAGCGCGACCGTCGTGCAGGGTTCGAACGGCCTCTTCACCGTCGAATACAACTGATCGAGACAGCGCCGCTAACCGCCCAGCGGCGCCAGGCGCGGTTGCTCGCCCCCACCTGAGCGACCGCGCCGCCCTTTCCCGATATCCGCATCCTCGAAAAAGGAGAACGCCATGCCCAGCGTGCTCACCTTCAACACGCCTGCGTCGCCGCTCACGCCCGTCCAATCCGGCACAAGCTACACCGCGCCGTTCACCGTATCCGCCACCTTCCAGCCCGATACGCCTGGCGGAAGCTGCGCGGCGCTCAGCTATCGACAGTCCGTGTCGGGAACCATCAAGGTCGATAACGTCGCAATGCCCTTCTATCTCTGCGCCGCCACCGGCACGCTGCTCGACCCGACGACGCCGCGTGAGGACGGATGCCCGCCCAGCGGCTCGAACTGCACCGGCTGCACCGCCTACGGCTATCGGCAATGCAACATGACCAATGATCGTTACTGGAACCCGGACCAGGCCACCGGCGCGGACTTCCAGATGACGGACGCTCCGGGCTTCTCCAACGTGGAGCCGGGCCACACCTACGAGCTGGACGTCACCTTCGTGGGCGACATCAACGGCGCATCGCCAGCCTCGACCGCGACCTGGACGGTCACCGGCTCGCTCACGACGTCGCCGAGCACCGCCACGCCGACGGTCACGATGAGTTGCAACCACGACGAAACGCCCCTCGGCCTGCACGAGGCGCAAGACGACAAAGGCCGAAAGCATGTCATCGTCGCCATCGCGCGGCGGCCTGGCGCGCCGGCGCTGCACCCCAGCGCCATCCAGCTCGACCTGACCGATAAGGCGGGTCAGGTGATCAGGCTTGGACCGCCCAACGTGCATGAAGTGAGCAACGCGCGCAGGGCCATCGCCTACGTGGTGTACCCCCTGCAAGAAGACGCGCAACCGGAAAAGGGCTCTATCGCCCTTGATGGCGAGCCCTGGGGCGAGCTGCCCGTCGTCTGATCTAAACGCGGCGCCAGCCTCCCGAGGAGACTGGCGCCTTTTTTTCACCCCGCCGTCGGCGGATCCAGCTTGTAGACCCGCGAGCAGTATTCGCAGGTCACGTGGATCTTGCCGTCCGGCTCGACCATCTCCTCGACCTCCTGGGCCGAGAACGAGTCCATCACCACGCCGATCCGGTCCTCCGAGCAGCGGCAGAAGGCCCGCAGCGGCTTTTCGTCCAGCAGGCGCACGCCGTCCTCGTTGAACAGACGCCACAGCAGGGTCGGCGTCGTGACGGTCGGGTCGATCAGTTCGTCCTCGCCCGTGGTCTCGAACAGCGCCGTGACGTGTTGCCAGGCCTCTTGCGTGTCGCCGCGCGCTTGGTCGCCCGCGATGACCTGGATCAGGATGCCGCCCGCGCGCCATCGAGGCCCCTCGCCCGTGTCGACCTGGCCGACGGCCAGGCGGATGCGGGTCGGGGTTTGCTCGGACTGGGCGAAGTACTGCTCGGCGCACAGGGCCAGGGTCTCGCCCTCGATCGGCGTGACGCCCTGGTAGCGATCCATGTCCGGCCCCTGGTCCAGGGTCATGATGAAGACGCCGCCGCCCAGCAGGGTCTTGGCCCCCGGACGCGCGAAGCCTTCGGACACGGCCGCGACCTCTTCCGGGTCGAACCGGCAGTAGCCGCGCAGGCCGCCCGAGGTGTCGTAGTCGACCACCACGTAGCGGACCGGGCCGTCGCCCTGGGCCTGGATAATCAGCCGCCCCTCGAACTTGAGGCTAGAGCCCACCAGGGCGGCGAGCGCGCAGGCTTCGCCCAGCAGGTTGGCGACGGGTTCGGGATAGGCGTGGCGCGTCAGCACCTCGTCCACGGCCTGGCCCAGCCGCACGACGCGGCCGCGCACGGGCAGTCCTTCGATCTGGAACGCGGAGACGACGTCGTCGAGGACGCCCGGAGTGGAAGCGATGTCGGTCATGGGGCGGTTAAATAAGGGGTCTTTTCGAAATTGCGAGCCTGGGCGCGCGCGATGGCGTGACCCGATCCGAGGAAAGCGACCTCCTGCCGCATTGCTCCGCTCGATGAGTCGGCGCAGCTTCGGCGGGCCGTCGCTTTTGCCCATACGCGCCGGCGCAGTCGGCCAGCGCAGTCCAACCGGGCGCTGGCCGGCGCCCTACCCCGACATCAACCGATCGCGCCGAACGCCCAGGCCAGCACGGATTTCTGGGCGTGGATGCGGTTCTCGGCCTCGTCCCAGACCAGCGAGCGCGGGCCGTCCATGACCTCGTCCGTGACTTCCTCGCCCCGGTGCGCCGGCAGGCAGTGCAGGAACACGCCGTCGCCCTTGGCCAGATCCATCAGCTTGTCGTCGACCTGATAGGGCTCCAGCGCCGCCAGACGCTCGTCATGGTCGGTGTCGCCCATCGAGACCCAGGTGTCCGCCACGACCACGTCGGCGCCACGCACGGCCTCCTTCGGGTCGGTCATCATGCTGACCTTGCCTTGCAGGCCTTCGGCCCGGGCCAGGTCGTGCAGATCGGCGTGATAGACCGCCGGACAGGCGATCTTCAGCTCGAAGCCCAGCAGCGGCGCGGCGTGGATGAAGCTGGAGCAGACATTGTTGCCGTCGCCGACCCAGGCGATCGTCTTGCCGCCGATATCGCCGCGATGCTCCTCGATGGTGAGAATGTCGGCCATGATCTGGCACGGGTGACTCTTGTCGGTCAGGCCGTTGATCACAGGCACCGTCGAGACCTGGGCGAAGCGCTCGACGTCGGCGTGGCTGTTGGCGCGGATCATCACCGCGTCGACCATCCGCGACAGCACCTTGGCGGTGTCCTCGATCGTCTCGCCGCGGCCCAGCTGCATGTCCGCCGAGGTGGAGATGATCGCCGAGCCGCCCAGCTGGCGCATGGCGGCGTCGAACGAGAAGCGGGTGCGGGTCGAGTTCTTCTGGAAGATCATCGACAGGACGCGGTCCTTGGCGGGCGCGTCGGCGTCGACCTTGCCCTGGGGCCAGCCCTTGCGGGCGGCCTTGCGGGCATGGGCGTCGTCAAGCAGCAGGCGCAGGGTCGCGCCGTCCAGCTTCCACAGGTCGATGAAGTGGCGGGGGGCGGTCATGGGCCAAATCCCTCACACCCGCTCCGGCGGACCGAAGCGGGCGATTTCAAAGGTTCAGATGTGTCAGGCCGAGGCCTTGGCGCGCGCCGCTTCGCAAGCCTTTTCAAGCTTGGCGACGGCCTCGCGAGCTTCCTCGATGGTCAGGTTCAGCGGCGGCAGCAGGCGCACGCAGTTGTCGCCGCCGCCAGCGATCAGCAGGTGCTGGTCGCGGGCCAGGACCATGAACTCGCGGTTGTTCGGGATCAGCTTGATCCCGATCAGCAGGCCCTTGCCGCGGATGTCGACGATGATGTCCGGGAAGCGATCCTTCAGGCCGTTCAGCTGCTGGGTCAGGAAGCCGGCGACGGCGTTCACGTTGTCCAGCGTCTCGGGCGAGTTGATCAGGTCGAAGGCCGCCTTGCCGACCGCCATGGCCAGCGGGTTGCCGCCGAAGGTCGAGCCGTGGGCCGCCACGGTCATGCCCTTGGCCGCTTCGGTCGTGGCCAGGCACGCGCCGATCGGGAAGCCGCCGCCCAGGGCCTTGGCCACCGCCATGATGTGCGGTTCGCCGCCCTCGGCCCACTCATGGGCGAAGAGCTTGCCGGTGCGGCCCATGCCGCATTGGACTTCGTCATAGATCAGCAGCACGCCGTGCTCGTCGCACAGCTGGCGCAGGCCCTTCAGGCACTGGGTCGGGATCGAGCGCGCGCCGCCCTCGCCCTGCACCGGCTCGACGATGATCGCCGCCGTGGTCGGGCTGGCGATCGCGGCCTTGATGGCGTCGTGGTCGCCGAAGGTCAGCTGGCTGTAGCCCGGCAGGCGCGGACCGAAGCCGTCGACATAGCTGGGATTGCCCGAGGCGTTGACCGCCGCGTAGGTCCGGCCGTGGAACGAGCCGTCGAAGCCGTAGATGTCGATCCGCTCGGGCTGGCCGTTGGCGGAGTGATACTTGCGAGCCGTCTTCAGCGCGCACTCGACGGCTTCCGTGCCCGAGTTGGTGAAGAACACCACGTCGGCGAAGGTCGACGCGCAGATGGCGTCGGCCAGGGCTTCCTGCTCGGGGATCCGATAGATGTTCGAGACGTGCCAGAGCTTCTCGGCCTGGGCCTTCAGCACGTCGACAAGCACGGGATGGGCGTGACCCAGGCCGTTGGTGGCGATGCCCGCCACGCAGTCCAGGTATTCGCCGCCGTCGGTCGAGAACAGGCGCGCGCCTCGGCCTCGCTCGAACGCCAGCGGGGCGCGGTTATAGACGCCCATGATGTGCTGTTGCGAGGAGTTGGACGACGTCGCGGTGCTCAAGAGACCGACCTCCCTAAAAGGAAAGAAGCCCCCGCGCTCTGAGCACGGGGACCGGAAGGCCGCAGGTTGTCGCTTTGGAACGCGGTTGTGTCAATCAAGGGACGATGAAAGCGCCTGAAAAGCCGGTGAAAATCGGCGCTTTTGTCGCACGGGCCACAGTGGCTTCAGCTCTTCAGCCGATAGCCCGTCACGAACAGACGCCAGCACCACAGGAACAGCGCCACCGTCAGCAGGCCCGTCGAGACGACGCCGATCGCGATCGAGCCGTCGGCGTGGCCGATGAAGCCGTAGCGGAAACCGTCGATCAGGTAGAAGAACGGGTTGAAATGGCTGGCCGAGCGGAAGGGCTCGGGCAGCTTGTCGACCAGGTAGAACGTGCCCGACAGGAACGTCATCGGCATGATCACGAAGTTGGTCACGGCTGCCAGCTGGTCGAACTTTTCCGACCACAGGCCCGCGGCCACGCCGGCCAGGCCCAGGCTCAGCGACGCCACCGCGCCGAAATAGACCACCGCCCAGAGGTGAGAGACCGACAGCCCCGCGCCCGGCAGCACGCCGACGACTAGCGCCGTCACCGCGCCGACCACGACCCCGCGCGTCGCCGCCCCGAGGGCGAAGGCCGACACCTGCTCCAGCGCCGACAGCGGCGGCGTCAGGAAGTCGGGCGTCAGGCCCATCATCTTGGCCTGGATCAGCGACGACGAGGAATTGGCGAAGGCGTTGTTCAGGATCGCCATCATGATCAGGCCGGGGGCCACGAAATGGCCGAAGGTCACGCCGTCCACGGCCGGTCGGCTGGCGCCCACCGCGACCACGAACACCAGCATGTAGAGCAGCGTCGTGACCACCGGCGCGGCCACCGTCTGAGTCCCAACCTTCCAGAACCGGCGGATCTCGCGCTGGTAGAGGGTGAAGAAGCCGCTCCAGTTCCAGCCGTGATAGTCGCGCGGCTGCGGCGGAATGACGCTCTCGGCGGTGTCTCTCATGCGCTCAACCCGTTGTTCTGCTTGGCCATGTGCGCCCTCGCCCCTCTTTTCGCAAGCTCGGGGTTGCGTGAATCAACATCTTGTTTCTGTGGACAGAGTCGTTGGCGCCCATTGTGTGTTTTAATGCATTCTTTACGATTAGTAGTAGGACGACCGCCGGCGGGGCGGTTCGATCACCAGATATGGGGTGACGGGCGTGGGGACGCCCTCTCCTCATTCTAAGATGGCGGAGACGGGTTATGAGCTGGACCGACGAACGGGTCTCGACCTTGAAGAAGCTGTGGCTGGACGGACTGTCGGCCAGTCAGATCGCCAAGCAACTGGGCGGCGTCACGCGCAACGCCGTCATCGGCAAGGTTCACCGTCTCGGCCTGTCGGGCCGCGCCGCGCCTTCGCAACCGGCGCGTCCGGCCTTCAAGGCTCCGCGTCCGGCGCGTCCGGCCGCCCAGGCCATGCCGTCGGCGCCGCGCCGCGTGACGCCGATCGAGGCGCCGTCGATGCCCATGTCCGCGGCCCCGGCGCCGCTCCCGGCCTTCCGTCATGAAGAGCCCGGCTCGGCCACCGTGCTGACCCTGGGCGCGCACATGTGCAAGTGGCCGATCGGCGATCCGTCGTCGGAAGGCTTCACCTTCTGCGGTCGTCGCTCGTCGGAGGGCGCGCCCTACTGCGTCGAACACGCGCGCGTGGCCTACCAGCCGCAGCAAACCAAGAAGAAGGGCGGCGCCACCGAGCTCGCCCGCTCGCTTCGCCGCTACATCTAAGAAGAACAAAAGTCTCTCGGGGCGGCGGGTCCCGGGACGGTCAAGCGATCGTCCCGGGATTTTCGTTTTCGGAGACCGCTAGAGACCCTCAGAGTCTTAAACCTCCGTCATCCCGCGCCTCATGCGCGGGACCCATTCGTCCGCCGCAAGTGCGGAGCGAAATGAAGTACTCACGTAGCAGCTGAGCCATGGGTCCCGCGCATAAAGCGCGAGATGACGATGTAAATGGTATCCGACTGGGTGACCCGCAGGCGCTTCCCACTTAGATAAACAGCCATGACGGACCTCGCGCCGACCGATTCCAACGCCCCGCCCTATTCGGTCTCCGAACTGGCCTTCGCCCTGAAGCGGACGCTGGAGGACCGCTACGGCTTCGTGAGGCTGCGCGGCGAGCTTTCCAAGGTCAC